>Ga0307509_10000950_pt1 | contig 49553 bp, 47 predicted proteins | sample 10_EM_MG_FD_202245 | JGI IMG/M metagenome (GOLD analysis project Ga0307509, IMG submission 202245) | Populus trichocarpa ectomycorrhiza microbial communities from riparian zone in the Pacific Northwest, United States - 10_EM | ecosystem: Host-associated > Plants > Roots > Unclassified | place... | reverse complement strand
GGCTACTCACAGCTTCAGCTCAATGCGATCGCGAGACAATTGAACGAGCGGCCGCGCAAGACGCTCGGCTTCAAGACGCCCGCTGAGATGTTCAGCGAATCTGTTGCATTGACCGATTGAATTCGCCGGCTGAAGCGGTCACACAGCCAGCCGGTCAGCGGCGTGGCGATCGCCGCGGCGACGATGTACGAGGTCAGCACCCAGGTGATCTGGTCCTGCGAGGCCGACAGGCTGCCCTGCATGTGCGGCAGCGCGACGTTGGCGATCGTCGTGTCCAGCGCCTGGATGATGGTGGCCAGCATCACCGAGACGGTGATCATCGGCCGGTTCAGCGACGACGCGCTCATGACGACGCCTCGATCATCGTCAGCAGCCGTTCCAGCAGCTCGGTCGCGCCGCGCAGCTGCGCGGCATCGAGCCCGGCGAGCAGCTCTTGCCGCACCGCGGCGCCCTCGGCCTGCACTTTCGCGTAGAGCTTCGCGCCGGCGCGGGTGACGACGACCAGCTTCACGCGTCGGTCGGTGGGCGACGGCTCGCGGGTGACCAGCCCGGCCTTCACGAGGCGGTCGATCATCGCGACCATGGTCGCGTCCTCGACGCCAACTCGGCGCGCCAGCTCGGTCTGCGACAGCGGCTGCGCGGCCTTGCTGGCCATCGCCACCGTCATCCAGCTGGCCTGGCTCATGCCCAGGTCCTTCAGGCGACGGTCGAGCACCAGGCGCCAGCCGCGGGCGCAGTTGTGGAGCGCGGCGGAAAAGCGCTCGTCCAGGGCGGTCATGGGAATTCCAGTAGCAGACTAATGGTTAGATAGCTAACCAAAATTCTAGCTGTGCCCTGAAATCCCTGCTGTGCGCCGTGTCACGCCAGCGCCCAGGCGATCAGCGTGAAGCTGACGAAGGCGAGTGCGGTCGACGCCATGATGATGCGTGCGACGCGGCCGTTGTCGGCACCGAAGCGCTCGGCCAGCAGCGACACGTTGCTGGCGCTCGGCAGCGCGGCGGCCAGCACCAGCACCGTCAGCCCGAAGCTCGTGATCGGCAGCCCCATCGCCCGCGCCGCCAGCCCGACGCCGACGACCAGCAGCGGGTGCGCGACGAGCTTGATCAACGCGACCGGCAGGTAGTCGCGCGCCGGCGTGCGCGTGTGCGCATGCCGGCCGGCCCGCCACAGCACCGCACCGATGGTGAACAGGGCCACCGGCGAGGCCGAATCGGCCAGCATCTTCACGAACTGCGCGGCCGGTGCCGGCAGCTGCAGACTCGCTGCCGCCGCCACCGCGCCGAGCGCGATGGCCCAGGGTTGCGGATTCGCGAGCGCGGCGCGCAGCGCGCGCGTGGCCGTGGCCCACGCCGAGCTCGCGTCATCGCCGGCGCCATCGTGCTCGCCATGTGCGAGCGCCAGGCACAGCGTGCTCGTCATGAACAGGTCGACCAGCAGCGTGCCGATGACCGGGCCGGCCGCGGCATCGCCGTGCAGTGCCACCAGCAGCGGCACGCCCATGAAGCCGCTGTTCGGGAAGGCCGCCACGAGCGCGCCGAAGGCGGCGTTCTTCAGCCCGACGCTGCGCACGGTGAGCGCGACGGTCAGTGCCACCACGACCAATGCACACAGCGCGTACACGCCGATCAGCGCGGGGTCGATCAGCTTGCCGAACGGCATGCTCGCGCCGAACCGGAACAACATGCACGGCAGCGCGAAATACAGCACGTAGGCGTTCAACCCCGGCACGGCCGCCTCGGGGAGCAGGCCGCGCCGGGCGGCCAGGTAGCCGCACAACACGAGTGCGAAAAATGGCAGCGTGACGGCGAGGATGGACTGCATTCGGCCTGCAGTATCGCAAGGCGCAGGTAGCATCTGCCCCTGCACTCACGTTTTTGAAAGAACAGTCGATGGCCATGTCTTTGCTTTCATCCACCCGCCGCGTGCTCGGCAAGGTTTGGGGTGTCGTCGACGCGGCGCGGCGCACCGTGATCAACCTGTTGTTCCTGCTGATCGTGATCGCGCTGGTGGTGGCCGTGGCCAAGAGCGGCGCGCCGGCGCTGGCCGACAAGACCACGCTGGTGCTGGCCCTGAACGGTCCGCTGGTCGAACAGCGCGGCGGCAGCGTGCGCGACAACGCACTCGCGCAGGTGCGCGGCGAGGCGCCGCAAAGCGCACAGCTGCGCGACGTGCTCGCGGTGCTCGACGCGGCCGCGAAAGATCCCAAGATCGTCCGCGTGCTGCTGCAGCTCGACGAGCTCCGCGCGGCCGGCCTGCCGGCGCTGCGCGACATCGCCTCGGCACTCGAGCGTTTCAAGGCCAGCGGCAAGCAGGTCGTGGCCTGGGGGTCGGGCTACGACCAGCGCCAGTACTACCTCGCCGCGCACGCCAACGAGGTGTGGCTGCACCCGCTCGGTTCGATGATGGTGACCGGCTACGGCGGCTACCGCAACTACTACCGCGACGCGCTCGACAAGGTCGGCATCAGCGTCAACCTGGTGCGCGTGGGTACCTACAAGAGCGCGGCCGAACCCTACATCGCGAACGGCCCGTCGCCGGCCGCGCAAGAGGCCGACGGCTTGCTCTACAACGACTTGTGGACGACCTGGACGCAAGGCGTCGAGCAGGCGCGCAAGCTGCCCGCGCACAGCGTGATGAAGCTGATCGACGAGCTGCCGCAGCGCCTCACCACGGCCGGTGGTGACGAGGCCAAGATGGTGCTCGACGCGAAGTTCGTCGACGCGCTGAAAACGCGCGACGAGATGCGTGCGCTGCTGATCGAACGCGGTGCGCGCGACGACAAGATCAAGAGCTTTCGCCAAGTGTCGTTCGAAGCTTACCTCGCGGGCCTGACGCCCAAGTTCAGCGGCGACGCGATCGGTGTCGTCGTCGCCCAGGGCGAGATCGTCGACGGCGACGCGTCGGCCGGCACCGTCGGCGGCCTGTCCACGGCCCGACTGATCCGCCAGGCGCGCGAGGACGACGCCATCAAGGCCATCGTGCTGCGTGTCGATTCGCCCGGCGGCAGCGTGTTCGGCTCCGAACTCGTGCGACGCGAACTCGAACTCGCGCGCACCGGCGGCAAGCCGGTCGTCGTGTCGATGGGCAACGTGGCGGCGTCGGGCGGCTACTGGATCTCGACCGCGTCCGACGAGGTCATCGCCGACGCGGCCACCATCACCGGTTCGATCGGCGTGTTCGCGCTGCTGCCCAACGGCGAGAAGGCGCTCACCAAGCTCGGCGTGCACACCGAGGGCACGACGACGACCTGGCTGGGCGGCGCCGGCGACGTGCGCCGCGCGGCCGACCCGCGCTTTCTTGCGCTGGCGCAGAGCAGCGTCGACCACATCTACGCCGACTTCACTGGCAAGGTCGCGCAGGCGCGCAAGACCACGCCGCAGGCCATCGACGCGGTCGGCCAGGGCCGCGTGTGGACCGGCACGCAGGCCAAAGAGCGCGGTCTCGTCGACACGCTGGGCGGCTTCAGCGACGCGCTCGCGTCGGCCGCCAAACGCGCCAAGCTGGGCAGCGACTACCGCGTCAGCTACATCGAACCCGAGCCGGGCCGCCTCGCGCGGCTGCTCGACGCGGTCGGCGGCGCGACCGCCAGCGTGATCGCCGAGCAGATCGACGCGCGCGTGCTGCCGGCCGGCGTGCCCAAGCAACTCGTGCAGGACGTGCAGCGCGACCTCGGTTGGCTCGCCACCGCGACCACCACGCGCAAGCCGGTCAACGCCGTGATCCACTGCCTGTGCGAAGCGCCGTGACGCGCGCCTCATGACGGCAGCGCCGCCTTCGCTGAACCCGGCCCAGCTCGAAGCCGTTCACCACCTCGGCGGCCCGTGCCTGGTGCTGGCCGGCGCCGGCTCGGGCAAGACGCGCGTGATCACGCACAAGATCGCGCGGCTGCTGCAGGCCGGCTACGCGCCGAGTCAGATCGCCGCGATCACCTTCACGAACAAGGCCGCGCAGGAGATGCGCGAACGCGCCAAGGAACTGGTCGGCCCGCGCGCCGCCAAGCACCTGGTCGTCAGCACCTTCCACTCGCTGGGCGTGCGCATCCTGCGCAGCGAAGGCGAGCGTCTGGGCCTGAAGCCCAAATTCAGCATCCTCGACAGCGACGATGTGCTGGGCGTGCTGAAGGACGCCGGCGGCAGCAGCGACAACGCGCTCGCGCGGCGCTGGCAGTGGGCCATCAGCCTGTGGAAGAACCAAGGGTTGAACAGCGCGCAGGCCGCCGACATCGCGGCCGACGCCGACGAGCAGGTCGCCGCGCGCGTGATGCAGCGCTACGAAGAGCGGCTCGCGGCCTACCAGGCGGTGGACTTCGACGACCTGATCGGCTTACCGCACAAGCTGCTGAGCATCGACGCCGAGGTGCGCGCGAAATGGCAGGACACGCTGCGCTACGTGCTGGTCGACGAGTACCAGGACACGAACGCGATCCAGTACGAGATGCTGAAGCTGCTGACCGGCGAGCGCGCGATGTTCACCGCGGTGGGCGACGACGACCAGAGCATCTACGGCTGGCGCGGCGCGACCATAGCCAACCTGAAAAAGCTGCCGCTGGACTACCCGACGCTGAAGGTCATCCCGCTGGAGCAGAACTACCGCTCGACCGGCCACATCCTGCGCGCCGCGAACATGGTGATCGCGAACAACCCCAAGCTGTTCGAGAAGAAGCTCTGGAGCGCGTTCGGCGATGGCGAGCCGGTGCGCGTGATCGAATGCGACGGCGAAGAGCACGAGGCCGAGCGCGTCGTCACGCGCATCCAGGCGATCCGCGCGCAAGGCGTCGCCGGGGCGGCGGTGAGCGGCGGGGCCGAGGTCGAGTTCCGCGACTTCGCGGTGCTGTACCGCGCCAACCACCAGGCGCGCGTGTTCGAGAAGGCGCTGCGCAAGGCCGGCATGCCCTACAAGGTGTCGGGCGGCCAGAGCTTCTTCGACCGCGCCGAGATCAAGGACTTGTGCGCCTGGCTGCGCCTGCTCGTCAACAACGACGACGACCCGGCGTTTCTGCGCGCGGTGACCACGCCCAAGCGCGGCATCGGCCACCAGACGCTGGCCAGCCTGGGCGAGTTCGCCGGCAAGTGGAAGACCAGCCTGTTCGAGGCGCTGTTCACCGAGTCGCTGGGCAGCGTGCTGAGCGCGCGCGCGGTCGGCTCGCTGCACGAATTCGGACGCTATGTGAACGATCTCGAGTACCGCGCGCGCCACACGGTCGGCGCCGAGGACGCGAAAGTGCTGCTGGCGGGCTGGCTGAAAGACCTCGACTACGAGAAGCACCTGCACGAGGGCGAGGACAGCGAGAAGCTCGCAGCCGCACGCTGGAGCAACGTGCTCGACTTCGTCGACTGGATCGCCAAGCGCTGCGGTGGTGAGATCGAGAACGACGGTGGCGTGAGCGTCGAGACCGAGAAGCAGAGCGTACTCGACGTCGCGCAGACGATCTCGGTCATCATCAGCCTGGCCGAGCGTGGCGACGACCAGAACGTCGTGACGCTGTCGACGCTGCACGCGGCCAAGGGCCTGGAATGGCCGCACGTCGTGCTCGCCGGCGTCAACGAAGGCCTGCTGCCCTTCGTGAGCGGCGGCAGCGAGGACGGCGAGATGACCCCCGAGCACCTCGAAGAAGAACGCCGCCTGATGTACGTCGGCATCACACGCGCGCGCAGCACGCTGGCGGTGAACACGCTGAAGCGCCGCAAGCGCGGCCGCGACACCATCATGGGCGTGCGCAGCCGCTTCATCGGCGAGATGAAGCTGGACGAAGTCAAGGCCAAGGAAGACCCGCGCGAGAAGCTGAAGGCGTTGCGCGAGGCGGCGGCCGCGCGGGCGCTGCGCGCCACCGAGGCGGTGCCGCCGCGCTGAACGGGTGTGGAGCCCCTCGTCGAGCGGGTACGTTCGACGATCCCCCGAGGGGATGCGGGCCGGCCGAGGGCCACGCAGTGGTCCTCTTCGAGGCCTATGACGGCCCGGCGCTCGGCCCGCGTTCAGGCCGCGCGCAGGTTGTCGCGCGGCTCCGGCCCCGGTGTCTGCAGCAGTGTCACGCGGCCGTCGCGCCAGGCCTGGTCGAAGTCGGACTCGATGTCGCGCAACAGTTCGCGGGTCGAGGCGGTCGTCGACGTGATGCCGACGGCGCGGTTGCGGCCCTGGTTCTTCGCGGTGTAGAGCGCCATGTCGGCCAGGTTGATCGCTTGCTCCCACGGCACGTCAGCGCTGTAGGGCGGCAGCGGGAAGCGCGCATAGCCGATCGACGCGGTGACGCGCAGCGCCGCCGTGCCGACATCGATGGACGCGTTGCCGAGCGCCGCCAGCACGCGGGCCGCCATCTGTTCGGCCTGCTCGGGCGCGGCGCGCGGCGCCAGGATCAGGAATTCCTCGCCGCCCCAGCGCACCACCAGGTCGTCGCTGCGCACGGCGTCGTTCAGACGCTTGGCGACCTCGATCAGCACCTGGTCGCCGGCAGCGTGGCCATGCGTGTCGTTGACGTGCTTGAAGTGGTCGATGTCGACCAGCAGCAGCGCGCCTTCGAAGCCGTTCGCAGCACCCAGTGTCGCCATCACCGCCTGGAAGTGGCGGCGGTTCGCCAGGTTGGTCAGCGGGTCGCGCTCGCTCTGCGCCCGCAGCTGCACGTGGTTGGCGGCGAGCCGCCGGTTCGTCTCGCGCACGCGTCGGTACAGCAGCGTGACCAGCGCGATGGCCAGCGCCATCACCGCGGCCAGCAGCCACCAGATGCGCTGCAGCAGGTCGCGGTTCGCGAGGGCCTCCGTCTTCAGTGCGTTGTCGCGGCCCAGCAGCTCGATGTCACGCTGGCGCGCCTCGGCGTCGTTGCGGGTCTGCAGGTCCTTCAGCGCGACGCTGCGGTTCACGCGCATCAGCTCGGCGGTCAGCGCGCGCTCGCGGTGGTACAGCTCGAGCGCCCCGCGCGCGTCGCCCGCCTTGGCAAGCGCCTCGCCGAACTCGAGCAGGGTCTGCGCCTGGCGCCCGGTCTCGCCGGTCTGCTGCCACAGCTCGACGACCTTGGCCATGTCCTGCTTGCCTTCGGCGATGCGGCCGACACCGATCTTGGCCACGCCGATGTTGGCGATCAGCACGCGCTCGGCACGCATGTCGTTGTGCTCGCGCATGATGGGCAGCGCGCGCTCGGCGGCGCGCAGCGCATCGAGCGGGCGCTCCATGCGCACGTAGGCATCGGCGAGGTTGGTCAGCATCAAGGCCTGAAGGCGGGGCGCGTTCGCGCTCACAGCCAGGGCGAGCGCTTCTTCCAGAGCCTGCAGGCTGCCCCGCATGTCGCCCTGCATCGCCGCGAGATGTGCCTGCACATTGCCCAGCTGCGACTGCTGGGTCAGGTCGTTGGACTGTCCGACAAGCCGGCGCGCCTGGGCCATCAGCCACACGGCGGCTTCGTGTTCGCCGCGGTCCTGGGCGTACAAGGCCAGCGCGCCGAGGTTGGTGGCCTGGCGCGACACGTCACCGGCGGCTTCGGCGAGGTCGAGTGCCGTCTGCGCGTGGGCCGTGGCGGTGACCGCCACGCCGGTGCTCTTGGCGCGTCGTTCCAGCACCATCAGCGCGATCCAGGCAGAGCGGTAGTCGCAGGTCGGCGTCACGACGATCTTGTTGTCCGGGCCGGTGCACCCGCGCTGGAACACCGACAAGGCCGACTGCGCGAGCGCGGCGGCGACATCGAGCTGGCCCGCGGTCTCGGCGACGAAGGCGCGCACCAGGTTCGAGCCGGCCTGCATGCGCCCCGACGGGTCGTCGGACGCACGGGCGAGCAGCTGCTCGGCGATCGCACCGGCCCGCGTCGCGGCCCCGGTGCGCGCCTCGATGCTGCCCATCGCCTGCAGCAGGATGCGGTGCTCGTCCAGCGCGCGACCGGGTTCGCGGTCCATCTGCTTCAGCACCGCGAGTGCCTGCGCGGGGCGTTCGTAGCCTTCGCGCACCAGGGCGTCGACCTGCTCGCCGAAGCCGCCATGCGCAGCGGTGGCGGCCTCGGTGGCGAGGCACGCCGCGAACAGCGCCGTGGCCAGCAGAACCCGCAGCGCGTTCATGCTGCCACCGCCAGGGGTGAGCGGCCTTGCAGCAGCGTCAGCGTGACCTGGCCGTCGCGCCAGGCCGATTCGAGCGAGCGCGTGATGGTCTCGAGCGAGGCCTCGTCGCGGGCGTGCAGCAGGCGCACGCCGTAGGCACGGTTGCGGCCGTGGGCCTTGGCCAGGTACATCGCGGTGTCGACGAGGTTGATGGCGCGTTCCCACGACACGCGCAGCGAGGCCGGCCCGATCGGGAAGGTCGCGAAACCGATCGACGCCGTCACCGCGACGCGGTGCGCATGCGCGTCGGCCGCCACCGTGACGGCCGCGCGGTCGAGCACGCTGAGCATGCGCTGCGCGAGCGCGTCGACCTGCTCGGCCTCGAGCGCCTGCACCACGACCAGGAATTCCTCGCCGCCCCAGCGCACGATCAAATCCTGCTCGCGCAGCGTCTCGCGCAGGCGCTTCGCGACCTCGACCAGCACCGCGTCGCCCGCACTGTGGCCGTGCTGATCGTTGATGTGCTTGAAGTGGTCGATGTCGATCAGGTAGACCGTGCCGTTGAGCTTGCCGTCGGCGGCGAGCTGGCGCATCGCGGCCTGGAAGTGGCGGCGGTTCGCCAGGCCGGTGAGTGGGTCGCGTTCGCTCTGCACCTTGAGCAACTCGTTGCTGCTGGCCAGGCGCTGGTTGGTTTCGCGCACGCGCCGGTACAGCACGGCGACGACGGCGAACGACAGCACGAACGCCGCCGCGAGCAACCACCACAGGCGCTGCTGCAGGTCGCGCCGGCGCAGCTGCTCGGCCTTGATCTCGTTCTCGCGGTTCAGCAACGCGAGCGAGCGCGTGCGGCGGTCGGCGTCGTACTGCTCCTGCATTGCCAGGATCGCCTTCTGCTGGTCGCCGCGCAGGATGCCGGTGATCATGCGCCGGTGGTCGTGGTACGCCGCTGCCGCGCCGGCCAGGTCGCCGGCCTTCTCGAGGTAGACGCCGAGTTCGCGGTACAGGTCGGCCACGCCGGTCACCGAGCCGCGCTTCTCGTCGATGGTCATCGCCTCGTACACGTAGCGTTTGCCGAGGTCCAGGTGATGCAGCGAGATGTGCGCCAGACCGATGTTGGCCAGCGCGACCATCTGGCTGCTGTTGTCGCCGAGCTCGCGGGCCAGCGGCAGTGCCTGCTCGGCGCGGGCCAGCGCCGTCTTGTAGTCGCCGGTCTTCAGGAAGAAGTCGGCCATGTTGGCGAGAAAGAGCACCTCGTCGAGCTTGGAGCCGGCACGCTGGGCGTATTCGGTCGCGAGCTCGAACGAGCGGCGCTCGCCTTCCTGGTCGCCCAGGCCGTCGAGGATGATGCCGGCGGTGCTGTGGCCGCGCGCCAGCGAGACCCAGTCCTGTGCCTTCTCGGACAGCGCCAGCGCCTCCTGGATGATCTCGCGGGCGCGCTCGTACTGCTTGGCGTCGTAGTAGCTGTAGGCCAGCGCGGAGCGTGCCTCGGACTGGCGCCACGGCGTCTCGGTGCGGTCGGCCAGTGCGAGGGCTTCGTGGCCCAGGCGCACGCCCTCTTCGAGCTTGCCCCATTCGCGCTGGACGAAATTGCGCGCCAGCACGAAACGGTAGCGATCGCGTGCGAACAGGGTGTCGGGCAGCTTGGCCATCGCGTCCTGCAGCAGGGCGTCGGCACGCGGCAGGTCGCCACCGCGCGCGGTGGACCAGGCCCGGATCAACAGCGCCGCGGCAGCGGCGCGCGGCGCCAGGGCCGCGCCGGGTTCACGGCCCCAGGCATCGAGCCGGGCCGCCGAGCGTTCGGCCGCAGCGGCCTGCGAGGCGAAGCCAAGCATCACCCCCTCGACCGTCAGCAGCTCCAGGCGCAGCGCACTGTGTTCGGGCGTGCTCGGCAGCAGCCGCTCGAGCGCGTCGGCGGCTTCGCTGGGGCGCGCGCGGCCCAGGCTTTCGAGCCCCAGGATGCGCTCGTGGACCTCGGTCTCGGACTCGGTCTGGGCCGCCGCCGGCCCGATCGAGCACAGGCCGAAGCACAGCGCCGCGAACAGCGCCGCGCTGCGCGCGCGCAATGGCGTGACGGGGCGGCGCGTGTGGTCCATGGCGCGCATCGTGTCAGCCGGCCAGCGCCAGCAGGGTGTCCGGCTGCCGCGTCAACAACAAGGCCGTCAGCGCGGCTTCGGGCATGGGCCGGGCGAAGAAATAGCCCTGGTACTCGTCGCAACCTTCGCGCCGCAGGAAGTCGAGCTGGTCGCGCCGCTCCACGCCTTCGGCGACCACGTGCAGGCCCAGCGAATGGCCCATCGCGATGATCGCGCGCGTCAGCGCGACGTCGCCGGCGTCGGCCGGGATGTCGTCGACGAACGAGCGGTCGATCTTCACGCAGTCGACCGGGAAGCGCTTCAGCGCCGCGAGCGAGGAGTAGCCGGTGCCGAAGTCGTCCATCGCGAGCCGCACGCCCAGTGCCTTGAGTTCGCGCATCGTGGCTTCGGCCGCTTCGGGCTGGTCCATCACGGCGCTTTCGGTGAGTTCGAGTTCGACCTGCCGCGGCGCGCAACCGGCGATGGCGATCATCTCGGCGACCTCGTCGATCAGGCGGGGGTTCTTGAACTGGCGCGCGCTCACGTTGACCGACATTGTCAGGCCAGTGGCGCCCGATTGCTCCAGGCGCGCCAGGGTTTCGCCGGCGTGCCGCAACACCCATGCGCCCATGGTCACGATCAGGCCGGTTTCTTCGGCGATGTCGATGAAGTGCGCCGGCGCCAGCAGGCCGCGTTCCGGGTGCTGCCAGCGCACCAGCGCTTCCATGCCCAGCGGCCGGCCGGTGACCACGTCGACGCGCGGCTGGTAGTGCAGCACGAGCTGGCCCTGGTCGATGGCGTTGCGCAGCTCGAGTTCGAGGTTCAGGCGCGCCTCCGCAGGCCGCCCGTCGTCGGCACCGAACAGCGCGAAGCCGTCGCGCCCGGCCGCCTTGGCGCGGTACATCGCGATGTCGGCGTGGCGCAGCAGCGTCTCCACGTCGACGCCGTCGTGCGGGTAGATCGCGACGCCGGCCGACACCGTCACGTGGTGCAGCATGCCGCTGCGCAGCTCGACCGGCACGCGCAGCGCGTTCAGGATGCGCTCGGCGATCTCGCTCGCGTGGGACGCATCGCGCACGTCGTGCAGCAGCAGGCACATCTCGTCGCCGCCCATGCGCGCGACCAGGTCCTGACCGCGCACGACGTGCTTCATGCGCGTGGCCAGCGTCTGCAGCAGGTGGTCGCCGGCGGCATGGCCCAGCGTGTCGTTGATGACCTTGAAGCGGTCGACGTCGACGAAGATCACCGCGAACTGGCTCGCCTCGGGCTCGCTGCGCGCCAGCGCCCGGCCCACCGCGGCCTGGAACGCGGCGCGGTTCGGCAGTGTCGTCAGCTCGTCGTGCTCGGCGAGAAAGTGCGCGCGGCCCTCGGCATCGACGACATCGGTGATGTCGTTGCTCAGGATGTAGACGCCGTTGACCTCGCCGTCGTTGCCGAGCTTGGGCATGTACAGGATGTTGAGCCAGCGCTTCTTGCCCCGGCTCGCCACCTGGTGGTCGACCGCGAAGGTGTGGCCTTCGAGTGCCCGCTCCAGGCTGGGGTAGAGCGTGGCGGGGCCGGCGGCGCCGTAGACCTCGACCGCGGTGCGGCCGAGCATCTGTTCGGGCTTGAGCCCGAGCCAGCGCTCGTAGTTGCGGTTCACGAAGCGGTAGCGCATGTCGCGGTCGACGAAGGCCACCATCGCCGGGATGTTGTCGGTGATGGTGCGCAGCTCGTCCTCGCTCTGGACCACGCGCTGCTGCGACGCGAGCAGGCGCTGGTAGGGCGCACGAATGCTGTCGGTGACGATGGTGCGGTAGACCATCCAGAAGCCGAGCACCTTGTAGACGTGGCCGAGCACGACGGCGAGGTCGGTCATGCGCGCGTACAGCGTGAACGTCAGCTCGCCGATCGCCATCAGCACCGCGGCGCACAGCAGCGAGCCGACGTCGTAGGGCCGGGGTGTCGGCAGGCGGCGCACGAACAGCGCGCTGGCCGCCAGGAACAGGCCGGCGATGGCGTACTCCCCGAGGCGTTTGAGCAATGTCAGCGAGCCGTCGCTGAAGATCAGCGCGGGCAGTGTGTCCGGCCAGACGAAGACCCAGGCCCCGACCGCCAGCACATAGGCCCCGACGATCACGGTCGACCAGCGCAGCCAGCGCGGCTCGTCGTCTTGCCGCCAGGGCAGGGCGGCCACGCACAGCAGCGCCAGCGCGATCAGCAGCCGGCCGGCCATGAACAGCGTCGCCGTCTTGCTGACGGTGTTGGGCGTGACCAGCGCGGCCATGCCGGGAAAGGACAGTGTGTGCAAGAGGTCGAGCACGAGCGCGCCCGAGCACGCCACGCCAAGCACGTGCACGCTGCGCGGGGTGTCGAGCTCGCGGCCGTTCCAGGCCACCGCGGCGACCGCGCCGCAGACCAGCATCGAGGCGAACTCGAGCACCGTGTGCCACTGCGGCGTGGTCAGGCCGCCGTAGCTCGCGGGCAGCTGCACCGACCAGACGAGCAGGCACAGCAAGGGCGCCGCGGCCAGCATCAGCAGGGCCATGCGGCGCCGGTTCGCGGTGACCAGGCGGGTGTGCATGGTCAGGCGACCCGGGGCACGCTTGGGTGCGCAGTGGCGAGGATCGTGAGAGAAGTCATGGCGCGCGGGTCAGGGGCGGGGCAACGCGAAGCGCTGTGCTCGCCGGGCCACATGACGTTCAAAGCCCAGCTCGTCTGGTCTTCGGCTGTCCGGCGCCATCCTTGAGCCGGACGCAGGCCGCTGACTCACGCTCCCCGCCCAAATGTGGGCGCCACTGTGACAATCTGCACCCATCTGAGGGAGATGCCGTTGAACTTGAACCGGATGTGGCTTTGGCTCGCAGGCATCAGCGGCGCGATCGCGATCGTGGCGGCCGTCGGCGCGTGGCCGGCCGCGGTGCATGGTGTCTTCAAGCCGCTGACCACCGTGCTGCTCGTCGCGTCCGCGTGGCCGCGGGGCGCGGCGCAAGTCGCACCGCGGCGCTTTATCCGCGCCGGGCTCGTGTTGTCGCTGCTGGGCGACGTGGCGCTGCTGTGGCCGCAACAAGGCTTTCTGCCCGGCCTGGTCGCGTTCCTGTTGGCGCACCTGGCCTACATCGCCGCGTTCTGCGTGCCGGTGCGCCTGGCGGCGCGGCCGCTCGTGTTCGTGGCCTACGGCGCGGTTGCGGCGCTGATCCTGTCGCAGCTGTGGGGCGGTGTGCCGGCCCCGCTGCGCGCGCCGGTCGTGGGCTATGTGCTGTGCCTGGCGACGATGGCGGCGCAAGCCGGCGTGTGGTGGCGTGCGAGCGCGGGGCGCGCCGACGCGGCACTCGCGCGCCGCGCGGCCATCGGCGGCCTGCTGTTCATGGTGTCCGACACCCTGCTCGCGATCAACAAGTTTGCCGTGCCGCTGCCGCTCGCGCCGCTGTGGATCCTCGCGACCTACTGGGTCGCGCAGGGGTGCATCGCCAGCTCGCTACATGCCCTTGAACAGCCCCGCGAAACTGCGTGAGACCTCGAGCCTCTCGTTGCTGCCCTTGACCGCGACGAGCTGGCGCCCGCGCAGATCGCGGCTCACACCGGCGATGAACTTGGTGTTGACCAGCGTCGAGCGGTGGATCTGCCAGAACACGTCCGCATCGAGCTCCTCGATCAGCTCCTTGATCGGCTTGCGAATCAGCGCCTCGAGCGTGGCCGTCTGCACCCGCGTGTACTTCTCGTCGGAGATGAAGAACAGCACCTCCTCGACCGGGATCATCTGGATGTTCTGGCCGACGGTCGCCTGGATCCAGCGCAGCGTCGGCGCCTTGGCCGGGTCCATGCGCGCGGCGAGCTTTTGCAGCAACTGCTGCATCGCCGGCGGCGGTTCGTCGGTGTCGCGGTCGGCGCCGGCGGCGCGCTGCGCAAGCCGCTTCTTGATGCGCTCGACCGTGACCTGCAGCCGCTCGCGCTCGGCGGGCTTCAGCACGTAGTCGACCACGCCCTGCTCGAAGGCCTCGATCGCGTACTGGTCGTAAGCCGTGATGAACACGACCTCGCAGCCACGCCAGCCGGCACCGTCCTCGTCGACCGGCAGCTGCGCGATCGCGCGCGCCGCCTCGACGCCGGTCATGCCCGGCATGCGGATGTCGAGAAACACCAGGTCGGGTTGCTGGGCCTCGGTCATCTCGACCGCCTCGAGCCCGTTCTTCGCCTCGGCGACGATCTCGAGCTCGGGCCAGACCTCGGCCAGGCGCGCGCGCAACTGCTCGCGCATCAGGCGTTCGTCGTCGGCGATCAGGGCGCGGGTGGGGTGGGGGGCGGTGTTCATCCTGTGATCGTAGCGCCGGCCTTGGATGCGGCGTGACGGCTGCTTCCACGCGCCAGGCGCCAGATCAGCCACACCAGGCCGACGGCCAGGATCAGCGGCGAGAACACCAGTGCCGCGGCCCCGGCCACCACGATCAGCACGCCGACCAGCGCGACCGCGACGATCGCCAGCGGCACCAGCACCGCGATCGGCACGACCACCAGCACCACCAGCAGCGCGACGATCAAGGCCAGCGAGATCGCTCCAACCGTCATCACCAGGCTCATGTGGCCTCTCCTTCACGCGCCTGTGCCTGGTAGGGCACGGTCAGGGTCACCAGCGTGCCGCTGGGGGCGTTTTCGGCCACCACCATCGAGGCCTTGTTGCCGTAGAGCAGCTGCAGCCGCTCGCGGATGTTGGCCAGGCCCACGCCGGTGCCGGCGGTCGCGGCCTTGCCGAAGCCCAGGCCGGTGTCGGCCACCGTGACGGCAAGCTTGCCGTGCACGATCTCGGCCCGCACCGACAGCAGGCCGCCGTCGGGCTTGGGCTCCAGCCCGTGCTTGATCGCGTTCTCGACCAGGCTCTGGATCATCATCGACGGGAAGTCGGCCGACAGCAGGCCGTCGGGCACGTGGATCTCGGTCTGCAGCCGGTCTTCCATGCGCACCTTCAGGATCTCGAGGTAGGGCCGGATCACCGCCATCTCGCGGCCGAGGTTGTGGGCCGTCGGGTGCGCGTCGCGCATCGTCGGCATCGACGCGCGCAGCAGCGCGATCAGGTTCTTCTGCATCTGGCTCGCGCGCGGCGGGTCGGTCTCGATCAGGTGGTCGATGCTGGCCAGCGTGTTGAACAGGAAGTGCGGCTCGACCTGGGCCTGCATCGCCGCCATGCGGGCCTCGACGACCTGGCGCTTGAGCTGCTCGGACTCGGCCGTCTCGGTCGCCTCGGCCGCCTTGACCTCGGCCTGCAGCCGGCCCTTGTAGGTGGCCTTCAGGATCGCCGACGCGATGATGAACAGAAAGGCCATGTCGTCCAGCGAGTCGCCGAAGTGCACGACGCGCGTGCGCTTGTACTGGCGCGCATCGCGCTGCGCTTCGGCCAGGTCGCGCTGTGCCTCGGCGACCGCCTCTTCGGCGTCGCGGCGCGCTTCTTCGGCCTCCTGGCGGGCCTGCTCGGCTTCCTGGCGCGCCTCCTCGGCGGCCTCGCGGGCGGCGTGCTGCGCGTCGCGGATGGCCTGACGTATCGTCTCGCGGGTGCTGCCCGGCAGCGTGATCTGCACGCCATCGGCGTCGACCGAGGCCGAGGCCCGCGAAGCGGCCGATGCCGCCTCGGCCGCGCCCGAGGCTGACGACGCCGCGGCCGACGCGGCCGAGGCGGCGGCCGTCGAGGCGCTGCGGCGCGGCGAGATGCGCACGCCGTTCTTGTCGATCGAGATCGTCACGTCCTCGTCGTCCTTGGGCGTCGTGGTCGACGGAACGACCGGCTTCTCGATCTTCGGTGCTTTCGGGGCCTTGGGCGGCACCGGCGGTGCGGTCACGTTCGGCACGTTTTCTATCGTTTCGGTCTGGGTCCAGCGGAACGGCGGCAGCTTCTGCACGATGCTGACCAGGATCAGCAGCAGCACCGACAGCACCAAGAAGCGCTTCCACGAGATGCTGACGAGCCAGTTCGCGTATTCGTGGAACACCCGCACCGCGGCAGCGGAGAGCTGCTTCCAGGTGCTGGCGGCGGAGGAGGTGAAGTCGGACATGGGGCCGGGAACCGAGTGCAGTCTTGCGATGGGAGGACTCTAAAGGCCCCGGGCGCGCCCTGCGAGCGCCGTGCGATGGCCCGGGCCGCCGGCCCGACAGGCTGCAAAAGCCGCTGACAGGCCGCGCCGCCCGGCCGGCGCTTCGCGCCGTTTCCCCGCATTCCGTCGCACGCCGGCTGCGCGCGTCGGGCCGGATCGCGAGACTGCGCCCACTGAACAACCCGAGGAGCCCGTCATGTCCCGCATCGTTTCCCTGCGCCAGCGCCGTGTGTTCGCTTTCGTCGCCGTCGTGTTCGCGTCCTGCGTTGCGACTGGCATCGCCATCGCCGCGCCCGACGCGGCGTTCGACAGCGCGTTCCGGCATTTCATCGTCGCATCCGGCGGCGACAAGTCGGCCGTCGACCCGGCGGCCGACGCGTTCGACGCGCTGTTGAAGGCCGAGCCGGCCAACCCGGTGCTGATGGCCTACGCCGGCGCGGCCGGCGCGATGCGCGCCGGCACCACCGCGCTGCCGTGGAAGAAGATGGGCTACGCCGAAGACGGCCTGGCCCTGCTCGACAAGTCGCTCGCGATGCTGACGCCGGCGCACGACGCGCCCATCCAGCACGGCACGCCCGGCTCGCTCGAAGTGCGCTTCGTCGCCGCGAATGCCTTTCTCGCCGTGCCCCCTTTCATGAACCGCGCGGCGCGTGGTGCCAAGCTGCTGGACGAGGTGCTCGCGAGCCCGCTGTTCGCGAACGCGCCGCTGCCGTTCCAGGGCAACGTGTGGATGCGCGCGGCCGCGCTTGCCGCGAAGGAGCAGCGCCCCGCCGACGCGCAGCGCTACCTGAACGAGGTGATCTCGCGCAACGCGCCGCAGGCCGAGAAGGCGCGCGCACTCCTGAAAGGCGCCGCATGAGCACGTCGGTCGTCGAGTTGCGTGGCGTGCACAAGACCTACCGCTTGGGCCAGCACGTGATTCCCGCGCTGCGGGGCGTGGACCTCGTGGTCCAGCGCGGCGAGCTGCTCGCGCTGACCGGCCCGTCCGGCAGCGGCAAGAGCACCATCCTCAACCTGGCCGGGCTGATCGACGCGCCCGACAGCGGCGAGATCGTGCTGGACGGTCAGGCCGTGACCGGCCTGAAGGAAATCCCGCGAACGCTGTTGCGCCGCGACGCGCTCGGCTTCGTGTTCCAGAGCTTCAACCTCGTGCCGGTGATGACCGTCGCCGAGAACGTCGACTACCCGCTGTTCATCGCCGGCATCCCGGCGGCCGAGCGGCGCGCGCGTGTCGCCGCGCAGCTCGCCGCGGTCGGCCTGCAGGACCATGCGCAGCACCGGCCCGATGCGCTCTCGGGTGGTCAGCGCCAGCGCGTCGCGATCGCGCGGGCGCTGATCAAGCGGCCGCGCCTGGTGATCGCCGACGAACCCACCGCGAGCCTGGACTCGCACACCGCCGACCAGGTGCTGGACCTGATGCGCGAACGCTGCCACGCCGAAGGCGCGGCCTTCGTGATCGCGACGCATGACAGCCGGCTCACCCGGCGCTGCGACCGTGTGCTCGCCCTGCTCGACGGGAGGCTGCAATGAGGTGGCTTAAGTTCGCCGTTCAGAACACGCTGCGCAACCGGCGGCGTTCGCTCGTCACGGTCGCGATTGCCGCATTGGGCACCGCGGCCATCCTGCTCGCGGGCGGCTTCGCGCTCTACACCTACCAGGCGCTCGAACAGTCCGCGGCGCGCAGCACCGGCCACCTGATCGTCGGCGTGCCGACGCAGTTCACGAGCGATGAAGACACGCCGCTGCAGCACGGGCTGGACAACCACCAGGCGCTCAGCAGCGCGCTGCTCGCCGACCCCGACGTGCGCCAGGTGCTGCCGCGCGTCTCGTTCAGCGGCCTGATCAGCAACGGCGACAAGTCGACCGTGATGATCGCGACCGGGGTCGAACCCGACAGCGAGTTCGCGGTGAAGGGGCCGTTCCTGAACATGGTCGCCGGCGACGTGCTCGCCAGTGGCGCCGCGCAGATGGAGGTGATGCTGGGCGAAGGCCTCGCCAAGAGCCTGAAGGCCCAACCCGGCACCAGCCTGACGCTGCTCGCGAGCACCACCGACGGGGCGCTCAACGCGCTCGACGTCACCGTCAAGGGCGTGTTCTCGACCGGCGTGCCCGACATCGACAAGCGCCTCGTCTACACCGACATCGCGACCTCGCAGAAGCTCCTGAACACGACACGCGTCTCCACGCTCGGCGTGTTCCTGAAGAGCATGGAAGCGACCGACCCGGCACGGCAGCGCGTGGCGCGGCTGAACCCGACGCTCACGGTGCAGACATGGCTGGACCAGGCCTTCTTCTACAAGTCGGTGCGCGACCTCTACAACCGCATCTTCGGCGCGCTCGGGCTGATCATCGGCGTGATCGTCGTGTTCGTCGTCACCAACGCGATGGCGATGGCCATCATCGAACGCACCCGCGAGATCGGCACCTTGCGCGCGCTCGGCACCCTGCCGTCGCAGCTGCTGCGCACGCTCGCGCTCGAGGGCATGGTGCTGGGCGGTGTCGGCGCGGCCGTGGGTGCGGCCATCGCGTTCACCGTCTCGATGCTGCTGTACGTGGTGCCGGTGCAGATGCCGCCGCCGCCGGGCAGCTCGCGCGGTTACCCGCTCAACGTGAACGTCGACCCCACCCTGTACGCGCTCACCGTGCTCGCGATGGTGCTGCTCGCGATGCTGGCCTCGGTATGGATTGCGCGCAAGACCGTGCACACGCCGGTCGTCGAGGCGCTGGCCCACACCTGATCCACCAAGGACTGACCATGAAGAAATCGATTCTGTGCGCGGTGCTCGCGCTGGCTGCGGTGGGCGCGTTCGCGCAAGACGTGCCCGCGTTGCTGAAGGCGGCCGACAAGTACCGCATGAGCAGCGACAACATGCAGGTCGACACGCAGATCAGCGTGTTCAACACCGACGGCTCACCCGACAAGGAGCGACGCTACACGGTGTTCGCGCAAGCCAGGCACCAGTCGCTGGTGCTGATGCAGAGCCCGGCCGAGAAAGGCCAGAAGGTGTTGATGCTGGGCGACGACTTCTGGCTGCTGATGCCGGGCAGCCAGCGCCCGCTGCGCATCACGCCGATGCAGAAGTTGCTCGGAGACGCCAGCACCGGCGACATCGCGACCATGAGTTGGGCCGACGACTACACCGGCACGGTGATTGGTGAAGAGCGCTGCGGCGAGCCCGAGCAGGCGTGCGTGCACCTGAGCCTGGCGGCGGCGCGCAAGGGCGTCACCTACCAGCGCATCGAGCTGTGGCTGGGCAAGGCGAAGCACGAGCCGGTCAGGGCCGATCTGTACGTGCAGAGCGACAAGCTCGCGAAGCAGGCGCGCTTCGTGATGGACAAGCCCGCCGCGCCTACAACCGTCACGGCGATGCTGTTGCGCGACCAGCTCACGAACAAGAAGGAGACGCAGGTCCGCTACCTCGCGCGCAAGGAGCGCACGGTGCCCGAGGCCTGGCTGAACCCGATGTTCCTTGCGCGCAACCCAGCGCTCGAATGAAGATCATCGCGTTGTCGCTGGCGGTGCTCGCGGCCGCCGCCCAGGCGGCGCCCGAGTTCAGCGGCCAGGTGCGACCGCAGTGGCTTGCCCAGCAGGCCAACGACGCCGGCCCGCTCGCCCGCGCGGTGGCGCTGCAGCCCGGCATTGCGACCTTGCCGCGGAGCTACGGCGCCGTCGAGACCGAGCTGCGCCTCAGCGGTCACGGGCTGAGCTTCGTCGGCACCGAGCAGCAACAGCGCATCGAAGGCGATCGCCTGCGCAGCCATGGCTGGGTCAACGAGTGGTACGGCGCGACCGACGCGGCGGGTTGGCAGCTCAGCGCCGGCAAGCGCATCGTCGCGTGGGACGTGGGCTACGGCTTCCGGCCCAACGACGTGGTCGAACAGGAGACGCGCCGCACGCTGCTCAGCGTCACCCCCGAGGGCCGGCCGCTGTTGATGGCCGAGCACTTCGACGCGAGCACCGCGTGGTCGTTCGTGCTCGTGAACCCCACCAAGCCGCGCGACGAAACCGGCGCGAACGAGCCCGCGCTCGCGGCCCGCGTCTACCAGCGCGATGGCAGCATCGATTGGCACGGCTTCGCACGTTATGGCGCGCACACCGGCGCAAGCATCGGCGCAGCGATGGCTTGGGTCGCGAGCGACGCGGTCGAGCTGCACGGTTCGCTGCGCCTGCTCGCGCGGGCCGACACGCTGGCCAGCGACACGACCGGCGCGGCCCTGCTGCGTTCGAACCCGTGGCAGGCCGCGCGCACCGGCGGCACGGGCCAGGCCTTGGTCGGCGGCACCTGGACCAACGAAGCCCAGCTCAGCCTGCTGGCCGAGGCCTGGTGGGACGGCACGGCCTTGTCCGACGCGCAGTGGGACGACTGGGCGACGCGCAACCGCGGGCTCGCCGCGCTGGTCGGCACGCCGGCGCCGACCGGCGCGGTGGCGGGCAACCTCGCGTGGCAGGCGAGCGCGTTCAACGCCTCGACCAGCCTGCGACGCGCCAACCTGTTCGCGCGGCTGAGCTGGCAGCACGACAAATGGCAGCCGGCGCTGGACGTGCTGTTCACGCCGGCAGACCGCGGTCGCGTCGTGACCGGTTCGCTGGGGTGGCAGGGCGACCGCGTGCGGCTCGATGCAGGGCTGCGCCTTTACGGCGGCCCGGCGGACGCGGTGCTCTCGCAAGTGCCGACGCGGCGCATCGGCTACCTGGCGGCGACCTGGTCGTTCTGATCGCAATCAACACGGAATATGATGATCGTCATATTTTGTGCTACAGTGCCGCCATGTCCACCCAGCCGACCCGCCGCGAAGCCACCCACGACCGCATCGTCGAGGTGGCCGCACGCACGCTGCGCCGCAACGGCTACGCCGGTGTCGGCGTTGCCGACGTGATGAAGCAGGCCGGGTTGACGCACGGTGGCTTTTACGCCCACTTCGAATCGCGCGATGCCTTGCTGGCCGAGGCCATCGAACGCGCTGGCCGCGACAGCGCCGCCACGATCAGCCAACGCATCGATGCGAGCCGTGCGCGCGGCGAAAGCGCGTTTCGCGCGGTCGTCGAAGGCTATCTGTCCGACGCGCACCTGAGCGGCACCGAGTTCGGCTGCGTGGTCGCCGCGCTGAGTTCCGAGATGCCGCGCCAGTCGCCGGCGCTGCTCGCGCCGTCGATCGAGCGTGTGCGCAAGCTGATCGCGCTGGTGCAGCGCACCCTGCCCGAGGGCGGCACCAAGGAGCAGGCGATGGTCGTCGTCAGCACCCTGGTCGGCACGCTGCAACTCGCGCGCACGCTGGGCGCCAACGCGCAGGGCCGAGCCATGCTGGCCGCGACGCGCAGCGCGTTGCTCGCGCAATACGACAGCGAATAACTAACCTTCGTCCCGCGCTGCAATGCGCACCCGTCTTCTGCGATCAGAAATATGATGATCGTCATATTCAAGCGTCGCACCACCCCCAGGAGCTCACCATGAAACTCGACAACGCCACCGTCTTCATCACCGGCGCCAACCGCGGTCTCGGTCTGGCCTTCGCCCGCGAGGCGCTTGCGCGCGGCGCGCGCAAGGTCTACGCCGCGGCGCGCGACCCGGCCAGCGTCACGCTGCCCGGCGTCGTGACCATCAAGCTCGACGTGACCAAACCTGAGGACATCGTCGCCGCGGCGCGCGCCTGCGGCGACGTCACCCTGCTGATCAACAACGCCGGCATCGCCGCGACCGGAGGCTTTCTCGGCGAGGACGCCGTCGCGTCGGCGCAGCGCCACCTCGACACCAACTTCTTCGGCCCGCTGCGACTGACGCAGGCCTTCGCGCCCATCCTCGCCGCGAACGGCGGCGGTGCGATTCTGAACGTGCTGTCGATCGCGAGCTGGATCAACGGCCCGCTGCTCGGCAACTACGGCATGAGCAAGTCGGCCGCGTGGGCGATGACCAACGGCACGCGCATCGAGCTGACCGAGCAGAAGACGCAGGTGCTGGCGCTGCACGTCGGCTTCATCGACACCGACCTGACGAACGGCTTCGACGTGCCGAAGTCAGCGCCCGATGCGGTCGTGCGCACGACGCTGGACGCGCTCGAGGCCGGTGCCAGCGAGGTGCTCGCCGACGACATCACGCGCCAGGTGCACGCGGGCCTGTCGGCCGACCCGGCGGTGTACCTGCAGGCGATCAGCCGCTGACCCGGCCATGACCGCCGCCGTCACCCACGCGCCCGCGCTCGCCGCCGGCGAGACCCGGGCTTCGCCCTGGCCCGTGTTCTGGGTCGCCAGCATCGCGGTCTTTCTCGTGTCGCTCGACACGACGATGCTGTTCGCGGCGTTTCGCGCGGTGCGCGCCGGTTTCCCCGGCACGTCGGCGGCCGACATGTCGTGGGTGCTCAACGCCTACACCGTGGTCTACGCGGCGATGCTGATTCCGGCCGGCGGGCTCGCCGACACGCACGGGCGCAAGAAGGTGTTCATGCTGGGTGTCACGCTGTTCCTCGCCGCGTCGGCCGCGTGCGGCTTGGCGGGCAGCGTCGGCTGGCTGATCGCGGCGCGCGTCGCACAGGCGGTCGGCGCGGCGCTGCTGACGCCGGCCTCGCTGTCCATCGTGCTCGACGCCTTTCCGCAAAGCAAGCGCGCTATCGCGGTGAGCCTGTGGGGCGCGGTCGGTGGCCTGGCCGCGGCGATCGGGCCGAGCGTCGGCTCGTTCGTGGTCGACGCCGTGGGCTGGCCCTGGGCCTTCTACCTGAACCTGCCACTGGGGGCGCTCTCGCTGTGGCGCGGTGCGGCCTTGCTGAAGGAAGCGAAGAAGCCCGAGAGCCGGCGCCGCGTCGACGGCGTCGGCATGGGCCTGCTGATCGTCGGCGTCGGCGCGCTCGCGCTGAGCATCGTGCAGTCGGAGTCGCCGCACTGGTCGCGCACCGAGCTGATCATGGCCGCGGCCACCGGGGCCATCGCCCTGATCGGCTTCGTCGGGTGGGCCCGCGTCGCCACCGCGCCGCTGGTCGACCTGCGGCTCTTCAAGCACCGCACCTACACCTTCGTGAACCTCGCGACGCTGGCCTTCGGCACCGCGTTCTCGATGATGTTCTTCGCGTTCTTCTTCTACATGACCGAGGTCTGGCACTACACGCTGCCGCAGGCCGGCCTGGCGATCACGCCGGGGCCGCTGCTGGTGATCCCCTTCGCGATCCTGTCGGGTCGGCTTGCGGCGCGGCTTGGGCACCGGCCGTTTCTGGTCGGCGGCGGCCTGATCTACGCCGGCGCCGGGCTCTGGTTCATGCTGGTGCCCGGCCCGCAGGCGGCCTACCTGACGCACTGGCTGCCCGGCCTCGTGATGAGCGGCATCGGCGTCGGCCTGGTGCTGCCGTCGCTGTCGGCTGCGGCGGTGAACCGCTTGCCCGCCGATCAGTACGCGGTCGGCAGCGCGGTGAACCAGGCGACACGCCAGATCGGTTCGGTGATGGGCGTCGCGATCACGGTGCTGCTGCTCGGTCATGCGGGGCTGACGCACGCGAGCTTCATGCCGCTGTACGCGTGCCACGTGGGGCTGGCGTTGCTGACGGCGCTGCTGTGCCTGCCGGTGAACACGCGGCCGGCCGCGGCGGCGAAGGCCTGAGCCGCGTTAGAGCCGCACCGCCTCGATCTGGATCAGCACCCGCACCTTGTCGGCCACGAAGGGCAGGCTGTGGGTGATGCCGAACGCGCTGCGGTCGAACTCGGTCTCGAAGTCGCCGCCGCAGACTTCGCGCGCCGGCTCGGTGTCGGTGCGGCACGCGAAGCGCAGGGCGCGCAGCGTCAGCCGCTGGCTCACGCCACGCAGCGTGAGGTCGCCGGTGACCGAGGCGAGCTTGTCGCCGTCGAACGTGAAGCGCTGCGAGACGAAGTATGCGCTCGGGTACTCGGTCGTCGCCAACAGATAAGGGCCCCGCAGCAGTCCGTCGAAGGGCGCGAAGCCGGTCGAGATGCTGGCGGTCGCGATCGTGAACGACGCGCTGCCCGTGCGCGCCTCGCGGTCCAGCGTGATGGCGCCGTTGATCGTGTCGAAGCGGCCGCGCGAGGTCGAGGTGCCGAAGTGCTTGAGCGCCCAGTGCACATGGGTGGGCGCCGGGTCGATCGCGAAGTTTTGCGGCGCCGCAAATGTCGCGGCACCTGTGCCCGCGATGCCCCCGGCCGCCACGATGCGAAGCAAGATGCGGCGCGGCGAACATTCGGGCCGCCGCGCCGGGCCGCCCCAAGCAAGGCCCGACCCTCCCGGAGGGTCGCATGCCGTACCCGGCAGGCGGGGTGCCAGCATTTACTGCTTGACGGCTTCGATCTGGATCAGCAGGCGGATGTTGTCGGGCAGGCCGTAGGCCAGGCCGTAGGACATGCCGTACTGCGTGCGCGTGATCGTGGTCTCGAAGTCGCCGCCGCAGACTTCGCGCTTGAGCATCGGGTTGAGGTAGCAGTTGAAGTTGCTGGCCTTCAGCGTGACCGGCTGGGTCTTGCCGAGCAAGGTCAAGGTGCCAGCGACTTCGCTGACCTTGTCGCCATTGAAGGCGAACTTGTCGGCGGTGAACTTGGCCGTGCCGAATTCGGCGGCGTTGAAGAAGTCCTTGCTCTTCAGGTGGGTGTCCAGCGCGGCCACGCCGGTGTCGACCGAGGTGGCGTCGATCGTGATCTCGGCCTTGCCGCTCTTGCCGGCCTTGTCCAGCGTGACCGAGCCTTCCTTCTTGTCGAAGCGGCCGCGCAGCGTCGAGGTGCCCATGTGGTTGGCCTCGAAAGTCACGAAGGTGTGCGAGGGATCGATCGCGTAGGTCGCGCTTTCGGCGTGGGCGGTGACGGCACCGGCAGCGATCAGGCAGGCAAGAAGGGTTTTGGTCATGGTCATGGTCATGGTCTGTCGGGTTGAGGGATGAGGAGTGAATGCTTGATTGACGGAGAAAGGTTCAGAGCGCGCCCACGCCGGTCAGCGTGAGCTTGAACTTGACCTGCACGTCGTTGGCGACCATGGAGGTGTCTTTCCAGTCGCCGTCGCCGATCTTGAAATCGAGGCGCTTGATGACGAACGCGCCGCTGGCCGTGGTGTTGGCGCCGGCCTGCGCGAGCGCGACCGGCACGACCACGTCGTGGCTCGCGCCCTTGATGACGAGCTTGCCGGCCACGTCGAACTTGCCCGGACCGGTGGCCTTCACGGTGCTGCTCTGGAACGTGGCCTGCGGGAACAGCTTGGTGTTGAACCAGTCGGGCTTGACGAGTTCCGCCTCGGTCTCGGCCGAGCCCAGCGTGGCGCTGCCGATGTCGATGCTGAACGCGATCTTGGCGGTGTCGGGCTTCTTCGGGTCGAACGCGACCTGCGCGTCGAACTTCTTGAACTTGCCGTCGACCGGCACGCCCATCTGCTTGCTGGTGAACGCGATCTCGCTTTGTGCCGGCACCAGTTTTTGCTGTGCGCAGGCCGGCGCGGCGAAGCCGGCGGCGAGGGCGAGGGCGGAAACGATGAGGTAGGTTTTCATGAGGCTGTCTCAGCGGATTTGCGCGGCCACATGCGCAGCAACAGGCCGTCGCGGTCGAGGAACTGGTGTTTGAGCGCCGCGCCGACATGCGCGACGACGACGAAGGCGAGCGTGAACGCGAGCAGCTGGTGCAAGGTCTTCAGGCCCTCGGCCAGGCCCTTGTCGACCGGCACGAAGTCGGGCAGCGGGATCAACCCGTAGACGACGACCGGGAAGCCCGCCGCCGAGCTGTAGGCCCAGCCGGCCAAGGGCACGCCGAAGAACAGCACGTAGAGCGCGATGTGCGCGGCATGCGCGGCGCGCCGTTGCCATTCAGGCATCGGCACATCCGCCGGCGGCCGGTGCGTCAGTCGCCACAGCAGCCGCAAGGCCGACAGCGCGAAGATCGTCATGCCGGCCCACTTGTGCCAGTTGAACAGCTTCAACCGCGTCGGCGACATCGACAGGTCGGACATGTACAGGCCGACGCAGAACGAGCACACGATGGCCACCGCCAGCAGCCAGTGGAAGGCGATGGCGACGGCGGTGTAACGATCGGTGGGCGAGGTGTTCATCCGGAGCGGCTGGGTGTGCAATGCCCGGATTCTGCGGGTTATCCCGGAAGCGACATTTCGCCGTGCTCGTCGTGACCGTTCAATAAATGCGCAGTGTCGAGCCGCCCGCAGGCGCGCCGCGGCCCGGTTCAGTCCAGCATCACCAGCCGGCCCTCGCGCTCGGCGCGGGCTGTTTCGGTGCTGGGCAACACCGCCGATTTCTCGCCGGCGACACCCCACACCAGGTCGACCCGATCACCCTCCAGTTCCTCGATCAGGCAGGGCCCGATCGGGATCGTGCGGGTGCGTCCGTTGGGCGCGACGAAGGTGATGGGGCCGATGACGCGGGCCGTGTGTGAGTCGGGTGAGGCGTGTGGTGCATCGCAAGCTCCCGGGGTTGGTTGGGTGCGGGTCGTCCGTTGCGCGTTGGCTTGGATCAGCGCAGCAACGCGGCCGGGCGCCGGCGTTCGTCGCCGGACAGGGTCTGCGCGTCCAGCCCGCGGTCGTTCGATTCGGCGACCTGCTGGTCGGTGGCCCCGACCGGGATCAACTCCTCGATCAGCAGGCTGCCGTAGCGCTGCGCACGCTGCGCGTGGCAGCGCAGCGCGATCGCCGCGATCTTGTCGGCGGACTCCTGGTCCGGTGCGCGCACCACCAGAAAGCTGCTGCCCTGGCACGCGAGTTCGCCGTGCGCCTTGACGAGATTCAGCTCTTGTCCGATGCCGGCCAGCAGGCTTGCGCGGGCGATGTCCTGTTCGACCTGCGCGACCATCTGTGCCGGCGAATAGCTGGTGATGTCGTCGTCGGTGAAGCCGGCGCGCCGCAGCGCCGCTTCGGCGGCATGGCAGTCCGCTTCGGACGGGAACGCCACGATGACATGCCCCACCGGCTTGAACACGCCATACGAATGAGGGGATGAACGGGTGTCGGTCATGGCGGCGGTCCGTGGTTGAGGTACACGTGGGCAGTCTGGCGAGGCCGGCGCGCGAGCGCTGTAGGACAGCACCGTCAATGGGTTGGCGGTATCGTCCGTCCTCGCCGCACCGAAGCGGCGGAAAATCGGGTTGAGGAACCCCGCAGCCGAAAGCGGGTCACACCGTCCGGGTGCCGACCGCCGCCGTTGGTTGCGAGCGTGCCGTCCGCCCAGGAGTACAGCGATGAACACGACACTCGGAACATTCGGCAAGAACGCCGTGCGCGCGCTGGCGATCGGTTGCGCCTCGCTCGCGCTGGTCGCCGGCACCACCGGCGCGCAAGCGCAAAGCCGCGGCGGTGGCCATTTCGCCCATGTGGGCGGCCCCGGGGGCTACCACGGCGGCCACTACGGCTATCGCCACGGTGGCAATGGCTGGGTGTGGGGCGGCCTGGGTCTGGGCTTGGGCCTCGGGCTGGCGAGCTACTACAGCTACCCGTACTACTACGCCGACCCGGGCTATGTGGTGGTCGACCCGCCGGTGGTTTACAGCAATCCGCCGCCCGTGGTGTACGCGACGCCGGTGCCCGCCCGTTCGCCCCAGCCGGTGATCTACCCGCGCAACGGCCAGAGCGCCGCACAGACCGATGCCGACGCCAACGCCTGCAGCCAGTGGGCCGGCCAGCAACCGAACGCGACGGTCGACGCCAGCGTGTTCCAGCGCGCGACCCAGGCCTGCATGGACGCACGCGGCTACACGGTCCGGTGATCTCGGATTCCGGGCGGCTGTTCGGCGCCGGACTCAAATCTTTGCGTTCGAGCCCGTCGTCTCGCCGCGACGCGAGGTCGTTGTGGATGCAAGCCCGGCACATGCCGGGTCCGCTCAAGGGATTCGGAGCCATCACGAATCCGATTGAAATCGGACGCTTCATCATGACCACCACCAAGTCGCTGCTCGTCGCCGCTCTGCTCTCGGCCTTTGCCGCCGCCTCGTTCGCTCAAGCCCCGGCCGCGCCTGCGGGCCCGCACCCGATGGCGGGTCACCATCATCACAAGCACCACGGCCATCATCACCATCACCACAAGCACCACCACGGCGTGGCACACGGCCGCTGATCGATCGCACGGAGGCTGACGACGCACTCGGTGCGTCGCAGCACCGCGATCAGGTGTCCGCGAACCGGTCGGTCGCGCGCACCAGGCGGTCCAGGATGCCGGGCTCCTTGAAGGCATGGCCGGCATCGGGGATCAGGTGGAACTCGGCTTGCGGCCAGGCCCGGTGCAAGTCCCAAGCCGTCTTCACCGGCGTGCAGGCGTCGTAGCGGCCCTGCACGATCACGCCGGGGATGCCGTGCAGCTTGTGCGCGTCGCGCAGCAGCTGGCCTTCGTCCATGAAGCCGTGGTGCACGAAGTAGTGGTTCTCGATGCGCGCGAACGCGAGCGCAAAGTGGGCGTTGTCGTGCGCGGTGGTGATGGTCGGGTCGGGCAACAGCGTGATGGTGCGGCCTTCCCAGTGGCTCCAGGCGATGGCGGCATGCTCGCGTGCTCCCTCGTCGGCGCCGGTCAGCAGGCGGTGGTAGGCGGCCATCAGATCGTGGCGATCGCCGGGTGCGATTGGCGCGACGAAATGCTCCCACTCGTCGGGGAACAGCCACGACGCGCCCTCCTGGTAGAACCAGTGCAGTTCCTCGCGCCGCAGCGTGAAGATGCCGCGCAGGACCAACTCACTGACCTGCACCGGGTGCTTCTGCGCATAGGCGAGCGCCAGCGTGCTGCCCCACGAGCCGCCGAAGACCAGCCAGCGTTCGGCGCCGCTCATCTCGCGCAGTTTCTCGATGTCGGCGACGAGGTGCCAGGTCGTGTTGGCCTCGAGCGACGCGTGCGGCGTCGAGCGCCCGCAGCCGCGCTGGTCGAACAGCGTGACGCAGTATTTCGCGGGGTCGAACAGGCGCCGGTGGTCCGGGCTGCAGCCGCTGCCCGGGCCGCCGTGCAGAAAGACCGCGGGCTTGCCATCGGGGTTGCCGCAGCGCTCCCAATAGACCTGGTGGCCGTCACCGGTGTCGAGCACGCCGTGCTCGAAGGGTTCGATGGGCGGGTAAAGCGTTGCCAGCGTCATGCGGGGTCCCTGAAAGGCGGTGCCTCGGATTCTGCCGGACCACACGGCTTGATTTCCGTTGTGCCGAGGGCTAGGCTGGTCAGTGTCCGCCCGACCAGGAGTTGCCATGCTGCGCCACGCCCCTGTCACGACCATGCTGCCGGTGAAGGACATGGCCCGCGCACGGGAGTTCTACGAACTCCGGCTCGGGCTGCAGCCCGGCGGCTTCAAGCCCGACGGCAAGTTTGTCTACCAGGTGGCCGGCAGCGTGCTGGCGCTGTTCCCCAAACCGCAGGGCACCCGGGCCGATCACACCGCGATCAGCTTCCAGGTGCCCGACATCGTGCAGACCATCGCCGAGATGAAGCACGCCGGCGTCGTCTTCGAGAACTACGACTTCCCCGGGCTGAAGACCGAGAACCACGTCTGCGTGCTGGGCGCCGAGAAGGCGGCGTGGTTCATGGACACCGAAGGCAACACCCTCTGCATCCACGAAGACATCGCCGACGCCGGCTGAACATCGACGATCACGCCGCGCGGCGCTGCGCGCCCGAGCGCCACTCGCTCATCAGGGCGGCCCACTTCGGTCGTGCGGCGGCGAGGTGGCGGTCCTTCACGTGGCCGTAGCCGCGGATCTCTTCCGGGATGCGTGCGATCTCGGCGGCGAGCGCCAGGTTGCCGGCGTTCAGCGTGGTCAGCAGTTCGTCGATCGAGGCCCGATATTCGGTGATCAGCGCGCGTTCGGTCCGGCGTTCCTCGGTGCGGCCGAACACGTCGAAGGCCGTGCCGCGCAAACCCTTCAGCTTGGCCAGCCATTTGAAGCCGGTCAGCATGGCCGGGCCGAACTTGGATTTCTGCAGCTCGCCCTTGGCGTTCTTCTTCGCGGTCAGCGGCGGCGCGAGGTGGTAGTTGAGCTTGTAGTCGCCCTCGAACTGCGCCGCGATCTTGTCGAGGAAGCTCTGGTCGCTGTGCAGCCGCGCGACCTCGTACTCGTCCTTGTAGGCCATCAGCTTGAACAGGTAGCGCGCGACGGCCTCGCTGAGCTTCTTGCTGTTCAGCGGCGCCTCGGCCGCGCGCACCTTCTCGACGAAGGCCTTGTACTGCGCGGCATACGCGGCATTCTGGTAGCCGGTCAGGAACTCGACACGCTTGGCGACCATGTCGTCGAGGTTCACGGTCTTCTTGATGAACTCGATGACCTGCGCGGGCTTCAACAAGGCCTGAACCGCCGCAAGATCGTGCGCGGCGCGCCGGCCCCATTCGAACGCGAGCTTGTTGTTCTCGACCTGCACGTTGTTCAGCTCGATCGCCCGCATCATCGCCGCGTGCGAAAGCGGCACCTTGCCCTTCTGCCACGCGTAGCCCAGCATCAACGGATTCGTGTAGAGCGAATCGCCGACGAGCTGCACTGCGAGCGCATCGGCGTCGAGCGTGCCGACATTCGCAGCAGCGGCGGCGTTCAGCACCGCGGCGTCGCAGTTCGCGGCCGGGAATTGCCAGTTCGGGTTGGTCACGAAGGCTGCGGTCGGCGTGCCGTGCGTGTTCATCGCGACAAACGTGCGGCCCTCGCGCATCACGACCAAGGTGCTCTTGTTCGCGGTGACGATGGGGTCGCAGCCGATCACGAGGTCGGCCTCGGCGGTGCCGACCTTGGTCGTCAGGATCGCGTCGGCGCGGTTCGCGATCTGGATGTGGCTCCAGGTCGCGCCGCCTTTTTGCGCCAGGCCCGCCGCATCCTGCGTGACGATGCCCTTGCCTTCGAGGTGCGCGGCCATGCCCAGCAGCTGGCCGATCGTGATCACGCCGGTGCCGCCGACGCCGGCGACGACGATGCCCCACGGCGTTTCAGCGAGCGGTAGCGCAGGTTCGGGCAGCGGCGACAGCGTGAACGGGTTGGGCCGGGTGGCGTCCTTCTTCTTGCCCTTCAACTGGCCGCCTTCGACCGTGATGAAGCTCGGGCAGAAGCCCTTCACGCAGGAATAGTCCTTGTTGCAGGTGTTTTGGTTGATGCGGCGCTTGCGGCCGAACTCGGTCTCGACCGGCTCGACGCTGAGGCAGTTCGACTGCACCGAGCAGTCGCCGCAACCCTCGCACACCAGCTCGTTGATGATCACGCGCTTGGCCGGGTCGACGAGGGTGCCGCGCTTGCGGCGGCGGCGCTTCTCGGTCGCGCAGGTCTGGTCGTAGATGATGACGGTGCAGCCGGGGATTGAGCGCATCTGCTTCTGGATCGTGTCGAGGTCGTCGCGGTGGTGCACCGTCACGCCTTTCGCCAATCGCGCGGCGATGTCGCTCTCTTGATACTTCTCGGGCTCGTCGGTCACGACGACGATCTTGACCGCGCCTTCGGCGTCGAGCTCGCGTGTCATCTCGGGCACCTTCAGCGTGCCGTCGACCGGTTGCCCACCGGTCATCGCGACCGCGTCGTTGAACAAAATCTTGTAGGTGATGTTGACACCCGCCGCGATGCTCTGCCGAACCGCGAGCAGCCCGGAGTGGTAATAGGTGCCATCGCCCAGGTTGGCGAACACGTGCTGGTCGGTCGTGAACGCGGCCTGGCCCACCCACGACACGCCTTCGCCGCCCATCTGGCTGAAGGTGGTCGTGCTGCGGTCCATCCACACCGTCATGTAGTGGCAGCCGATGCCGGCGACCGCGCGTGAACCTTCGGGCACGCGCGTGCTGGTGTTGTGCGGGCAGCCGCTGCAGAAGAAGGGCGTGCGCTCTCCTGTGTCACTCGTGGTGCCGATGGACTGCACGAGCATCGAGCGTTCCTTGGCCTCGATCAGCGCGATGCGCGCATCCATGCGCGCGGCGGTGTCGCTGTCGACACCCAGCTTCTTCAGCCGCTTTGCGATCGCCTTGCCGATGATGGCCGGCGTCAGGTCGGCTTGCGCGCGCAGCAGCCAGTTCTGGCTCGGGTTGGGGCGGCTCCATTCGCCGCCGCTGTCGTCGCCGTCGGCTTCGTCGAACTTGCCGAGCACGTTGGGGCGTACGTCGGCGCGCCAGTTGTAGAGCTCTTCCTTCAGCTGGTACTCGATGACCTGGCGCTTCTCTTCGACGACCAGGATCTCGTGCAGCCCCTGCGCGAACTCGCGCGTGATCGTGGCCTCCAACGGCCAGACGACGTTGACTTTGTGCAGCCGGATGCCCAGCCTGCGGCATTCGTCGTCGTTCAGCCCCAGATCGTGCAGCGCTTGGCGCGTGTCGTTGTAGGCCTTGCCCGATGCGATGATGCCGAAGCGGTCTGATGACCCACCAGCAGGCCCTTCGATCACGTTGTAATTCAGCTTGTTCGCACGCACATAGGCCAGCGCCGCGTACCACTTGTGGTCCATCAGCCGCGCCTCTTGTTCGAGCGGCGCGTCGGGCCAGCGGATGTGCAGGCCGCCTTCGGGCATTTGAAAGTCGGTCGGGATCACGATGTCGACGCGGTCCGGGTCGACGAACACGCTGCTGGTCGACTCGACAATCTCCTGGATCGTCTTCATGCCCGACCACACGCCGGCAAAGCGGCTCATCGCGAACGCGTGCAGGCCCATGTCCAATATGTCTTGCACGCTGCTCGGAAAGAACACCGGCAACCCGCAGGCCTTGAAGATGTGGTCGCTCTGGTGGGCCGCTGTCGAACTCTTCGCGATGTGGTCGTCGCCGGCCAGCGCGATCACGCCGCCGTGTTGGCTGGTGCCGGCCATGTTCGCGTGCTTGAACACGTCGGAGCATCGGTCCACGCCCGGGCCCTTGCCGTACCAGATGCCGAACACGCCGTCGAACTTCTTGCTCTGCGGGTAGAGGTCGAGCTGCTGCGAGCCCCACACGGCGGTCGCCGCGAGTTCTTCGTTGACGCCGGGCACGAACTGGATGTTCTGCGCCGCGAGGTGCTTCTTCGCCTGCCACAGCGCCTGGTCGTAGCCGCCCAGCGGCGAGCCGCGGTAGCCGCTGATGAAGCCGGCGGTGTTGAGGCCGGCAAATGCGTCGCGCTTCTTCTGCAGCATCGGCAGCCGCACCAGCGCCTGCACCCCGCTCATCAGCGCGCGCCCGTTTTCGAGCGCGTACTTGTCGTCGAGCGAGACCGTCTCGAGGGCTTTTCGGATGGACTCGGGCAGCGGGGCATTCATCGTTCAACTCTCCAACATGGGCGGGGGTTCGACCGGCGCCATCGCGGCTTGTGACCACGGCGCGCCTGCGCACAGTGTAGGGAATCCGGCCTGGACAGTCCTTTCTATCTCTGTCTCGATTCGGCCCGTTGGAGCAATAATCTTGCGCAACAGTTCTGAGAAAGTTGCGTATGGTGCTCAAAAAGACAAGATCGGGGAAAACCAGAAGCTCCGCCAAGGCGCCGCCGGCGCCCGTGGCAGAGCCGAGCGGCGAACCGCACGGCGCCGACCTCGACCGCTACGACATCGCGATCCTGCACGCGCTGCAACAGGAGGCGCGTCTGTCCAACACCGAACTCGCGGCGCGCATCGGCATCTCGGCGGCGCCCACGTGGCGGCGCGTCAAGTGGCTGGAAGAACAGGGCTTCATCACCGGCTACCGCGCCGAGATCGACCGCCGGCGCATCGGCCTGGGCGTGCTCGCCTTCGTGCGCATCGATGCCGACCGCAACAACGCCGCGTCGACGCGCCAGCTCGAAGACGCGATCCGCCGCATTCCCGAGGTCATCTCGTGCCACTACATCTCGGGCTCGGGCACCTTCGAGCTGCAGGTGATGGCGACCGACCTCGACGCGTTCTCGAAGTTCTGCCTCGACACGCTCTTGAACTTGCCGCACGTGAAAGATTTGCACACCAGCTTCTCGCTCGGCGAGGTCAAGACCGGCGGCGCGTTGCCGCTGACGCATCTGCGCGGCCACCCCACTTTATGATGTGTCGGGCGGGTAAAGCGCCCGCGCTTGCAACAACAACGGGAGTCGAAGTGATGTTGTCGTCGAACCAATGGTCTCGGGGCGTGTGCGTGAGTGCGGTGGCCGCGTCGGTGCTGGCGCTGAACGGATGCGGCGGCGGGGGCGGCGACGCGGTGGACCCGAGCTCGGGCCTGGTCGCGTCGTCGTCCGTGGCGCAGCACTGCGCCGCTCCGCGCGCCTCCGACGTTCAGGGCACGACCGCCGACGAGAAGTCCTGGGTGCGCTCGTGGACCGACGAGACCTACCTCTGGTACAGCGACGTGCGCGCGCTCAGTGCGACCACGCTCGACGCGACACGTTATGCCACGGCAGTCGCCTACTTCGATGCGCTGAAGTCGTCGCAGACCACCGCGTCGGGCAAGGCGCGCGACCAGTTCCACTTCACCTACGACACGCCGGTGTGGGTCGCACTGTCGCAGTCCGGTGTGTCCTACGGCTACGGGTTCGAGGTCGACCTCGTCGCGGCCACGCCGCCGCGCAAGGCCGTCATCGCCTACACCGACCCGGGCACGCCGGCCACGCTGAACAGCATCGCGCGCGGTGCGCAGGTTCTGAAGGTCGACGGCGTCGACCTGGTCAATGACAACACCCAGGCCGGTGTCAACACCTTGAACGCCGGCCTGTTCCCGACCGCGGCGGGCACCCACACCTTCAGCGTGCTCGACGTGGGCGCGAGCACGCCGCGCAACGTCTCGCTGACGGCCGCATCGCTGATCTCCACACCGGTGCAGAACGTCAAGACCCTGCCGACGCCGTACCAGAACGTCGGCTACCTGCAGTTCAACGACCACATCGCGACCGCCGAAGCGCCGCTGATCGCGGCGATCAACCAGCTCAAGACCGCGGGCGTGACCGATCTCGTGCTCGACATCCGCTACAACGGCGGCGGCTACCTCGACATCGCTGCCGAGCTGGCCTACATGATCGCTGGCCCGACCCTCACCAACGGCAAGACCTTCGAGGTGCAGAACTTCAACGACAAGAACCCTTTCCAGCTCACCCTCGCCCAGCGCACCACGCCGTTCTACAGCACGTCGCAGGGGTTCTCGACCGCCACCGGTCAGACGCTGCCCTACCTCGGCCTGAGCCGTGTGTTCGTGCTCGCCGGTGCGGGCACCTGCTCGGCCAGCGAGGCCATCGTCAACGGTCTGCGCGGGGTCGGTGTGACGGTGTCGCTGGTCGGTGCGACCACCTGTGGCAAGCCCTACGGCTTCTACCCGCAGGACAACTGCAACACGACCTACTTCGCGATCCAGTTCCAGGGCGTGAACCAGATCGGCTTCGGTGACTACGCGGACGGTTTCGCGCCGACCTGCCCGGCCGACGACGACTACAACCACGCGCTCGGCGACCCCGCCGAAGGCCGGCTCGCGGCGGCGCTCTACCTGCGTGCGAACGGGGTCTGCGATCCCAGCGCATCGAGCGGCATCGCCACCGCGCAGCGTGCGCGTCTGCCCGTGGCGGCCGGCGAGACCGCGCTGACGCGCCCGGCGCTGCGCGAGAACCGCTTCTACCGCGCTCAGTGATCGCATGAGGGCAGGCAGGGCGCTTCGATGAAGGCAGTGACCCACGCGCTGCTCTGAGCCGCGCGGCATCAGCGCCGCGGCAACACCAGCCGCGCGAGCAGGCCTCGTGGTTCGTTCCTCAGCAACTGCAGTTCCCCGCCGTGCAGGCGCACCGCGCGCTCGACGATGGACAGGCCCAGCCCCGCGCCGGGCGGCCCGTTGCGTGCGGTCTGCGCGCGCTGGAAGGGCTGACGCAGCCGCTCGACGTCGGCCGCCGAAATGCCGTCGCCCTGGTCGGCGACCTCGGCCCAGATGTTCCTGCCGTCGCTGCCGGTGCGCAGCGTGACCGGCCCGCGGCCGTGCTTGAATGCGTTCTCGACCAGGTTGACGAGCGCGCGCCGCAGCAGCTCGACGCGCAGCGGCTGCGCCGGCGTGGTCGCGAGCGCCAGCGTCAGCGCTTGGCCATGGTCGGCGCAGGCCGCGGCCACCTCGTGCGCCAGCGCGTCGAGTGCGAACGACCGCGGCGCCTCGGTGTCGGCGTCGCCGCGCGCATGGTCGAGAAACTGGCCGACGATGGCGTCCATCTCGTCGACGCTGCGCGTCATGCTCGCGACCAGCGCGGGCTCGCTCTGTTCGCGCAGGATCTCCACGCCCAGGCGCAGCTTGGTCAGCGGCGTGCGCAGGTCGTGCGAGATGCCGGCCAGCATCACGGTGCGCTCGCGCTCGCTGTGCGCCAGGCTCGCCGCCATCTGGTTGAAGCTGTGGGCCAGCGCCGCGACCTCGGTCGGCCCGGTCTCGTCCAGCGTCGGCGGCGTGCTGCCGCCGGCCAGCGTGCGTGCGGCCGAGACCACGCCGGCGAGCGGCCGGTGCAGGCGGCGCTGGATCAGCAGCGCGCCCAGCAGCGCCAGCAGCACGCTGCTCAGCGAGGCCGCGAGCCAGGTGCCGGTGAACTCGCGCGCGGGCAGCACGCCGGGCAGCACGATCCAGTGGTCGGCACCGTCGAGTGCGATGCGCACCGCGAGGCTGCCGCCGGCCTCGCGCCGCCAGACGATCTCGCCGCCTTCGACCGCGACTTTCTGCGACACCGAGCGCACGAAGTTGCGCTCGATCGGCGTCAGCAGCGCGCGCGCCGCGCCGTTGCGCACCGGCTCGGGCGGCAGGTTCGCCAGCGCGCGCTGGTTGAACTGTTCGACGAAGGCCTGGCGCTGCGCCACTGGCAGGGCCACCAGCCCGGCGCGGATCGCGCTGACGTTGCGCGCCAGCCCTTCGCTGAAGAGCTCGAAGCGCGGCTTCACGATCAGCTCGCGCACCAGCACCACGCTGACGATCTGGCCGACGACCATCAGCCCGACGATCAGCAGCGCGTTGCGTCCGAACAGGCTGCGCGGCCACAAACTCATGATGTCTTGGCGGCCGCCTTGCCGTCCGGCACGAACACATAGCCCACGCCCCACACCGTCTGGATGTGACGCGGCTGGGCCGGGTCGGCCTCGATCAGGCGGCGCAGCCGCATCACCTGAACGTCGATGCTGCGGTCGGTGGCCTCGTGGTCGCGGCCGCGTGCGAGCTCGATCAGGCGATCGCGACCGAGCGGGCGGTTCGGGTGTTGCGCAAGCGCCTGCAGCAGCGTGAACTCGCCGGTGGTCAGCGCCACGTCCTGCAGTTCGCCATCGACGCGCCGTTCGAGCCGGCGTTCGCCCAGGTGCAGCGTGAAGTCGCCGAAGCTCACGACGGTGTCGGTCGCCAGCGGCCCGATGTGGGCGCCCAGCATGCGCTGGCGTCGCACCAGCGCCTGGACGCGCGCGAGCAGCTCGCGCGGGTTGAAGGGCTTGGGCAGGTAGTCGTCGGCGCCCATCTCCAGGCCGATGATGCGGTCCAGCGGGTCGCCGCGTGCGGTCAGCATCACGATGGGGATGGTCTCGCCCTGGGCACGCAGGCGGCGGCAGATCGACAGGCCGTCCTCGCCCGGCATCATCACATCGAGCACCAGCACATCGAAGCGTTCGCGGGCGAGCAGCTTGTCCAGCGGCGCGCCACCGTCGACGGTGCGCACCGCGTAGCCCTGGTCGGTCAGATACCGCTGCAGCAGCGCGCGCAGATCGGCTTCGTCGTCGGCCACGAGGATGCGGGCAAGCGGTTCGGTCATCGTGCAGCGATCGTAACGGCGGGTTCCCGGCCCCGGGGTCTCGCCATCCATGACAAACGATGACAAAGCCCGGGATCGCGGTCATCGCTGCTCATCAACGCGCCCGCGCCTGCCATCGCCGGCTCACACCTGGCGGCGACAGTGACGCCATGGCACCACACGGTGTGGTGCTTCTGGATCTCAACGCTGCGCAAAGGGAATCACCATGAACCGCATCCTCTCGATCACCGCGCTCGTCCTGGCCCTGGGCGGCGCAGGTTTCACCACCTTCTCGGCCGAAGCGGCGAGCCGACGCGTCGTGCACGGCAACGCCGATGGCGGCGTCACGGCCAGCGCGGTCACCGCACGCCAGGGGGCGAGCGGCGTTGCCGTCCGCGGCCGGGCCGTGCGCACCGACGGCCAGGGCAACGCGACGGTCGTGAGCGGCGGTGCGGTGAAGGGCGTCAACGGCGGCAGCGCCGCGCGCGCCGGCAAGACCACGGTGGCGGCCGACGGCTCGGCCACGCACCAGAGCGGCGTGACCGCGCAGTCGGCCAAGGGCAAACTCGAGAGCAGCGGCAGCGCCACCCGCGACGCCGCCGGCAACGTGACGCAGGCGCGCAGCAGCACCGTCACCAGCGCCACCACCGGCAACACGCTGAACACCAGCAGCTCGTACAGCAAGGACACCGGCGTGACGCGCAGCGCGAGCTGCTACAACGCCGCCGGGGCCAGCATCGCCTGCCCGACCCGCCCGTGACCCGACGACCTCCGAGGAGCCCTCGCATGAACCAACCCATCCTCCGTCGTGCCCTGATCGCGGCCCTTGCGGTCGCGCTGCCCGCGGGCGCCGCGTTCGCGCAGGCCGCCGATCCTGGCCGTGCCGCGCAGATGAACGCTGAGTTGCAGAAGCGCTTCGCAGCGGCCGACGCCAACGCCGATGGTCAGCTGACGCGCGACGAGGCCAAGGGCAAGATGCCCATGGTCTACAAGCGCTTCGACGACATCGACACGGCGCACAAGGGCTACGTCACGCTGGCCGACATCCAGGCCTATGCGCTCGCGCAGCGCGGTGCGCGCCAGGGCACGAAGTAACCAGACCGGCACCGCGCATGCAGCACCCGGACGCCCTGCGGCAAGCCTTCGGCCCGGACGCCGTGCCCTGGCTGCTCGGCCTGCTCGCCCTCGTGCTCGGCGCGGCCGCCCTCGAAGGCCTGGTGCAAACCTTTGTGCGCCGCGTGCCCTACGACTGGCGCGCCTTCTTTGCCTCGCTCGGCGACGCAGTCGGCCGACGCGCGGTCGATGCGCTGGGCCTGTCGATCGCCGCGCCGGTGCTGGCCTGGGCGTTCGCGCACCGGGTGCAGACGCTGAGCCTGGCGACGCCGGCCGCGGTCGCGCTGCTGTTCGTCGGCCAGGAGTTCTTCTACTACGGGTACCACCGTGCCGCACACCGCGTGCGCTGGTTCTGGGCCACGCACGCGGTGCACCACTCGCCGAACGAGCTGACGCTCGCGGCCGCGCTGCGCCTGGGCTGGACCGGCAAGCTGACCGGCAGTGCGCTCTTCTTCGCGCCGCTGGTGTGGCTGGGCTTCCCGCCCGCGGCGGTGCTCGCCACGCTGGCGGCGAACTTGCTGTACCAGTTCTGGCTGCACGCACCGTGGATGCCGCGGCTGGGCCCGCTCGAGTGGGTGCTGAACACGCCGACGCACCACAAGGTGCACCACGCCAGCAACCCCGAGTACCTGGATTGCAACTACGGCGGCGTGCTGATCGTGTTCGATCGCCTGTTCGGCACCTTCGTCGATCTGCGCGACGACGTGCCGCCGCGCTACGGGCTGACGACGCCGCTGGTGACCCACAACCCGATCCGCATCGCGCTGCACGGCTGGCTCGCGCTGGCGCAGGACCTGCGTGCGGCGCGCGGCGTGCGCGCGGGGCTGCGCATCCTCTTCGGGCCGCCCGCGGCGGCACATCCTCCTCCAAAGGCATGACATGAGACTCACCAGGTTCCGCATCCCGCTCGTGCTTGCCGCGGCAGCGCTCCTCGCCGCTTGCGGTGGCGGTGGAGGAGACAGCGCGACGCCCACGCCCACCGGCCCGACGGACGCGCAACGCAGCGCCGCGGCGACTGCCACCGCGCAGAGCAGCACCAACCTGTGCGCGCCGATCGCGCCGTTCTACTGGGAAGTCGGCGACCGCAATGCGCGCCTCGCATCGGGCTCGGTCAACGCGGCCGGCAACACGGTCACGTACGGGTCGAACACGCTGATGCCGATCGCGTCGGCGTCGAAGTGGCTGTACGCCGGCTACGTCGTGCAGAAGCGCCAGGGCGTGCTGAGCGCGAGCGACATCCAGTTCCTGAACTTTCGCAGCGGCTACACCAACTTCAGCATCTGCCTGCAGACGCAGACCATCGACAGCTGCCTGGCCTACCTGAACAACGGCGTGTATTCCGCGGCGACCGACGGCCAGTTCGACTACGGCGGTGGCCACATGCAAAAGCACGCCAGCCTCGAGGGCCTGGGCGCGCTCGACAACGCCGGGCTCGCCGCCGAAGTGCGCTCGCAGATCGGCACCGACATCGGCCTCGCCTACTCGCAGCCCCAGCCGGCCGGCGGCGGCGCCAGCACGGCCGACGACTACGCGCGCTACCTGCGCAAGCTGCTGGGTGACACGCTGTGGATGAGCGCGGCGCTCGGCACCCACCCGGTCTGCACCAACCCGACGACCTGCCCGGCGGGCCAGGCCATCTCGACGCCCATCCCGTCGAACGAGAGCTGGCACTACTCGGTCGGTCACTGGGTCGAGGACGATCCGGTGGTCGGCGACGGCGCCTTCAGCAGCCCGGGCGCGTTCGGCTTCTACCCCTGGGTGGATGCGAGCAAGACCTGGTACGGCGTGCTCGCGCGTCAGGACAGCGCCGGCAGCGGCGTCGACTCGGTCTATTGCGGGCGGCTGATCCGCAAGGCCTGGGTCACCGGCGTGGCGCAATAGGACACGACAGGACACGAGGAACTGCACGATGACGACAAGGTACGCGGCAATGGCCGTGCTGCTGGCCGGCCTGGCGCTCACCGCCGCGAGCGGGGCCGCCGAGCGCGACCGCGATGGCCTGTTCCCCGGCGTGGTTGCGGGCATGAAGCCGCTGCGCGTGCCGGCCGGCGTGCGGCGCGTTGCCGACGTCGCGTATGGCACCGACGCGCGCCAGCGCTTCGATGTCTACCTGCCCGAGGGCGCCCTGCCAGCGCACGCGCCGGTCATCGTGATGGTCCACGGCGGCGCCTGGATGGTCGGCAACAAGGCGATGCCGCAAGTGGTCGAGAACAAGGCCGCGCGCTGGGTCACGCGCGGTGCGGTGCTGGTGTCGGTCAACTACCGGCTGGTGCCGCAGGTCGGCCCGCTGGAGCAGGCCGACGATGTCGCGCGCGCCCTGGCCGAAGTGCAACGCCTCGCGCCCGCGTGGGGCGCCGACCCCGCGCGCGTCGTGCTGATGGGGCATTCGGCCGGTGCGCATCTCGTGGCCTTGCTCGGCGCGTCGCGCGCGCAACGCGCCGGCGCGCGGCCATGGTTGGGCAGCGTGGTGCTCGACAGCGCGGCGCTGAACCTCGACGCGCTGATGCGCCAGCCCCATGCACGTTTCTACGACCGGGTGTTCGGCAAAGACCCTGCGCTGTGGCTGGCCGCGTCGCCGACCGAAGCCCTCGCCGCCGGTGCGCCGCCGATGTTGCTGGTGTGCTCGACGCAACGTGCCGACGGCTCCTGCACCCAGTCGCAGCGCTTCGCGGCGCAGGCGAACGCGCGTGGCGTGCGCGCCAGCGTGTCAGAGCAGGACCTGTCGCACGGCGAGATCAATGCCACGCTGGGCCTGCCGGGTTCTGAGACCGGCGCAGTGCAAGCCTTCTTCGACGCGGTCGGGTTGGGGGTACGCTGACCTGCGAAGGCCTTTTACACTCCGCCGATTCACAGTCGGAGCCGTCATGCCCTACATGTTGTTGATCGCCGAACCCCCGGGCCAGCGCGCCGAGCGCGGTGTCGAAGAAGGTAAGAAGGTCTACGCGCAGATGCTGCGCTTCGCCGAAGACCTGAAGACCCGCGGTGTGCTGCGCGGCGTCGAATCGCTGGCCGGCGACGCCACGGCGGCGCGCGTGCAGGTGCGCGAGGGCCGCCAGCGTCTCGTCGACGGCCCGTTCACCGAAGCCAAGGAGATGATCGGCGGCTTCTTCGTGGTCGACGTGGCGACGCGTGCCGAGGCCATCGCGATCGCGACCGCGTGCCCGGCCGCGGCCTGGGCGACCGTCGAGGTGCGCGAAGTCGGGCCGTGCTGGGCGTGATGCGCGAATAATTTCCGGCGATCTGGGGCTCGTGTGTCGATCCGGTCGAATCCGGTTCGTCGTGTGTACAAGTGCCGATGAGGGGCACCCTCCTCAACGAACCGGAGAGACCCATGCGATTCATGATCCTCGTGAAAGCCACGCCGGACAGCGAAGCCGGCGTGATGCCCGAAGAAAGCCTGCTGGCCGAGATGGCGGGCTACCACGAAGAACTCGTCAAGGCCGGTGTGCTGCTCGACGGGGCCGGGCTGCAACCCAGCGCCAAGGGCTGGCGGGTGCGCTACCGCGGCCAGCAGACCCAGGTCGTCGACGGCCCGTTCGCCGAGGTGAAGGAACTGATCGCCGGCTACACGCTCATCCAGGTGCGCAACCGCGAAGAGGCGATGGAGTGGGCCCGGCGCTTCCCCGCCCCGATGGGCCCCGGCAAGGACGCCGAGATCGAGGTGCGCCAGCTCTTCGAGATGGATGACTTCACCCCCGGCGAGTCGATCGCCCGTTTTCGCGAACTCGACGCGCAGCGTTGAGGCCCACTTCACGTTTTCGAAAGCCCATCATGCACAAAGAGATCTTCGTCAACCTCGCCGTCGACGACCTGCCCAAGTCCAAGGCCTTCTTCGAGCGCCTCGGCATGACGATCAACCCGCAGTTCACCAACGAGCAGGGTGCGTGTGTCGTCATCAGCGAGCACATCTACGCGATGTTGCTAGTGAAAGACTTCTTCAAGACCTTCACCGACAAGGCCATCGCCGACACCGCCAAGACCACCGAGGCCTTGCTGTGCCTGTCGTGCGAGAGCCGTGCCGAGGTCGACGCGGTGGTCGCCAAGGCCGTTGCGGCCGGCGCCAAGACGCCGCGCCCGGTGCAGGACCACGGCTTCATGTACAGCCACGCCTTCGAAGACCTCGACGGCCACAACTGGGAGCTGGTGTACATGGACATGGCCGCAGTGCCGAAGCAGATGTAGGACCGGCATGTCCGTCGATGCCACGCACCGCGCGATCGAAGCCGTCTGGCGGATCGAGTCCGCCAAGGTCATCGCCCATGTCGCCCGCCTGGTGCGCGACGTGGGCCTGGCCGAGGAACTGGCGCAGGACGCGCTGGTCGCCGCGCTCGAGCACTGGCCGACCGACGGGCTGCCCGACAACCCCGGGGCCTGGCTGATGACCACCGCCAAGCGCCGTGCGCTCGACCGCTTGCGGCAGGACGCGCTGCACGCCCGCAAGCAAGAGGAACTCGGCCACGACATCGAGGCACTGCAGGCCCATGTCGAGCCCGACTTCGTCGATGCGCTGGCCGAGGCGAGCGAAGACGACATCGGCGACGACCTGCTGCGCCTGGTCTTCACCGCCTGCCACCCGGTGCTCTCGACCGACGCCCGCGTCGCGCTCACGCTGCGCCTGCTGGGCGGGCTGACGACCGATGAGATCGCGCGTGCCTTTCTCGTGCCCGAGGCGACGATGGCGCAGCGCATCGTGCGCGCCAAGCGCACGCTCACCGAGGCGCGCGTGCCGTTCGAAGTGCCGCGCGCCGCCGAACTGCCGGCGCGCCTGGCCTCGGTGCTGGCAGTGATCTACCTGGTCTTCAACGAAGGCTATTCGGCGACCACCGGCGACGACTGGATGCGCCCGGCGCTGTGCGCCGAAGCGCTGCGGCTGGGCCGCGTCGTCGCCGGGCTGATGCCGGACGAGAGCGAGGTGCTGGGGCTGGTCGCGCTGATGGAGATCCAAGCCTCGCGCACCGCGGCCCGCACCGACGCGCAAGGCCGCGCGGTGCTGCTGATGGACCAGGACCGCAGCCGCTGGGACCCGCTGCTGATCCGCCGCGGCCTGGCCGCGCTGGCGCGTGCCGAAGCCCTCGGCGGTGCGCGCGGGCCCTATGCATTGCAGGCCGCGCTCGCCGCCTGCCACGCGCGGGCCCGCCAGGCCGAGGCCACCGACTGGGCGCAGATCGTTGCGCTCTACGACGCGCTGGTGCAGGTCGCACCGTCGCCCGTCGTCGAACTCAACCGCGCGGTCGCGGTCGGCATGGCGTTCGGGCCCGACGCTGGCCTGGAGCTCATCGACGCACTGGCCGCCGACGCCGCGCTCGCGAACTACCACTGGCTGCCCAGCGTGCGCGGCGACCTGCTCGCCAAGCTGGGCCGCATCGACGAGGCGCGTGCCGAGTTCGAACGCGCTGCCGGCATGACGCGCAACGCGCGCGAGCGCGAACTGCTGATGGCGCGGGCGCACGCCATTGCATCGCCTTCTTCCCGCGCCTGAAGTCGACGGCTGCGAGAACCAGTTGCGGGAGGCCGCTACTTCTTCTTGAACAGCTCGTCGAACAGTTCGCCCGGCAGCGTGTCGGTCTCGTCGGTGACCTCCAGCCCGTGGGTCAGCTCGAACGACGAGACGAGCCAGCCGGGTTCCGGTCGTTCGGGCGGCCGTGTCAGTTCGGGCGGCACCTGATTCGGGTCGACGTACTCGCCGTGCGGGGCATTCTGCGTGACCCGCCACACCCGCTTGGTGACGTGGCCGACCGTGCTCTTGCGATGCGCCATGAGGGGCCTCCCACTCGGGCGTGCGCGCCGTCGCGCACGCTGACGACTCCGAGAGTGGCACAAGCCCGACGACGCTTCAAGCCCTTGCACCCTGGTCTCAAGCGGCGATCACACCGTAGACGCGCTCCGGCAACACCCGTGGGAACGCCTTCGCATCCTGTAACGGCCCCACCACCGCGAACTCGGGCTGGGCGGTGTCGCGGCGATGCGTTTCGCCACTGGGTTTTCCCTTCTTGTCGCTGAGCGTGGCCACCAGCGGGTGGGGCCCGGCGGCGGGCCGACGGACCACCACGCCGATCTCGCCGGACTGCAGCTGCACCAGGCTGCCGGGCGGGTGGACGCCCAGGGTCTTGATCATCGCCATGGCGAGCGGGTCGCCCGGCCGTTGCTGGAACAGCTGGCGCGTCGCCATCTGCGTGGCCATCGGCGGCCGCTTCGCACGCGCGCTGATCTTGGCCAGGTACACGTCGGCGGCCCGCAGCACCTGCGCCAGTTCGCCGACCTCGGTCAATGCGTTCGGGTAGCCGCCGCCGCCCGGCTGTTCGTGGTGCTCGGTCACCGCGCTGAGCCAGTCCGCGTCGGTGATGCCGGCCGCGCGCAGCAACGCGACCGAGGCCGCCGGGTGGGCACGGATCTGCTCGAGTTGCTTCTTGGTGGGCGGCGTGTCCTGCTCGGCCATCGTGGCCTGAAGTTCGAGCATGGCCAGGTTCATCGTCAGGGCGGCACAGGCGAGCGACGCGACCCGGGCCTCCGGCCAGCCGAGATGTCGGCCGGTCAGCAACACGACGACCGCGCAGTGCATGGCATGGGTCAGTGCGTACAGCGCGAAACGGCGATCGTCCTGGCGCACGCACAGGAACAGCGCCACATCGGGATCGCGGTCGACCAAGTCGCGCAGCGCCTCGAAAAAAAGCGGTACGGCGCTGCCGGGCTCTTCGCGTCGAACGAAGGCGCGGGTGAGCTTGTCGAACTGCCACAGCAGGCGTTCCCAGCGGTCGAACAGCGACAGGGGCGGCTTGATCGCCGCGCCGCGCGCGGCGGCGGCGCGCGCCACGCGCTCGGCCTCGACCAGCGCCCGCTCAGCCCACGCGCCGCGTTCGACCAGCGACTCGAACTGCGCCTCATCGGCCAGCACATGACCTTCGTTCAGCAGCAGGCGTTCGTGCGCGTCCAGCACGCGGAACGGCAAGGGCCGCCCGATCTGCAACAGGTCACGAACGTCGGGCAGCGGGACGCGGTCGGAGGCTGTGGTCATGAAAGGCCCAGGTTCGGCGCAGTGTGGATGCCGAGGGGCGCAAAGTCCAGAGCGAATTCCCGGGTCCGGCGCCGAGGCGCAACCGGGGACCGCACGGGTGCAAGTCGCCCACCGGGCGCTCGCGCCAGCCGGTCAGGGGGCGGCGATGCGCGTGGTCTGCACGCTACAGACCTTCCAGCGCCCGTTCACGCGCACGTAGACGTCGATGTAGCGGTAGTGGGTGCTGAACGGCTTGCCGGCGTAGCGGCCGGTCATGCGCGTGCGCCCGCTGAGCAGCGCGGTGTCGCCGTACACGCGCACGTCGAAATCTTCGACGGTGTAGGGGTCGATCACGAGCTCGTCGGCGACGATGTCGCGCACGAACGAGGCCTTGTTCTCGACCTCGCCCGCGCTGCCGATCTGGCGGAAGTCCTCGGTCATGTTGTCGGCGATCGCGGCGCGGTCCTTGCGGACGATGGCGTCGTCCCAGGCGGCGGACAGGCGGCCGAGCTCGGCCACGGCGGCCGCGGTGTCGGCACCCGGCGACGCGCCGAGTCCGGTGCAGGCCTGGAGCGACGCCACGAGCGCCCCCAGGGCCGCAGCGCGCAGGCCGGTGAAGACCCGGCCCGTGCGCCCAGCGTCAACCTGGTGTTGCCTCCGCATGCTCGCCCTCCGGCAAATGGATCAGGCCCGTGGTGTAGTTGTACTCGAACACCTCGCCGTGCCGTCCCCACTCGATCGCGGTGCGCAGCACGCGCTCGGCCTCGGCCGCGCTCAAGGTCTCGCTCAGCAGGCGCAGGAAGGGCTCTTCGGGTAGTTCGCCCGACGGCTCCTGCTCCAGGCTGTGGCGGATGTGCGCGGCCAGCGGCACGTGCGCGAGCAGTTGCTGGCCGAACAGCTCCTGGCGCAGCGTGTGCGTGCCGTCCACATAGCATTGGCCGAGCGGGGTCAGGTGCAGGTCGCCGGCGGCCAGCTGGGCCAGGCCGAGCAGCGACACGGCCTGCGCGAGCGGCAGCAGCTCGTGGTCGGTGAGCTCGGTTTCCTCGGCCAGCTTGGGCAGGTCGGCGTGGCCCTGGAAGGCGTCGCCGGCGAGCAGCTCCAGCAGGCCTTCCATGCGCGCGATGTCGGCCTCGGGCAGGCGCTCGGCGAGTTGCAGCGTGGCGGGCTCTTCGGCCGCGCCTTCGGTGGTGCGTCCGACCCGGCCGCTGCCGGCCGTCATCAGCGCATAGACCTCGTCGATCAGCTGGCGCACCTCGGCGCTCTCGGGGTTGCGCGGGCGCGGCAGCTGCACCGCGAGCTGAAAGCGCACGCGGCCCGGGTCGCTCGCGAAGATCAGCACGCGGTCGGCCATCAGCACGGCTTCTTCGATGTTGTGCGAGACGACGAGGATGGCCTTGGTCGGCATCGCCTTGGTCGCCCACAGCTCGAGGATGTCCTCGCGCAGGCGCTCGCCGGTCAGCACGTCCAGCGCCGAGAAGGCCTCGTCCATCAGCAGCACCTCGGGCTCGACAACGAGCGCGCGCGCGATGCCCACGCGCTGGCGCATGCCGCCCGACAGCTCGCGCGGCAGCGCGCCCTCGAAGCCGGTCAGGCCGATCAGGTTGATCGCGGCCTCGGCCCGCTTCGCACGCTCGGCGGCGTCGACGCCGCGCGCCTCGAGACCGAGTTCGACGTTCTGCTGCACCGTCAGCCACGGGAACAGCGCGAACGACTGGAACACCATGCTGACGCCGCGCGCCGGGCCGTACAGCGGCTGGTCGCGGTAGCGCACCTCGCCGGCGTCGATCGCGATCAGCCCGGCCATGATGCGCAGCAGCGTCGATTTGCCCGAGCCGCTCTGGCCGAGCAGCGAGACGATCTCGCCTTCGGCGAGGCGGAAGTCGACGCCCTCGAGCACCGAGCGCGCGCTGCCGTCGGCCGACTTGAACGATTTGCCGACGCCCTTGAGTTCGATGATGGCTTGGGCCATGACAGTGAATCCTAAAAATGCATGCGGTCTTCGGCCAGCGCGTAGAGTTTGCGCCAGACGAAGTGGTTCATGCCCATCACGAACACGCACATCACGCCGATGCCGAGCGCGATGCGCGGGAAGTCGCCGATCGCCGTCATGTGGGCGATGTAGCTGCCCAGGCCCTCGGCCTGCAAGGTGGTGTCGCCCCAGGTCACGTACTCGGCGACGATGCTGGCGTTCCACGAGCCACCGCTGGCGGTGATCGCGCCGGTCACGAAGCTCGGGAACACGGCCGGCAGCAAATAGCGCCGCCACTTCAGCCAGCCGGTCAGGCCCAGGTTGTGCGCCGCGTAGCGCAGCTCGGTCGGCACGGTGGAGGCGCCGGCGATCACGTTGAACAGCAGATACCACTGCGTGCCCAGCACCATCAGCGGCGACAGCCAGATGTTCGGGTTCAGGTGCCACTTGACGATGAACACGACCGCGACCGGGAACATCAGGTTGGCCGGGAAGGCCGCGAGAAACTGCGCCGCCGCCTGCAGCCGGCCGGCCCACAGCGGGTTCATGCCGATCCAGATGCCGATCGGCACCCAGACGATGGCGGCGAGCGCGATCAGCACGATCACGCGCAGCATCGTGTAGCAACCCAGCATGAACACGTGCACGACCTCGGCCCAGCCGACCTCGGCGTGGATGAAGCTGCCGAGATGCCAGACCGCGATCAGCACCGCGGCGGCGAGCACGGCGTCCCACGCGCGTTCCAGCGTTCGGCTGCCGGGACGCTGGCGGGCGCGTATCGAGGTGCCGTCGAAGCGCAGGCGGAACATCAGGAAGCCGCGCTCGAACAGGCGCACCAGGCGCGCGCCCAGCGCGCTCATCGCGTCGGTGCGGCGCATCCAGGTCAGCAGCCATGACGTGGGCGCCGACTCGTTGCTGCCTTCCTCGAAGCGGAACTTGTCGGCCCAGGCGAGCAGCGGACGGAAGAACAGCTGGTCGTACAGCACGATGCCGATCAGCATGCCACCGATCGCGAAACCGATCGCGCCCAGGTCGCGCTGCTCGATGGCCAACGCGATGTAGGAGCCGACGCCCGGCAGCTTGATGTTCTGGTTCGACACCGAGATGGCTTCGGACGCGACCACGAAGAACCAGCCGCCCGACATCGACATCATCATGTTCCACAGCAGCCCCGGCATCGCGAACGGCAGTTCGAGCCGCCAGAAGCGCTGCCAGCCGGAGAGCTGGAACACGCTGGCCGCCTCCTGCAGCTCGGGCGGCACGGTGCGGAACGACTGGTACAGGCTGAACGCCATGTTCCAGGCCTGTGAGGTGAAGATCGCGAAGATCGCCGCGCACTCGACGCCGAACAGGTTTCCGGGGAACAGCGCGATGAAGCCCGTCACCGTGATCGACAGAAAGCCCAGGATGGGGATGGACTGCAGGATGTCGAGCAGCGGCACCATCACGCGCTCGGCCGCGCGGTACTTGGCCGCGATCGCCGCGAACGCGCACGCGAACACCAGCGACGCGCCGAGCGCGAGGAACATGCGCAGCGTCGTGCGCAGCAGGTAGTAGGGCAGGTAGGCCGGATCCAGCGTCAGCGGCAGCGCCTCGCCAACCTGATACGGCCGCGCCATCTGCGAGCCGCCCCAGGCCAGCAGCACGAGCAGGCCCAGCACCAGCGGCAGCAGCGCCCAGTCCCAGCGGTTGCCGCTGGACTCGACCACCTGGCGGGGGAAGAAGCGCTTGTCGATCATCTCAGGCACGGGGCTGAAGAAAGGGGTTGCCCCGTCTGGGGGAAGAGGGCGCCCCGTCCGGG
>Ga0307509_10000949_pt1 | contig 49554 bp, 47 predicted proteins | sample 10_EM_MG_FD_202245 | JGI IMG/M metagenome (GOLD analysis project Ga0307509, IMG submission 202245) | Populus trichocarpa ectomycorrhiza microbial communities from riparian zone in the Pacific Northwest, United States - 10_EM | ecosystem: Host-associated > Plants > Roots > Unclassified | place... | reverse complement strand
CTATTCCCTCATGTCCGCGCTCCGCGGCCCACCAGAGTGGTGTTCGACCATATAAGGTGTCTGCAGTGTTGGGATTGATATCCTCTCGTTCCAATAGTATTCTTACTACTCCCTCATGCCCGCGCTCCGCAGCCCACCAGAGTGGTGTTCGACCATATTCGGTATCTGCAGTGTTGAGATTGATACCCTCTCGCTCGAATAGTAACTTCACTATTCCCTCATGTCCGCGCTCCGCGGCCCACCAGAGTGGTGTTCGACCATATAAGGTGTCTGCAGTGTTGGGATTGATATCCTCTCGTTCCAATAGTATTCTTACTACTCCCTCATGCCCGCGCTCTGCAGCCCACCAGAGCGGTGTGCGACCATATTCGATGTCTGCAACGCCGGGATTGATATCCTCTCGTTCCAATAGCATTCCTACAATTCCCTCATGTCCGCGCTTCGCAGCCCACAAGAGTGGTGTTCGACCATGTTCTGTGTCTGCAGCGTTAAGATTGACACCCTCTCGTTCCAATAGCATTCTTACTATCCCCTCGTGCCCGCGCCTCACAGCCCACCAGAGTGGTGTTTGACCATAGGTGGCTGTGGCGTCGGGATTGATATCCTCTCGTTCCAATAGCATTCTTACTACTCCCTCATGCCCGCGCTCCGCAGCCAACGAGAGCGGTGTTTGACCATATTCAGTGTCTGTTGTGTTGGGATTAATATCTTCTCGTTCCAATAGCATTCTTACTATTCCCTCACGCCCGTGCTCCGCAGCCAACGAGAGCGGTGTTCGACCATATTCGGTGTCTGCGGTGTTGGGATTAATATCCTCTCGTTCCAATAGTATTCGTACTATTCCCTCATGCCCTTGCTCCGCAGCCAACGAGAGCGGTGTTTGACCATATTCAGTGTCTGTTGTGTTGGGATTAATATCTTCTCGTTCCAATAGCATTCTTACTATTCCCTCACGCCCGTGCTCCGCAGCCCACGAGAGCGATGTTCGACCATATTCGGTGTCCGCGGCGTTAGGATCGATATCCTTCAGCTGTAATAGTATTTTTACTGTGTCCTCATGACCTTTTATAGCTGCCCACGAAAGGGCTGTTTGACCCATGTTGTCTCTTTCGTTAATACTCCACTCTTTAGCCGACAATAAAGCAACAACTATCTCCCCGATCCCGTGAAATGCCGCTCCATGGAGCCCTGTAAAGCCCATAGACATAAACTTCTTATTATTCGGGTCTTGCCAATCTCTATACTTATAATAATGTAGCAAGAGAAGTCGGGATGCTATATGTTCTTCGTATCTAGTTAGGAGCAGGAGCGCAAGTCGAGTAATACTCTCTATCTTCTCTTTCCCTGTATGATTTCCCCAGTAACGAGAAGCATATTCAACAAAGGGGACTATCGGTGGGGCAGAAAGAAGAGTTGGCGAAAGTTCCCGGACGCAGCGAAAATTCAGGTACGTTAAGCAAACCTCCGCTATCATCGAGTGTGGGCTTTGGAACAGGCTTGGATTATTGGATAAATACTCTTGCAAAGTGAAGTGGACAAGCCGAACGATGGAGGATGATGCCTCAACTGTGATAAGCCCAAGAGAACATCCTATCAGTGTTCGAATTGTAGGAATGTTTTCAAGATCCAGATCCGTGGATCCTATCCTTACTCCTAAAGCATGACATAGCTCGCTAGCTTTCAGCGGTCGCTCCGAATTCGATACCCACATCAGAGAATCTATCCCGAGTCTGGATCTGCTGCCCTTCTGGGCCTTTATTCGTTCAAGAGTTGTTCCATACACATCCCCCAAATGATTGCCCCTGGTCATCTCGTCCAACTTTCGCTTCCTCTCTGAGACAGTAACCTCTCCCAAGATTTCGTCTATGGCTAGCGAGACGAGGAGGAATCTAAACACCGTGGTTAGTCAATGTAAAATTATGCATGAAATGAAATTGCGGATTCCGCTACACACATTTCAGAGATCTTTTGTGGAATAACTCTCATGATCTCCGCTCGCAAAGTATCGGACATTGCGTCACTCTCGGTGTCCATCTCCAACTTCTTCTCCAAATATCTCTCTACATCGTGCGTCTTCGGACTAATCGGCACCATAACATTCCCGGTGAAATGCCTTGTAATTTCGGTCCGAACCTGAGGCCTCCCAGTGACAAATATTCGCGTCCTCGGTGACCCCTGAAGGATGTCCTTCAGTGACACAAGAAGCTCCAATAGATGCTTAGGAATGCACTCATCGAGAGCGTCGATACAGACAAACACCTGGGGTAATTTGGCAACAACCTCCTTCAGCATCTGCACCATATCCGGAAGTCGCAGAACTCGACCGCCGACCTCGTTTTTCGCCTTTCGAAATGCCTTCTGCACATGCTCCAGCACTTCCCTTCTAACGACCAGTTGCTTGAGTATGGCTCCTACGATGCTGGTGGCTGTCTGCTCCCTCTGGTCGCGGAAGTCGCAGTAGAACATTGCGATTGCAATTTCTTCCTCACAAGGGCGGTCGCACAGGTCATCGATAACTAAGGAACTAATATTGCTGGCTGTCGGTCATAATTCCTGCTTCTTCCAGATGAACTAAGAACTTACCTTAGATACGTCTTCCCCACTCCCGGATCCCCGTAGCAAAATAAGACAGCCTTCTCTGCCCCACCTTCATTACCCCTCCACTCCCGAAACTCGTTCGTTTCTAAAAGCCAGCTCCCCACACCATCGACCCTGTCGGTGCGCACATCGTGATGCCTTCCCCTGGGGTCCAGCGGCGAGAGCCACTTCATTATTTCCGGGTTCTCATCGGCGATGATATTGTTCAAGTTGAAGGTACTATTATGGTGATTCGTCACGTTATTGCTGTTTTCATTGTCGTTACCAATCAAGATCGAGTATCGATACGTTGTTTTCTCCATGATGTGTCCAAAGTGTTCGGCGAGCGTAGCTATTCTATAGCAATAACTGTGGTAGCGATATTGGATCTTTTATGGAATCTGGACAAGCCGGGCTGAGAAAAAAAGAGGGACTCCAGAGGGTGAAACCACCATCCAATCATCTCCTGATGAGTAAACGCCAACTCACTGACGACTGTGAGACATGAGTTCTACATCACACACCCCCGACAGCGACATTTGGATGGAGGGGCAATCTATACAGGTATTTCTACAGCTCCAGGAAATGTACAGTACCATATAATAACAACAAATTCCATATCTAGATAACGTTCACCACACCATCACACCGTTTAAAAAAACTAATCTAAAACCTTGACCTATCATAAAGCCTTTCAACAGACCCGACAATCACCCGATCCTCTAAGCCAAAATCTTTCTTTCTCCAAATATAATTACCATAAACCTCCTTTTTACATGAAACCTATTATATATCACAACCACATTCCATGATGCTTAGCTAAAGGTTAAACAACCCATACCTGGTTGAAAAACTTGCCTTCTTCCATAAAGAAAGCCCTTGGTAAAATATTTCGGCTCTCAGTTGACTCTACCTCCCCCAAGTTAAGGTCTCTTTCCGAGTCACACAAGTCCGAATTCCCCCTACACTCATTACCCTACATACAGGTACCTCCTTTTACATAAAACATCATACCTTAATAGAGAGCAGCCAGAAACATCCCATTCCTTATCAAAGCAGATGTCCACCCTTAAAACCCCGAGAGTTCCTATTCTACTATATTCACACTCCCAAGCTCTTGTACCCTATCCCAACTTTCCCGGTCATAGGTGATAGCAGGAGGGAAGAGAGAGCACCCCCACGAAACCAACCCCTTCCATTCGACCCAATCCACGCTCACCCCCATACAACGGCGATCGCCCATCTAGATCAGTACCACACTTCGCGAACTCCACTTGGCGGCATATCACCATATCATCTCAACAACAAAGAAGGTCACCCCCTTCACTCCCAATCGCGAGCGAGCAATCCCATAACACCATACCAGTACTACTTATACCTCCCCCCCCCCCCCAATCGACCAACAGCAAACACCTCACCACTGACAGCCCCACGAACCGAACTTCACCGGGGTGGAAAGGACTTCGCCGGCAGGCACGGGTTCGTTCCCCTCCAGCCGTTGATTCCACCACCGCCGATTATATACCCGGGCTTGCGGTTCCCTTCGTGAAGGGTTCTGGGGAGCGGGCACATCACTGTTGCGAAGGGGCGGCCGTTCGGGGGTTCGCTCGGTGGGGTTGGAAGTGCCCATCGTGGCTATACCTGGAATTGCATGGGGATGCATGGCTGGTGGTTTTCAGCTTTGCGAGTGATGGGGTATGATTCTAGAGGATAGTGACTTAAGTTCCAGTGCGGCGCATATAATCAGACCTACGATGAGTGATCCAATTTAGGGTACTCTGTCCGACTTTCATGTCGGGCGTCACGATTCGGAACATAATGCCTAGTTTTGAATATTCCATCTCATAGCAAAACCTTCTACTGTGAGCAAAGTTCACATAATTAAAGATCAACAAGTTGCCAAGCACACAACAATAGTAACTCATCGAATTGAATTCAGCATTCACATAACCCATCATCGCCCGTCACGTCATATCAGTCATACCATATACATGTGTACAAAGCCCCTTCTCAGAAATCCAATCCATAAAACTCCACCCATATTCACAAGAACATAAGCTAAACAAAACTCACTCACTTAGCGGTTGTCGTCCAGCCCAAATCCAAATACACAACGCTCCATGACCGCAAATCCATGCTGTTAGACCAACATACGAAAAAAAGGAAAGAAAAGACGAGTATAAAAAAACGAAGTAAAGAATAGAAATTAGAATTATGAGTCAATTAAAGTTAATACCCCCTCCTTTCAGCTCCCCAACGTCTAGGGACCTCGCCGGTCACCATGGCTCTGCGGAACATCGGGTGTGCATGAGCTGGATGCTGATTCCAAGGGTCGTTGAGACCGAGACGTCCGGTGTTGAGTCCTCTTGGACGCCACTCAGCGACAGGATCCCTTGGTACAGGCGCAGGTGCGTGCCTAAAACTCATGTCGATAAGATCTCTCCTATCAATATCGAGGTCGTATTCTGCTGCAAAATTGTGGTTTCTTCTGCGGCGGGACAACTGCATGCGTGGTTCCTCGTATATGGGGCTAACGGGCTCGGGCTCAGGGATTTCGAGATTGCGGAGATATTCTTCTATGTGGGCTTGGCGGGCTTCGCTGAGATAGCGGCTTGGCGGTGGTGCTGGTGCTGGTGCTGGTACCGGTTCTAGTGCTGGTTCTGATACCGGTTCTGGTGTCGGTTCTGGCGCCGGTGGAGCGGGAAGGAGGAGTTGCGGGGTTTTCGGGCGGTGTGGTTCTGTCTGCGCACGTCTGGGGGAAGGACGGGTTTCGAGGTCTTGCGCTTCTTGAAGGAGGTTGACGAGGTTCTCTCGAATCTCCTCGCGGCTACGGTTCTGTCTGACGTGTGGGGGTTCCGTTCTCCTGCGCTCGACACGGGGTGGTTGTTGGAGTCGGGGGACACGGGCTGGTGCGGGGGCGAGAGCAAGAGCTGGAGTACGTGCCGCCTGTGTCGCCTCGACGTAGTCCGCCGCTAGTCTTCTAATGCCGTTTCGTAGCCCCGTGCCGATCGTGCCCAGGGTAGCGAGTGCGTCGATCTGCAGTGGGCTGGGGAGGTAGTATTCATCACTGGAACCCGTGACCGGTGCGCGGGCTCCTTCTTCCTGTGCCAGTCTACGGGCAAGCTCTTCATCAGCACGGAGCTGCTCTTCCCGGGCACGAGCGCGCTGTTCTCTACGCTCAGCGAATTCTGCGGGGAGGGCCGGGGCAGGTCGGTCGGGATTCCAGATGGGAATGACATAATCGTCTTCTTCAGGCTCGTAGTTGAACCAGGGGCAGTTACACGTTTTCCACTTCTCACCACAAATGTAGCAGAATTCCGCTGTGCATCGGCAACTAATATAACTGTTAGTACAAAGCATATAATACTTCAAGGGCAGGGCAAGCTCACGTCATGTGGTTGCAGCCCCTCTCTAGTTCAACTACCGCCCTACAGCTATAACATCTCTGGAACTTATTCTTCTTGGCCGTCTCGATAAACTTCATCAAGTCCTCATCCTTAGGGCACTCCCCATCACCATGAGCCTTTCCATTGCACAAAGCACAGACTTTAGTCTTGCATCGCGAACACTTCCCGACACCGGCCTCAATATCCTTAGGTTGAATCCATTCGCCACAGTTCACCTCGGGACAGTAGATGCGATTAGACGTAGTGTACTCGATGTACTTCTTGTTCCACAATTTCTTCGTCTGGTAGCTGAGGAGTTTGTCAACATGCTTCAGGGGAACATGTTCGTCATTGCAGCACTTTGGCGGCATATGAGCTGGGTCGGTTAAGGATAGTGTAAATATTCGCTTGAGGCACTCATGGCACCAGGAATGATCGCATGCGAGGTGCGCTGCTTCCTTGTGTGGGATGTCATCGGCCAGACAGGTAATACATTGAACACTGGGCAACTTAGCGGGTATCAACATCACGGACAAGGAGACACCTACAACTTTTCCGTCTTCCTCTCAACAGCCAGACCTAATACCTGCTTCGACCTCTTCAAAGTTGGTTTGACGGGTTCGCTAACCTTAACTTTGGCCTTGTCCTCGCGTTTTCTCTCCACCCTTGGCTCCTGAATCCTCACCTCCACCTTCTTTGGCGCGGCAGCCGGGATTGCCATTGGCTCGGGCGCGATCTCGATATTCAGTTCAGCCCGCTTCTTCTCCCTCTTTTCCCTCTTCTGGATACATCGTTGGCAAAGAGCTTTAAGTTCCGGAGTTGAGTGATCATCGTGATGTTTGCGATGTCGCTGCCGAGACGGTGGCCGTTGGCCTGCGCTCACTACAGTGGCAAGCTTCGACGGCTCTTTAGGCCGTTTAGTGCTATCCGTACGAGTTCCATCAGAGGAGACCTTTAATCGCGAATCTGGTCGTAGCCGCGCATCCGATCTAGTCGCTCGCAGAGAATGATTTGACCGAACCCTTATCGGTCGCCTTACGCTAATAGATCGCGATCGTGAACTAAAAATAAAATAAAGGATGAGCAAGGACGAAACCTCGTCTAAGCGCACTAGAACAAACCTAGACAGCCCCAGAACATCCTCAATAGAATAACGGTTCTTTTTATTATCCTTCCAAATACTCTCGACTACTCTCTTGGGTGCAGGTTGTGGTCGCAGTGGTGGTGGTGATGGTTCTTTCTTTTGCCGATGCCTCTCCCTTTTCTCGCTTCCTTCCCGCCGTCCCACCTCATGTACGGACTCCCTCGCATCTCGAGTTCTTTTTCCCTCCCTTTCTGCCCTTCGCTTCCTCCGCTCCTGCCGCCTTCGCTCTCTCTCAGCCGGATCTTCCTCCTCATGTGACGATGATCTCCTCCTCGAAGATTTTGACTTCTTCCTCTCCTTAGCGACCAGCGATGGAGATGAAGCGCGGGCAATGGGACCAGCCATTCTCTTTAGTGACCTTCCTCGAACCTCGCAGCTCTCAAAGTATTCCTCACGGTGGTTTTCGTGTAAGTGTTCGGCCCCTCCGTCCTCGTTATATTCGTCCTGGATGAAATACGCGACCACGTCAATCTCAGGCGATGGAATCTCAGTGGCTTGCAGGCGCTTTCGTGGATATAATTCGTCGGGGTAAGGTAGATGTGTGTTTTCAACTCTTCGATGAGTATAACCGGAGTTGTGCTCAAGGTTGGTGGAAACAGAAACTTCTGAGAGATAACCCCCGCTGTCGCTGTCACCCACACCACCTTCTTCTTGAAAATCTTCTGCCTCCTCTTGGCCAACACCCCCCAGGGCAATGTCGTACGGGGATAAATAAACCTGAGTGGAAGATGCAGCAGAGGGAGGACAAAAATACACTTTACCCTCCTCCTCCTCCTCCTCTTCCTCTTCCTCTTCCTCCAATTGTAATTTGCTTCCAATCTTGCGAATCACGTTTTTCGCAGAGTCACAAAAAGCATCAAGTTCGGTGCTCCACTTTGGCCATGGCCATCGAGTGCTTTCCACGTCGCAAAACTCGGTGGCCGACGAGTGGGATGAATCCATCATAATCGAGCGATGCAACCCTTGTCACTTACCCGCCAGGGGTGGTGGGCTGGAGGAAAAGGGAAAAAAGAGAGAGAGAAAAAGGGTCGAATTAGCGCGATGTGGAATGTCTAGGACACAAAAAAATATGACTGATCCCCCAGCATAGCCACCCCACTCGAGGTCAGTCTGAACCGGAAGGAAAAGAGGAAAAAAATCGGGATTTTGGAGAGGGGGGAAAGAAAGAAAAAAAAGACCAAATAAACGGACTAACCTTCCGCAAACTTTTCTACCGGGATCAAGCAGGATAAAGCGAAATGGAGAATATAAACTCAATTATATCTCAGCCCCAAGCCGAACAAAAAAACAAAATGAAACCACTCTTGCCTACCGTACTCCGTCCGCACAGATACAGATAGTAGCCTCAGGTCAGGTCCGTAGAGACAAGAGAAGAAGGGAGACGACGGACACATCGTGATTCTTATTACTATGGCCGGGAGAGCACTTACAAGGGGGAAAAGAAGGGAAAAAAAAGGAAAAAAATTACCCCAGCAAAACAACAGTTCGGTGTGAGTTGGCACACGCGCATGGGCGAACCAGCTATCGTTGTGACGCTTTGTGAGCAAGAAAACTTGCAAGAAGCGAAGGTAACTATGATACTAAAACACCTCTTGAAATCCATCACCAGCCAACAGTTGGTCCCGCTTTGCTGATCACGCGAGGGATACCATTCGAAATACAAAGCAACAACCCAAAGCCACTGTTTCACTGAGAAAGGAAAACCCTCAGTTCCTATCCATCCATTCCTATTGATAATGGTAGGTGGAGAGAGAGTTCTTGAGGGCCCCCACTCGGCGGAAGATCTACAAGTATCATACGGTCCTCGTACGGTATATACCGGACACCCGTTGGAGAAAGTCATGGCACAAGTAGCGCTATAATACCGTAATACCATTTTCTCAAAGGTCGTCATTTTGCTATGTACGGTAATTTAGTTCTCCAACCTTCTCAACCTGTTTTTCTCGAACGCCACCGCAGGAAAGGGGGGGGGGTACAGATTATGTAGGTCCCTCAAAGTGACAGAGGCATAAATACCGGTAAGCCTCATAACCGGAAGAAATAAAGCAGGCTGTGAGAAATCAGGCTCTGAAGAAAGAAAGAAAAAAGGGAAATTCCAGCACAGACGACCTATTCGAAATTGATAAGAAAGTTCCGTACCCAGCAAGGCCAACGACTGGAGCCACGGGGGGGAGGGAGACCACGGATAAACTACTCGTACAGTATATGTAACTTAAATGGATTCCGCAGTCCAGATGATGTATATATCCCCTCATCTTTGTGCTTTAGCGACGCAATAGGATATGCGGGGCGGGGTAGAAGTGGGAACATGAGCTTTTAGAAATAAACCGCAGCCCTGCGAGTAGGAAGCAGCGGGGAAGGGGCAAAAAAATGTGCCGGCAGGGCAGAGCTTTTTCCTCACGAACAAGAACACATCCCGTTACGATGAGAATCCCGATTCTCGATGTTACCTTCCGCCATCTCTGCCCGCTAAACACCAGCAATAGGAGGAGGAGGAACTCGAGTCGCAAAAAAAAAAAACGTGCCCATAAGATATTATACCAGTAGGAATAATCCACAAAATGGCACGAGGCGCTGCTCATCGTAAACTTTGTGATGGATGAATGAATGAATGAATGAACCAGACCAGACCAGCGTAGGATCGCAACCAATGTTCTGTAAGATAAAACTATGGATAGATTCCCGATTTGACGATGGCGGATGGAGCATTTTTGTCTGGCCCCTCTGTGCGAGTAACTCCAGAGGGCAGAGGGGAAGCACCCAAACTAGCCACACCCCACCAACCCCGCAAGCCACGAAGCCAAAAACGGTGATCCACACTGGGTTAGTTTCAGGTACAATACAAGCTATTTTGACGGGGTGGTGAGCTTAATAAATTAATAGTTGAGACAGTGGCGGCGTACGGTGCAGTGGTACTTTTGTTGAAATAAGAATGCCGGTTTGTGAAAACTGTATTCGTCGCTATGACAGAATACATAATACCGGTATCATACGTTGTAAGAATTGGACCTTGTGCTGGGACGTTGGTGTTTTCCTCTCCTAGTATACAAGGTCTAGTCCCAACGAGTAGGTTTTTTAGTGCGCTTTCCCGGAAGCAGAGGAGGAGGAAATTTTGGACTATGATATCATACCTGAATTTCTGGTATGACAATTATCATAGAACGAAAATTTGGTTTCTGGCAGCATGGTCCGTTTATTCGAGTTCTTACAATATGATACATATTCTGTATCACGTCCAGCAGCCCGGGATTTTACCATAGCACAAATAAACATCCCCCCGACTCAACGAAACGCCGCATTTGACGTCCAGCGGCGAATACCCCTACAAACCATAAAAGCTTCAAAAGCTCCTTAAGCTCAAACCAAAATACTGCCCCTCCGTACTCATGCCAGGTGCTTGAGTAATGTATTCAGTATATATGATATCCACCCATGAATCAAGCCCATCGCGGAATTGAGACAGAAGCTCTATTATCATCTAACTTCTTATATTCCCGTGTTCCTCTTCGCCCAGTCAGTCACTCACCATCTCTTCTTCTCCAAGATCGCAGCAAGCAGCAAAAAAATCCCAAAGAAACCCCACCCAAAAACCTCCATCAGGTACTAAATCCCGGTATCATACCATATTATAAACATCTCTCCAATCCTTTTCCCACCGGCTTTTTTTTTCATTTACAAACCGGCACCCCCAATGAAAAGCCTTATTAAATACATTCCGGGACCCAAGTTAGTCGAGTTATAAGGGACAGCCCACGCTCGCCTAGTCCTAACAGCTGTTGACGCAAACCTCCTCTTGGTCAGGTCACTAGTGACGCCCAGCATCGCACATATGATACCCCGCCAGAGAAGGGGCATTTAGTCGGGACAGATAGGTTTCAATCAGTTAATGGGAGCATGCTGCATTGTGTATGGCAGGTATCATATAGTAGAGTGAAATGATTGGAATGGAGATGTATTGATACCGAGGTCATTATCTTATGGGATGCTATGCTACTATACGTGAAGAAAGCGCTGAATCACTTACCCCTCCCTACGAGGCCTGTTTGCGAGCACCCATCGCTCATTCCCCTCGCTAGGAGGAAATTAAGAGTGATCAGTTATGATAATTTACAGATTTCCACCAAGCTTTTTTCGCGGGTGGCGCTACGAATTCATGTGATATATTCCCTTCGGAACCCCAAAACCCTCCAACCTCACCCAGTCCCTTCCAAGAGAAAAACCAGTCTCGAGTGACACCCCATGATCCACAAGTAGCATCGACATCGGAATACCGTTAGACTACAACTGCCGCCGGGCATCAAAGCATCGCAATCACGACAAAGAAAGGCACCAAAGAATCCATCATAAAGCTATGCAACCCCCCCCCCAAACCAACCAACCTAAAGCTTAACCACAAGCACACGAGAAAGAAAAGAAAAGAAGAAAAAAGACCCAAGTCTGTTCTATACGAGCGTGAGCGTACTACGGTAACTGACTAGGTTACGGGTACGAGAGTGAGGGGCTATGAAACGGCGAGAGAGAGAGAGAGAGAGAGAGAGAGAGAGAGAGAGAGAGAGAGAGTAAAAGAGAAGAACCTGCAGAACACCGCCAAAGGGAAGCTGAAGCTGAAAGAGAAGAAAAGAGCTTGTGGGTGTGATGGGTGGGACATGCAAGTAATTTTCTCTGGGGCGGGGGGCTTGCACATTGAGGCTGAAGGGAAAAAGGAAAGAAAGAAGGGAATTCGTATAATAATAGATTGGTAGGAAAGTGGAAGGGAAGAAAAATGGAACAAGGCGGGGGGAGATAAAGGGGTAAGGAGGAGAAAAAAAAGAGAAGCTAAGGTTTTGGTAGAAGAGAATTACTTTTACACCTCTCGCCGTGGGGGATCCCCACCCGCCCGCCAACCAGCAGGACAAAGAAAGAGGGGGGAAGAGTAAAAAGAAAGAGCCCACTAAGTAACTCCCCCACCTAATTGATGCTTTCCCTGAAAGCACTCCTTCTCTCAGAGTCCACACTGGCCCGGCCACCTTTAACCCCAACTCCACCAAACCCCTCATCCCGATCTCTAACCCCCTGCAACCTAGCATCCACCGCGAAAGGATTCAACTCCTCCGGATACGGGGCAGCCCTGGTCCCCAAATCCCTGGGTGGCTCCCGGCTCCTACTTCTCCCCCTCTCCTCAAATCCGTTTCCCCCTGCACCTCCTCCCGGTCCAAGTCCGACATCCCTACCCCTCTGATTTCCATACCCCGCACCGTACGCGCCCTCATCCTCCTCTTCGATCCTGTGATCCCATTCCCCGTCCATCTCGCGGGTACGCTGGGAACGCACGTTGGTGCCGGAGTAGCCTGAGTTGTTGCTGCCGAAGACGCCGGTGATTTTCCCGACGAAGCCGCTGCGCGAGGGTTCGTATGAGGCTGGGGCGTGCGCGGTGCGGGAGTTGTTTGGCAGGAAGGGGATGTAGGTGCGCCAAGTTGGCGCTGGAAGGCCGAGGCGGCGGGCGCGGAGTTGAGTGAAGATCTGCCATTAAGTTAGCGCTGGGGGGAAAGCGAGGAGAGGAGGGGGGAAGGGGATAGGGGGGATATACGATCCAGCCGGCACCGGCGAATAGTAAGAGCAGGAAGATTACTAGCACGGCGACACCTCCGCCCGACATTCCGCCCGAATCGTCCGATGGGGATTTTGTCGGTGAGGGGGTTGCGGTCGAGGTTGGTGTCGGATCTGCAGGCGTTGGTGCCATTGTTTTTTTTGTATTTTTAACGCTTTTATTTTATTTTAGGTTTTGCTTGTGCTCCACCAAGATAGTGGCGGGGGAGGGTGGCGGTAGTGGTAAATGGAAGATGCTTGCGGTGGTTGAGGATGAAAGGTAAATGAGTGAATGGGAGTGGAATGGGAGTGGTGCTGGATGGTAGTGAAGTTAGATGGTGATAGGCAGTCGGACAAGGGGGATTAATGGGAGTCCAAAGAAGGGTAAGCCTCCTGCTAGGTTTAACAAAAGCCACCTTGGCGTGTGGGGAGATTAGTCAGCTTACCTTGGAAGATGCGTTTGTCTTTCTTCCGATTTGCTTTGGGCAGGAATTTATTGTTCCGTTTACTCTCGGTATTTTGGGATGGTGGAAGAAGGGATTGCTTCCATGCGTGCGTTGTGTTTTCTACTCAAGTATTTTCGTCGGAAAGATTACGGTGCTCGAGTAAAGTCTGTGCATTACTTGCTTTTTAAATTAGCTGAATGTTGGAGAGCCCCAGACAGAAGCTCTCAGACTCGCACAAGTTATTTTTTGCAACATTTTACGGTACTGCATTGTCTCAGCCAGCATGTATGGTGCGTTCCCTGAGCATTTAAAGCAATGTTTCTTGCGCAATCTATTCTAACTTTTGGCGGTATGATAAATACAAACTCTAAGATTACATGGGCTCGCCAGCATCTGAATGCGTAGCGTAGCGGAAGATGAGTAGGCTTCTAAAGAATTCCAAACTGCGCTACTGTGGGACCGCGCTCTTTGTTGTGGCTCTTGTTCCCCTCAACCACGAGCCTCACCCATCTGCTGACGGTAGAAGTGTTTTGATCAAACATTTGTGTCGTGGTATTTCCTGTCCTCATCCTCACAATCAGGGCATCATCCTCAATCCACGGGTCGGTAATCTCCACTTCATCGCTGTGGTATACCCGGTGCCATGTTGCGGGCGCAGTTCCGTTACCACCAACAAGGAGAGTCCAGGATTCTGGTGGCTGCGATGCCCAGTTGAAGCTTACACCGTTAATCACCGTGGGGGTTTCTAAATCAACGGTTAGGGCTGAGGGCCCAGAAGTCGCCGATTGCCAGACTGTGTGATTGCTTCCATCCACAGCCGCAAGTGGGAATTGGCCTGGATACCAAAGGGTGTCCGCCTCCGCACGTTTACATTGTGCCTTATTCCCAGGAAGGTCTGTACTGTTCAGGTCGGGGCGGCGGGTGGGAATGACGAGTGATTGGCCAACAGATAATTTCCAGTCTCCGGCCATTTTATTCCGGGAACCGATCCTTATAGTGACAGGTTCTGGACTATCGTTTGAGCGCCCATGTGTTTTCGGATGGAGTCTAGTAATTGTAGTATTGGTGGAATTGATAAGAACATTGAAGACGGAACCTTGGTGTTTCATCCTTTTTACCTCTATTCCTTCGAGTTGGGGAGGAAGAGAAGGATCGAGGTAGAATGCATCGAGGCGTGGGCGGTATCCGGTGAACCCGTGCGTGGGAACCTGAAGGAAGCCTCCGTGTCCGGTCAAAAATGTGAATGCGGGATTGGTGTTACCGTTCTCGTAGATATTGTCGTTAATTTGCTCACTGAACTGATAGTAAGGCTCGCGAAGATAGGGTTGGGAGGCGTAGAGTAAGTATGTATAGCTCGCGCAACCAGCAGGCGAAAGATCCGCTGCGTTAATAGCGAACATTGCCCATGTCATGGCAGGGCCGTCCGGTGACTGAGCTCTAGCATACTAGGGAAAACATTAACACGAGAAAGAAGAATGAAGTGGCTAAGAAACCTACGAAATCTAAATCATTCAAAGCTTGACTTTCGTTAAGACGAAATTCGAGTGGGTAATTAATCAACACCACATCTGCTTGCTTGATTTTAACACTCCCGTTCATGGTTCCATATTCGGGGATAATGCTTGCATTGGTATTGAAAGGTATGAAGATATTCTCTTCAACGGCCTTCCACCCGCTAGGGGCAGTTTCACCAACGAGCTTTGCCGCTACCTGGGCAATACCCATGATGACCTTGATGCCAGCATTTGTAAAAGCACCGTTATCGATGTGATTTGCATATTCATCCTGTCTTGCCAATCAGTAATTGATATCTCAAGGCCGAGATATCTGGAAAGACAAACTGGATCTGTCATGTTTCTAACAACATACATGCCTGGACGAAGGCCATCATCCCCAGCCTCATTGGCGATTTGCACTTTACTAGCCCACATGTCGGCAACTCCCTTAATAATCGGCCAAGCTTGTTGCTTGAGCCAACCCTGATCGCCAGTAGTCAAAAACTGGTGCCAATTCATAAGTGCGATATCCGTATTTAGATGGTACTGGTAATCGACACAGGGGCCGGTTGCCGTGCAGTTTCCGAATCTCGCGGAAGTCCACGGATATAGGACACCATTAGACTTGTACTGCTTGGCATTTTCTCGGGCCTGCGGAAGCATTCGAGAGCGATAGTTATTGATTGTAGACGCGTGGTCGGGGTGGAGGACGAGTAGTCCAGGAAGAATCCACACTTGGAACCTTGTGTTAGTACGAGCCGCCAAGTGAAGTTGGAGGGTATAAAACATGCAGTCAGCGTCCCAGAAGACAAAACCTGCGTAAGAATCACTGGCTAAACCACCGACAGACATGCTGTTGTCTCCCAGCCCCCGTCCTTCAGAGCCACCACGAATATTGGCCAGTAAATGGAACAAACTAGCTCTAACCGCGATCTGCATCTGTTCGTCTCCGTGAACAACAATATCGCCATCATCCCATAGTTCATCCCAAGCTTCATTATGCTCTTTGACCAAATCATCCCATCCACAGGCCCTAGCGTCCAGTGCTGCTTGCTGAGCGGTCCGTTTAGTGTGCGGGAATGCATCAGTGCTAGCAATACCGACATATTTGACGATTGCAATAGTCTGCTGCTTAGATGTCTCCACTTGCCATTCCTGGGAGATGGTAGAATGATTAGTTGAAACATAAGGTCTATAATTGGCGTTCTTTCTAGATCCTTCTACCACAAGCCCCTGCCGGGATCCAAAAGGGAAATCTATGGTTGAAAATTCATAGGCTGTGACGTTCGGGACGCCAATTGGGCTAACAGCCGTCCAGATCATGTTGTTTTTGTTCTCATAGGACTTCTCAGAGAAATCTGTCCTTTGAGCACCTGCGCCATCCAATATGTCTGTCACAATCACATTCCCGTCCTCAGAAGGGGTAATCTCGAGCTTTAGCATCCCAAGGTTGACTCGGGATCGATGAGCCAAGATTGTGAACTTGAGATCGTAAGAAATACCGCCCTTAGCAGGGGTCCATTTGACACTCGTGGTCAAGATCCCGCTTCGGATACTCAGCGATTGGTTGAAATTTTTAACCTGCTCGTGGGGAACACCAGGTGCATAGGTGTATTTTCCGTCGGGCGTTGTGACGTATATCGTGCTCCACGTTGGGATCCCAGAGATAACGCTCTCTCCACCGTTCTTGAGCAATTCCGGGAAGTTCGTTCGAGTGGTGTTACGTTGAGAATCCCAAAATCCGGAGATTGTGGCGACGGTCTGTCGGGGGTTATCCAATGGCCAGCCATTGATAGGCCAGACGCCATTGGGATTCGAGTTGTTTTTCAAGACCTATACTGCGTCAGCTATGTGGATTCTGGAACTCGGTTGCCTGGGAGCTTTACCCAGTATCCAATTCCTTCGGCGGGGACTCGACTTCCGTGGTAGCCATTCGCGACATATGGTTGAGTCTGATAGTGATTCGTGATCAACGTCTTAGTGCTCAAAGTCCAAGACACGGGATCGTAATCAGTGATGTTATGCGGCTGCTCATTATCTTGAAAATCGGGAGCTGGAGAGGTGAATTGTCGCTCAACCAAAGAATCCGTGAGCCCACTTCCAAGCCGCGGGAGCGCAGATGAAAGGTTTAAGAAGGCTAAGGCAAATAGCAAGGCAGCCATTGCTCTCACTGAATGGACAATTAACGGAGACGACGGTGGTGAGGGTGAGAGAGGAGGTGGTCCCGGGAAGGTGCTGTAATTATGTGCCTTCTCGGGATCACTCCCGAGATTCAGATTTTGGCATTTAATGTCGTCACCACGTCCCTGAATGACCTCCAACAATAACGGCCGCTGTTCCCCATTCTGAACTTTCCGGGCAGGAAATTTCGTGGCCACCTTTGCTAGTTCTACCGGTATTAAAGTTTACTGTGCTAATTATGCGGGAACGAAGGGGGCAGGGGGGGTCAAATCTTGTTTTCGCTTCGTCTGCTGCTTAAGTTTGCGTGAGCGATGTCGGTGGATATCTGGGCAAGGTACGGGGGGGGGGACTACTCGTACTCGTACGCAAAACAAAAAAAGAAGCCTTTGTCGTAAGCTGAGTCTAGGATGGTAGGTCGTTGTGAGGTGTTTAGATTAGTTCCGGCAGGATTGGGGAAAGAGTGACAAACAAGTTGCTAAAGGAAAGGATGAGATTGAAAAAGGCTCTAAGGGGGGAAACGCTGTAGGAGGAAATTGGTGCAACCTTATGGCACGGTAGGTCTGGTAAACACTGTCGCTAAATGGGAGTGGAGTGGGTGGACTAGAATTTTTTGGATAAGAAGCGCAGGAACGACGCGATCAAGTGCAGCTCCCGGGTCCTTCAGTCTACTCAAAAGATGAGGCTACAGTAAATTTACCGGTACCCGAGTATACTCGAGTATCACCGCCTTCGGGTGAGCGATCGAATAGTAGATATATGGAGGGAAATTGAGCAATGGGTGCTGGCTTCAGGATGCAAAAGACGAGGAAGGAAGGCAGAGTGACAAGGTAACAGGGTGACAGTGACAGGAGAGGCGAGAGAAACACGAGAGCAATGTCATCACGTGGTTGGCATGGACAAAGCGTGTGACTGGGGAAGCGGAACTGGGGAAGTGGCCGGCACAGGGATCCTACTGGAGGAGTGGACAAGCATGCTGGTCACTGGTTTCACCTGCTTACTCTTGCCTGGCAACCATCCTGGTGCTCGAGCAGATCTACCGGTGCTCGTGAACTCGCCTCAGATCACGCCTGCCAGAAATGACTAAAAAGCGCCACTGTCGATCGTGAGCGAAGGTCGGGATTGCCGAGGCCGTGACATGATGTGGGTCTGCCTTGGTTTTCATGGTTTCAGGGAAAACCATTGCGAGTTTTAGCGTCAAGAGCCAAACGATATTGGCACTGTATGAGGCGCTAACCAGAATAGACAGGGATACGGTATATTTGGCTCATTAACTTTAAATAACTGTTCCATAACTTCTTGCCGGACCTTGGCACTCCTGGGCTGCCGCTCAAGCATGTCTATGTGCTTGTTTCCCCGGATCCGTGTTACCTACTTTACCTGGTACCACTTTCCTTCCCCATTATCACGTTTGACCACAGGCATACGGGCACCACCTTGGTATAATGTCGTGACTATCATACTAAGGCTGCCCGACAGACGGAGAAAGAGTCGGATATCCCGCTGCTGGGGGTTGGGCGACTAGCGCCACTGTTGTAGTGATTTGTAAACTATCCCTTACGATGCTAGTTGTGGGCGGGGGTGAGGGGGGAAGGTTAACCACTATGCTCCGAGAGCTCTGGGCAAGGATAGGGGACATGCCAGTAATCTTTTTCAGCGGTAATCTTTCACCGGTAGTGTACTACCGTAGTAGAGACGTTGCGCCAAGATTAATGAAATATTTTCCGGATGTCCGGGGGAAGCCGCGACCCCCCGGAACCCAAACCGATACATGCTCGAGTACTCGAGCACGGTACATACTGCTGATTGATCGAAATCGACGTAAGGATGTGCTTTGGCGATCATGAGTTCTAGCCCCGTGCGGTGCGCCCACGGGGAACTGCTAGTGCTGAGATACCGTACTAGAGAGATATCATAAAGACCCTACGGTGCTGATATCCGGACCGCTAGTGAACCCGCCGTCGTCGCTCAAGTTTGGGAATTCTGGGGGCCTGATATAGTTAGGAGTATAGTTTGCGTTCCTTCGACAGAGAATGTGCGTTAGAATGCGGTATTGCGTTCCTACTGCTTAGAGGATAGTAACCGCAGTGACACCGTACGAGTACCTGTGCTCGAGTACTGTAGTTGGCTGCCGAAATTAGCTATCATTGGCCGGCATCGTTTGGTACTCGTACAGTCTACATCCCGATGCACGGCAGAGCACAGTACCCAAGTACTTTACGCACTGCCGTTTCCCGGGATGCTACTGGGATACTGGCGGATGAGACCTTCTACTCGAGTACCGGTATCCCCGGTGGAGCCCTAGAACCAATCCCAAAAGAGCAGATATTCACGGCTTCTTGCAGTAATACTAACGCTGGATGTGAGCAGCTTGAACAATCGAACTGGCGGGCCAATACAATGCCACATGGATTAACTCACTACCTGATCCGCCACCGTGAAATATAGTGCCCAAAATTTACAAAGAGTTTTAGCTTTCGTGGCTTCCTGCAGGATAATGGGATGGCTTTTTTTCTTTGATACGAATTCAAACTCTAACACCACAATGCCACATCCAAACACTATGTGAATTGATGAAAGGAGTTTCCGGAGGCCTCAGGACCCTGAGCGGGAGAGTTGGACAGACTTTGCAGAGCACTAGATACAAGGTTGGGCTTGCGAATAGCAGCTTGGGTGCTAGAAGTGGTAGCTTCAATCCCACTTAGTGGATGTCGGATCGGTAGAGCTAGGAGAGACGCATGAGATAAAATTCGATGCCACACAGTCCTCTCCCAATCCGATGCTATGAAAGAAAGAGCAGCGGATGCACCTAGACAACCTTAGTAGCCAAGAGAAAAGGAGGAATTGGAGTTGGATGAAGGTTCGTCATTCTGGTGGATGAGCCTAATATCCATCGTCGATAGGCTCCCAAACGAATAATTGACTTGGTTAGACAACACTCTTCATAAGCTGAACTCAAATCCCCCTGATCCCGACAAACTATGAATATTTACTTCCCTGGTGCGGGTCGGGAAAAAATTATATTTGAGGGAATGCCTGGTACCGGTAGAAGTCCTATCGTGGGTAAAGGTTGTGAGTTAGAGGTGGAATTTTTCGGTTTTCTAGAGCAAAATCGAGGGCTAGATGCTCCAGGAAAAATTATGTGTTGGGTAAGTCATCATGGCCAGGAAGGTTCTGGATGCGTTCAGCACAAATCTCTATATGATGGTACTTTAAAGGAGCACAAAGGGTTTTAGCTTTGTGGCTTATTTAGGATAGAAGAAAACGACTATTTCTTTCTTGTATATAGGGAGGACGGTTTCCTTACGGCTCAATATCCTATCCCATCTGTTTTGATCGATCGGTTTGTGGACCTCAAGATGTGCTACAAATGGCAGGAAGTGTCCACAAGGCTGGCATTGCCAGGTATGGCCTTTATTTTTCACACCTCCCTTTCTCGCACCCATAAATCTTGTTCATGCGAGTATCACGATATCACCTTGAATGTCTAACCACAGCTCACCAAGGATTTTTGTCAAATACTTTACTCGTACAATCTGGCAAAAGTCGGATTGCTGGTGAGGATTTTCTTGAACCTGTCGAATCACCGCCGCCTATATGTTTAGACTGTGGCGAATTAGCTTTCTTCGCACCCCTCCTGTTGGCTCGGTTGCCTTGGTTTCGCTTTAGCTCCAATCCGACTTTTGCCAGATTACCGGTGCCGGTACCGTACTCGAGTACGGGGGGGTAGCTTCAAGCAGGGCCCGTCAGGTGTCGTTGTTGGAGATGCCCCCTCGTGGCTTTATCGGCTGCGCCAGATATTATTACCCGCTGGTTTTTGCCACACTACCCTAACCGAGCTGACAAACATTTCTCCCAGATCCCACTGCATTCCTAAACGTGACTCAGCCAGGTGATAAGAGGCTCGCGCAATCAATCACGATTTACGATACCGACACTGTAGTTGGGCCTTCCCACCTCCATCCCCACACCATCATGGAGCTCCCAAGAGATTCCACTCCCGCCCCGGCATACATCTCGGACTCTGAATGTGGAGAGAGGCTGACTTTCCGTCAGGATGAGGAAAAAGCGCTCAGCATCCCTCTAGAATACCTACTCGCCCTTATCCCGTCCAAGGCTGCTGACACTTATACGCTTATCTCCCAAACCGGACCGGAAGGTGGACTCACTAGCTCGACTATTACCAGTCCGCCGGCGGAAGTCATTGAACGGTTCCGTATTCCTGTTGACGTGCCAGCACATCTTCAGAAACCTGTTTCCGTGATCATCTCTCCGAATTCGGGTCTCGGAAAGGCGGGGTTATATTTCTCTACCCTTCTTGCACCGATTCTCGATTTTTATTCCGTCGATTATTGCAAGAATACGGTTACCTCCCCCGCTGCTGTCAAGACCATTACAAATGGGCTCCCTGAAGGTACATCAACGGTTATCGTTCTCTCTGGGGATACGGTTATCTTCGAACTACTGAATGAGCTGCCAAGCACCAAGCGCCCGACATTAGTGTTGATACCGACAGGCACGGGGAACGGTTTGGCAAGCAGCCTTTACAGGCCACTATCTCCTGGCGACCTCATCAGAAGTGCCCTTGATACATTTCTCTACGGAATGCCCCATCCGCTTCCCGGCTTTACAGTCAAGCTTTCACCCGGCGCTCGTCTTCTAGAACAAGCGGCACCAAGCCAGGGGCTCAGGGGAACGGTAGTGACAAGTTGGGGATTCCACGCTTCTCTCGTCGCAGACGCCGATGCCCCCGAGATCCGATCGACGGGAGCAGAAAAGTTTCAAGTTGCAGCGAAGCAAAATCTTACACCGCCACTTCACGCCTACCGCGGTGCCATATCCATCATCCGTCCCGGGAGTACAGTGTGGGAGGAGATAGAGGATACCAACGACGAAGGGCATTTTTATTTGGTAGTGACCGGGGTATCCAACTTTGAGCCTACTTTTACAATTAGTCCCGCGGCCAACGGGGTGGATGGGGTTCTCCGGATCATCTATTTTGGCGTTGGAGATGTGGAGGGTGCGGAGGGGGTGATGGGGGTGATGAAGGCGGCATACGATGGTGGGAAACATGTTTCAATGCCGGGAGTAAGATATCAAGCGGTGGATGGGGTGAGGGTTCACCCGAAAGAGGCTGAGGATAAATGGCGCAGGATATGTGTGGACGGGGTGGTGGTTACTCTTGAAAAGGATGGTTGGTTCGAGATTAACAATCATAAGGGGTGGGTCGATGTCGTTTACAGATCCCGATTTGACAGTTGATTGTATTGTACCGTACCCCCGTAGCAGCACAAGAAAAAACCGCGTGAGCGAGCCCCCTCATCATCAAAAGTTGTCGTTTGGTCAATCGCAATGCCTTGCCATGTCTTTGTGGAGGCGACATCTCGAACTAGGTGGCGAGAGGTGTGAGTCATATCACCATGAGGGGGGAACAGAAGATAACGGACTGCATCCTATAAAAAAATGATTTTATTCACTTTATGAGTCACTTTGCTGGAAATCCTGGGCTATACGAATCATGTATCAGCACTCGTTGCTATCTAGGTGGGGCAATGATGAGAGGAATAGGCGGGAGTGGGGGCCATTTGATGGATTAGTGAGCGCCGTGCAGCTCTAGACGCATACGGGATAGCCCCGTGATCGGATCATGGTCTGATCCTCTACGTAATGTATTGAGTGGGGTGACAGGCGAGAGAAATAATTGGTTCTTTGGTTTGGTTGCTTTTTGTCGGGGGTTTCCAAAACCGGAAAAAATGCCAAGACAATTTGTTACCCCCTTCCGGCGCCATTGCCTCTTTGGGACTAGTTTGTTTTGGTCTCCTCAACCTTTTAGTATTTAATCCCCCTCATTTCCCCTCTCTTCATTCTTTTCTTATCAACTCACATCTCCATTTCAAACAATTCACATTATATACATATCCACTGAACTTTCTTCTTGGATATCAAGTATCTGTGCTCTTATATCTTCTTTTTCCTTTCTTTGCAGGCCCTCATACTATTTACCTTCTGCATTTTACATCTACCTTTTCAGCATACTTTTTTAAACCATATATTTTGGTTTCCTTTACTTGATATCAGTCAAGTCTTTTATCTTTTTTTTCTTCTGGATACCTGCTTCAACTTAGACAAAACATTACTACCTACTCCTGCCTTTGGAGTATTACTACTTGTCTTAGTACAAACTGGGTGCTATTTATCCTGACTCAGCATTATTGTTTTTGGTTCTACAACTGTACTAGTTTCTCAAGCTTGTCTTGTCATCCTTTCCGGTTACTTTGTTCTTGCATCGTTACCCGGTTTACCTTCCCCGACCACCTACGATATACGTTCTACTTTGCGGTTTCAACTGCTATATTGCCGTTGCAAAATGTCGAACATGACGAAACCTCCTGCGGTCGACTATAAAGAGCTTTGTTCGTAACCCTTTCTCTTCCCCTATCTTGTTCGCTTCAGAAAAGTAAAGCTAATAAAAGATTCAGATAAACATGGAACCCCCAAGCAAAAGCAGTTGATAGAGTGGCGCTTTGCCATTCAGGATAGGTACAAGAAAGCGACAAAAACCGGCGCAACCTCCATACCCACTGAAGATATCGTTTTCCTCAACACTCTCCTCACCACACTCAGCTTTTATCGCTGGGTTGGTGAGGATTTCCAATTAATCAAAATCGGGAAGATCGTTCAACGACTTACCGACGAGAAGCTCTTCGGGGATGACCTGTCCAATAGAGCCAAGATACTCCTCGAACGGTGGGATAATGGTAATTTCACGCCGGGTCCTATTGAGGACTTGTTCGACGAGAACGATTTCAGCTCTGATGCCGGAGAGGCTTCCGACAGCGCTGACGAAGGCATATTGGGAAGTGCCGCTTATCGCGATATTATGAGAGGCATTATTGTTGCCAGTAGCGCTGTCGGTGGAAAAACCTACATGTTGGATAAAGACTTTCCTCAAAGGGCGGCTGATGTAATAGGCCATAACGGACTTACCGTTGGAGAGTAAGTTAATGCGTTCATACTCCCACTCAAATTACAATCTCAATCTTGGAAAAATACTAACAAAATTCGCAACAGTTGGTGGCCTTATCAGATTTGCGCACTCAGGGATGGAGCCCACGGTTCCCGCATGGGCGGTATCCACGGCCGCATCAATTCGGGTGCTTACAGTATCGTCATCTCGGGCGGGTACGAAGATACCGACGAGGATTACGGCGATAGAATCCTCTACTCCGGATCTCGCGGCCATATACTTCCCAACGAACCACAGGTTGCACCTCTTACGAACGCTACCGTGTCTCTTATCAAGTCCTACAAGACACGTAACCCGGTTCGCGTTCTTCGCTCATCAAAGTGCAAGTCGGCTTGGGCACCTCACGTCGGTATCAGATATGATGGGCTTTACCGAGTACTTTCTTACGAGACTAAGAGTGGCAGTCGACAACACCCGCCCCACTATCTATTTGAATTGAGAAGGATCCTGGGACAGGACCCAATCAACACGAGTAGGCCGAGCCTGAAGGAGAGGGAAGACTTTAATCTTGTTACCGGAAGGTCATAGCTGTTTGCCACTAGTGAGTGGATAGCTGGTGGTGTGGAGTTGGGGATGGAGAGATGATATACACTAAAGCAGTCTGGTACGACGAACTTCGCGATACGATACGATACCGAAAACGGTGAAGAAAAAGATAAACACCGCAATCGTCTCTTGTGTTGGGGAGCTCGTGGGCGAGATAACTAATTTGTATTTGTGTTCTGTCTCTGTTTTTCTCTCTCTTTTTCTTTTACTGCGATGGGATACGGTACTGTATCTGTTATGTGAGCTTTCTTTCTTTCTTTCTTTCTTTCTTGAATCAGACATCATGGTACATAGGATGCCTGGTTTGCATTTTCGTTTTGCTTTGTTTTTCATTCGTTTTCATTCGTCTTTTTTTTTTTCGGTTTTTTTACTTTCATTTCAATTTTTTTTGCATCCCTCTGATCAGCTACCGGTGTAATGCCGGAAAGGGTTGATATTATAACTAGTTAAGGGAAGCAACAGTCCGACAGTTATGGGAGTTTTTTTCTTCTTTCCCTTTTCTTTGTTTGTTTGAATTGGGCATCATAGTACATATAATGCCCGGTTCGCATTTGCGTTTCGTTTTATTTTGTTTTCGTTTGTTTGTTTTTTTCCTTTTCTTTTCATTTTTTCATTTTTATTTTTACCTCACTCTGATCAGCTACCGGTGTAATGCCGGAAGGGATTGTTGATATCATAGCTAGTCAAGGGGAGCAACAGTCCGACAGTTTCAAACAGGTTATCAATCAGGTATGAGAGCGAGTGTAGTTGAAGCTATAGATGGCACCTTTTACATGTATGTTTTCTATAGCTAAAAAGTTTGTCTTGTCTTTTGCGTTTGGTTTTTTTGTCGTCTGTTTGTTTTTTGTTTTTTTTACGAGAAATCTTGTATGCTTAATCCGTCATACTTGAATGAAATGTTTTTCTCCTATGGGATTGTTCGAGCAGTGGGTAGTGTAGTGCTTTTGCAAGCGTTCTTATATGATACCGGTAGTTAATCGGTGGATCCCTGATTGCACATAGAAGGAGGGTATCGAGCGGCGAGATACTGGTAGGCATGGCTAGGAATAATAGTAAGGTGGTTGTGTGATTGGGGGGGGGGGGGGGTAGAATACCCTGAAAGAAGCCCTAATGCTATTGAGCGTGTATTTGGTATAGTACGTATGCGTGTTTGGGGAAAGTGGAGGTGGTGTAAAATTACATATTTGAATAGAGGAGGTAGAGGAATTGGAGAGAGCGGAGAATGGATGGGTATAGTGTCAGGCGGGGAGTGGGGGTGGTTGTTGAATATACCGGTACTCTATCGGTACTACAATCACGGTTTTTGAAACTATAGCGAGTGGGACAGCTTATATTTGAAGGTTGCTGCAAATAGTTATTAATTTTTTATTCCTGTGATTTATATTATTATACTTGGTCTCTGTTTGGTTTGGTATAATATATAACATATTATTTGGAAAAGAAAACAAAACTTTGTTTTTGCTAGAATTTAAGCATCTTTGACCAATAAATATGGAGATTTCATTTTCAGGTGGCTGTTATTATGCAAATGATTGTAATAAGAAGAAAAGTCTGGTAGATAGCTTTTAGATTTAGTAATAAGCAAAGATATTTCAATATTACAAAAAGATTAGATTAAACAGTAATTTGTAAAAGTTAGAAAAGAGGGGAAAGTTTATAGAAGTTTAAGAAAAGAGTAATTCAGATTAGAGAAATGAAATTAAGTAAAATAGAGGATAGGTAGTAGTTTGGAAAAAAGAAAAAGAAAAGAGATAGGAAAATAATAATAATAATCAAGATTAAAATATAATCTAGATAAAGGAATCTGAGCTAGTAGAAAGTAGACAGTTAAAATAGAAAGTAAGTTTTATAGAAGAATAAATTTGTAAATAAATAAAAGAAAGTTGCAAAGTAGAAGAAAATATTTGGTTCTAGTAAGAAGAGGAGAATTAGAAGTAATATAATTGGGGGATTGATATATTTTAAATTGAAAGAAAGCAATACTTAAAAGAATTTTAGAAAGATAAAGAAAAAAGAAAATAAGAAGAAGAAAAATAGTAGATTATAAAACTACTTACAAGAGTTGTAGAAAAAATAAGAATATAGATAAAAGTAATGGAAATACAGCTAATCAAAGAAATATAAAGAGAGATATAGGAGATATAATAGTATCAAAGAATGCTAGAGACAGAAATAAACAGTTTAGATAATAGAATAAGAAAAGTGAAAAAAGAAATTTATAAGTTAAGAAGATTCAAGAAAATGGTAACTGAATTAGCAGTTTTTGGTAGTTTACAGTTAAATATCTCAACTTGAGCAAGGTTTACTATAATACTTCTCAATTTAAATCAATTTGTAAAATCAGATCATTAAGTAAATTAACTTTCAAGCCAAAAGTTAATTAATTATTTCTTATCAATACAGAAAAGAAAAGAAATATCTATTGACATAGCTTCCTTTCCTATTTCTCAAGTTCTAATTTTCCTTACTCTCAAATTATTAATACTAAGTTATCTAAAATATATTATAAATCAGTTTTCTAATTCTTAACTCTATTCTATACCAGTGTTATATATAATCTTTCATTAATAGAAATAATATTTTTAAAAAACAATCAACATAAATCTCTCATTGATACTATAGCACTTTACTGTATGAATAAGCTATTATTTTCACTATAATTTGTAACTTTAAGTTCTTAATACAATAATCTTTTAATAATAATAATAATAATATAAATGTATTGTGGATTTAGTTTACAACAAAATCAATTATAATATTTTACAAGTATTCAAATACCCAATTAGCAACATCTGCCATTATTTAAAAATTCGAGTTTGAAAGCTCTTATACCAGTATATATTCAAGACAATAGCATTTTGATATTATGATTGATAATATATTATACCCAGCTGCGATAACCGAACAAGTGAATACATTACTCTATGAACAAAGAAAGCGGGTCTACGGGTAAGAAATGGAGTGTGAGGGTACTAAACTACAAGGAGGCGAGACGGGAAAAACAAGAACCAGACGAACGAACAAAAAGTAAAAGAGGAAAGTGAATAAGATATGCCATATTCCAGAAAAATACTACTGTGTCAATTGTCATCCACGCTCGGAATAAGTTCGCACTTGTATGTCTGACAAAGAGCAGCAGCGTCTTTGTCCACATCCTCTCTGCATGTATATGATATAGCAATCACCCATGAAATGAGAGTGGTAACATGGCTAATAAGGAAATGCCAAGAAAATAGAAGAGAAAAATTGAGGATAAAAGAATCGCGAAGGAAAGAATCGCGATTACGAGTCGGAGCTGTGTACTGAGTAAGAGCTTCTGTGGCGGAAGGCTAGCCGACAGGCACTCGGGAGCTTTTTTAGTAGGTATTGGGATGGGAATGAAGGGTGTAGGTTCGGGGAGGAATTGCACAACTCCAGCATGTTCCCGAGATTCAGCTAACTCAAGGGCTGTTTCGCCGCTGAGGCCTGGTATGTCGCGGTTGAGGTACTCTCGTTCCGATAACAGCTTTACGATTCCCCAGTGTCCACCTATCGCAGCCCACATCAGTGGCGTTCGACCATATATAGTGTCCGCAATATTGGGATTGATATCCTCTCGTTCCAATAGCAACTTTACTACTTCCTCAAGCCCGCGCTGCGCGGCCCACAAGAGCGGTGTTTGGCCATATTTGAGGTCTGCGGTGTTCGGATTGGTATCCTCTCGTTCCAATAGCAACTTTGCTACTCCCGCATACCCGCTCGCCGCAGCCCACAAGAGTGGCGTTTCACCATGCTGTGTGCCTGAAGTGTTCGGATTGGTATCCTCTCGTTCCAATAGCAACTTTACTACTCCCTCATGCCCTCTCGCCGCAGCCCACAAGAGTGGTGTTTCACCATGTTGAGTGCCTGCAGTGTTTGGATTGGTATCCTCTCGTGCCAGTAGCAGCTTTACAACGCCCTCACGCCCATACCGCGCAGCGCGCCTGAGTGGTGGTTGACCATATTTGGTGTCCGCAGCGTTGGGATCGATATCCTCTCGTTCCAATAGCAACTTTACTACGCCCTCATGCCCACAGTACGCAGCGCACCAGAGTGGTGTTTGACCATATCCGGTGTCTGCGGCGTTGGGATTGATATCCTCTCGTCCCAATAGCAACTTGACTACTCCCTCATTTCCATAGTTCGCGGCGCACCAGAGTGGTGTTTCACCATATTTGGTGTCCGCAGCGTTGGGATCGATATCCTCTCGTTCCAATAGCAACTTTACTACGTCCTCATGCCCATACCGTGCGGCGCGCCAGAGAGGTGTTTGACCATATTTGGTGTCTGCAGCGTTGGGATCGATATCCTCTCGTTCCAATAGCAACTTTACTACTCCCTCACGCCCACCCTCCGCAGCCCGCCAGAGTGGTGTTTGACCATATTCGGTGTCTGCAGTGTTGGGATTAATATCCTCACGTTCCAATAGCAGCTTGACTACGCCCTCATGCCCATACCGCGCGGCGCGCCAGAGTGGTGTTCGACCATATCTGGTGTCTGCGGTGTTGGGATCGATATCCTCTCGTTCCAACAGCAACTTTATTACTCCCTCACCCTCGTCCGTCGCAGCCCACCAGAGTGGTGTTCGACCATATCGGGTGTCTGCAGTGTTGGGATTGATATCCTCTCGTTCCAATAGCAGCTTTACTACGCCTTCATGCCCAACCCTCGCAGCCCACCAGAGTGGCGCCCCACAATCCCAGGTGTCTGCAGTGTTGGGATTGACTTCCTTAAGCTGTAATAGTACTGCCACGATACCCCCATGGCCTCTGGCAGCCGCCCATGCAAGTGCCGTTTGATCCATAGCGTCTGCTGCGTTAATATCCCATTCTTTCATCGCTAATAAAGAAACCACTATCTCTACAACCCCGAGAAATGCCCCACCATGGAGCCCGCTAAAGCCACTAAGGCCAAGACCACTATCAAACCGCGGCTCCCAACAATTTTTGTTGTTGTCGTAATGCCGCAAGAGAAGCTGCGAGGATATATGCTCTTCAAATCCAACCAGAAGCCCGAGGGCAAGCTGGATCGCGTTCTCAGTCTTGTCCTCCCTTAGGTGGTTTCCCCAATAACAAGAAGCATATTGGAGGAATGGGAATTCCAGTGGAGCTGGATCAAGGGTCGGCGAGAGAGCCCGGGCACATCGAAAATTGAGGTACGTCAAACAAACCTCCGCGATCATCGAGTGTGGACTTTGGAACAGGTTTGAGTTAGACAAATACTCTTGCAAAGTGAAGTGGACAAGCCGGACGGTGGAGGAGGATGCATCAACCGTGATAAGCCCCAAAGAACACCTCAGGATAGTTCGAATTTCAGGGGTGTTCTCGTGATCCAGATCAGCGGATCCTATTTTTACTCCTAAGGCCTGGCATAACTCGCTAGTGTGTAGAGGTCGCTCGGAATTCGATACCCACATCAAGGCCTCCATTCCGAGTCTCGGTTTGCCCCCCTTCTGCGCTTTCATTCGTGCTAGGGTTGTCGCGTATGCATCCCCCAAATGATTGCCTACGGTCATCTCGTCCAACTTCCGTCTTCTCTCGGAGACGGTAACCTCTCCCAGGACGGCGTCGATAACTAATGAAACGAGGAGGAATCTACAGACCATAGTTAGTCAATTTGATACCATGCATTGAATGGGGGCTGTGAATGCTCCTACACACATTTCAGAGATCCTTTCCGGAATAAGTCTCAGGATATCCACCTGTAAGCCATCGGACATGGCCATGGGCTCAGGATCCATCTCCAACTTATTCTCCAAATATCTTCTTATGTCGTGGGCCTTGGGGCTAATAGGTACTACAAGCCTAGTGGTGAAACATCTTGTAATTTCAGCCTCAACCTGAGGCCGCCCCGTGAGAAATATTCGCATATTCGGTGACTCTTCAAGGATTTCCCCCAGTGACACAAGAAGCTCTAGGAGATGCTTGGGAAGGCACTCATCCAAAGCATCAATACAAATAAACACCCGGGGTAATGCGACAACAGCCTGCTTCAGCATCTGCACCATATCCGGGAGCCGCAGACCTCGACCGCCGACCTCCTTTTTCGCCTTTTGAAACGTCGATTTCAGATGCTCCAGCACTTCGCACCTAACCGCCAGTTGCTTTAAGATAGCTCCTATGATATTGATAGTCGTCTGCGCTTGTTGGTCGCGGAATTCGCAGTAGAACACCGCGATTGTAGCGTCTTCCTCGCCAAGCTCATCACACAGGTCATCGATCACTAATGAGCTAATACCGCTAGCCGTCAGCGACAAAACTCGTTCTCCTAAAGCAACCAGGCACTACCTTAGATATGTCTTCCCCGCGCCCGGATTCCCGTAACAAAATAAGACCGCCTTATCTGCTCCACCTTCATTGCTCCTCCACTCCCGAAACTCGTTTGTTTCCAAAAGCCAATTTCCCACACCATCGAGCCTGTCGGTCCGTACATCCTGATGCCTTCTCATGGGGTCCAGCGGTGAGAGCCACAGCATACTCTCTGGCCCCCCATCGGCTGTGATATTATTCACATTTACGACATTGTTATGACTATTCGTTACGTTGTAGCTATTGGCGTTGCCGTTATCGGTCGAGTACGCATATACCACCCGGTCCATGATGGGTTGTGGGTCGAACCTAGATCTGCTGTGGGATAACTCCGGTAGCGGTATGGGGGGTTAGGTGGATCGCAGCAGCTGATCTGAGAAGGGGAGCGATGCGGCTCCTGCCCCTATCATAAAAACTGCTATCCAATCATCTCCTGCTGAATAAGCACCACACGGGCAATTCTGAGATAAGTCGCTGGTAGACTATGCGCCAGGATCACAGAATACAAGACCTTACCAAAAATCAAATACTAAGGGGATGATTGGCACAGCGACGCCTGTGTGGTAAACCAGTGGCTTTTCCACCCGAACTGCAGTTTGAGTGGGTTGGTCTACCGTACTTGGCTGCATTCTGTTTCCAAACAACAGTTTGGGTAGTTGCAAAGATCAATCCGAATTGAGCAAATCTCAACACAACACACCTGTTATATGGAAATCATGCTTGTGTTCTTATACCTATTCCCCGTTGCTACAGTCACGAGTGATCCCTCGTGACTGCTACCTCACCCCTCTTTAATCTCCCACTCCCTCTTTCTTATCCCCTCTCTCCCTTTCTCCTCCCTTTATGTATCTCCTTCTCACTCCTCCTAGTCTAATCTCTTTCCTATCTTTCTTTCTTTCTCTAACTCTCTTGCCTTAGTGACCGCTCATCCGTTTATTTACTCGTGATACTACTATTTGTTGGATATCATGGGTGTTTGCCAAAGCTTAGTCATTGGTTGCAGGCCCGCTTGTCCTCTTCACGCTCTGTTCTGTTTCGCTTCCGTTTCTTCTCTCCTCTCAACAACCTCTTTTCTACATAGTGATAAAGGCCAACAAAACCGTTCTTAACACAACCCTCATTTTGACCTTTAACTTCTCTCTTGTTCTCGCATTCCGTAAAGTTCTTCCCGCACTGTCTGTACCAATCAAGTGGCTTGCAAACACTTCATTCCGTCAACCGCCTAAAGTGCTCGGCCCGTCACCGATCTTTCTAACACTATTACTCGACACCGCTCATCCGCTCGCGATACCCTCTAGTACCTTTGGGTACATAATATACCACCACCACCAGATAACAATCCACTCCACTCCACTCCACCCATCCTTCCTTAAATCCCCACACCCCTAGAATCACCCAAAATCACTCGTACACCCAACCCCCTTCCCTCCCCTCTCTGGAAACCCCCGTTATCATATAAATGATGATGATCGGCAACAGACCGAGCGAGCAACTTTAATCGTCCAGCGGACAGAAAATGAAACTTTTTTTTTTTTTTGCAAGCTGCTTGATGGGGTGGGTGTAAACAAATGCGGGAAGAAAGAAGCACTTTACGGAATGTGAGAAAACAAGAGAGAGAGAGAGAGAGAAATCAAACGTCAAATGAGGGTTGTTGTGTCATGTATAATAAGAAACGGTTTCATTTTCATTTTGGCTTTTTTTATTTTTTTTATTCCCTGTGTATGATATGATATGATATGGGTGTCGATAATATGCGAAAATTGGTCAGACGTCTTAAACCTAGTTTTGAGGTATTCCACTTTCAAGTTTGCATAGCAACCGTTGTCACCTGAACAAATCTGAAAATTATCTTTCAATAATATTAGTTTAAGATGCTTGTTGCATTATAAAACTCTTTATACTTGTAACAATTAATTCACTTCCTAGAACATCTTTATAAATATTTTTCTGATAGATTGAGATACTGGCTACACAACTATGTAATAATAATAAAAACAGATATTTACATAATTTGAATTTGAAAGCCTATAAAAGCTTCAATTCTCTCATTAAATATTTTTTGAGGCTTTCAGATCATAGTCTACAGGGTCAAGAAGTATGGAATGCATTGAGTCAGATTTGTTGCATTCGAACAGCGGACCAGTTTTCCCATATCGACACCCATATGTAGAAAGAAGTTAAAGTTATTGAGAGGAGGAGAGAAGGAGCATACCGTACGCTAAGCGAAACGAAAACAGGGCAAAAGAGACAAGCGGGGTCCGTAATCAATGAACTGAGCTTATTCGCAAAAACACACATGATATCTAACAACATCGTCACACCAGTAAACCCCCATAATTGAGCCGACAACACGTCGTTCCTACTGATACTGGGACTATTTACTCTGCATGATTATACATTCGCTTAGTATATATGACTACAATTTCCCATATTATTTCCCCTTTCTCTCACGAGTTGGTGGTATATGATAAAGACTTGCTCTCAAATTTGTTTTTTTTCCTATAATAATACTTTCCTCTTCATCTCTTACCAACAGAAGCTCTTGTCGTAGGGCTGTTTCAACCATATCCGCAAGGTGTCGTATCTAACCGCTGTGAAGATATGCAATCACCAAAACAGTTTACTTCTGGACTTTATAGCTCCTCATCACACAGCACATACTAATGCTTACCCTCCACCAAACCTTGTCACCTGCACAACGCGTGAGGCTACAATATCACGCCAGCGCCGGTGCCAAAGTCCACAATCTACCAATGCGAGAGAGAGAGAGAAGAAAATTAAGTCACGATGCTAGCATTAATACTATAGGTGGTTTATCCACTCTCCGGCCCAATGTAGTACTCAACTTGGGCCAACCCACGCACAAACTAATTCACACAAAGCACAAACCTCCCACCCTCCTCTTCGTATGAATTAGTTCCGTAATAGGAAAAAAAAAAGAGAAAGGAAAACTACAATACAAAGGGGTATCCTCCTCCCTCCCATAGCTGGAGGATAAAACACAACTTTTACCATCAAGTCCCCCTCCCGCATTTTGGGTACACCGCGAGAAAGTGACAGAGGGAAGACATGGTCCCTCAAGAAACTCACTTTTGCGGCTGTTCTCCACTGTTTTTGGCTGGGACGGGAGGTGGCACATCGGTCTCGGGTTCGACAGGAGCGGATTTGTCAACCAGCGGTTCGGCGATGGGAGAGGCAGGGGCGGTAGGGGAAGAAGTAGGGGTGGTAGGGACGGCAGGGGTGGTAGCAGTAGTAGGAGCGGCGACGGTGGCCGGTTCGCTTGCCTCACCAGTTTCATTGGTTTGGTCTGCCCTAGCAGTCTCGCTTTGTTGCTCGGTGTCCTCGGGTTTCTCCACTGCCTGGGGTTCCTCGACCATACCAGATCCCTCCGGCGCCTTAGATTCCTCTGGTGCCCTAGAACTCTCCGCCCCCTCCTTTACTTGTACCAGCTCCTCCTTTGGTGCTTCGGTTGTGACAACGGCATCAACATCGCCAGATTCAACTCCCTTGGGCTCTAGCTTAATTAGTTGGCCATCCAGGTCAATTGTCATCCCTTTGGTAGACAACTTAACACCCTTCCCACCATATTCCTCCGGAACGGTTTCCGACTTCAACTCGCTGGCAAGGGAAGCGCCATAGGTCAGCATAAACAATTTCTTGAAGGTGTCCTTATTGACTATCATCTTCATGGCATTAAACATCCAACCCATAATAATAGGCACGTTAACCAAGAACTTCTTGTCCAGACACTCGGGGTAATAATTCTGAAAAAGATCTATAGCTTTCTTAGACGCTGCCTTGACCGCAGGATGATGGCGCATGAAAGAGATCTGGAGGTAGTCGTGGATTTGGAACGCCTTGTAAGGATCGGGGCCGTTATCGGGAATGGGGGTCTTGGCCGAGCCAAGCTCCAGAAGACCGATGGTCCGCTCCATAAGAGTTACACGCCAGCGGATGAATCTACTAATAGTCAATAATCGACCATAATGACCAGACATAGCAACGAGGGAAAAAAACACACTCATCAACATCTTTGAATGTCTCATTGAAATTCGTCGCAGCACCATAAATATTCCAGGTAACAACCACCTCCTGATCACCGCCTTGAATTTTCTCCTTCGTAATCCAGCCCAACCCTGAGAACTTTTTCGGATCCCAAGTACCAATCACCTTTCCGTCAGCATCGAAATAGCCCCTGCGCCACCTGATCGTCTCAACGAATTGCTTCTCGGCAGCAGCAACGTTATTCTTGTTCCCGCGGAGGAACTTTTGGAGAATGAGCTTTGTGTGGAAATCCTCCTTGTCGGTGGAGAGCGTTACACCCCACATTTTAGTATGGGCGGCGGATTCCTCAAGTACTGGGATGATGCGAGTGTACAGTTCGGCCAGGGCCTCTGGAGTGGTGCTCTCGTTTGACATTTTTCGTTCCGACTAGATGAATGAATTAGCGTTATCCAGGACAAATTTGTTAGAAAGAAAATAGGTAGAAACATACCTTTTTATCAGTAGGAATTCCGTCGTCGGTAGAGTAGAGAAAGGAGGGAAGTATGGTATGGGAGATGGAAGAGAAGAGAAGCAGAGCAGAGCAGAGCAGGTTGAAGAATTGAAGGAATGGGAGGTAGGACTAAGGGATGACGAGGACGTTCTTCTCTCCTAGTGCAGACCAGGCGGTCGAGTGGTATTAGGTTTTTTATGTATGCTGGTAATAGTCTATTGATGGCTCTGACGCCAGCTTTTCAAGCGAAAGTCCAGGGGTTAATCATAGGTTACCATAGCTTCACCCGTTAAGTAACCTCCTCACAAAAGTACCCCTGCAGCAGCGGCATGGCCCTGACCAGCAAGACGACCCTTCTTATTAATCTATCCGACGCGAGCACCCATACGCGGCCGGTAGATCGCCCACCACTCTTGCCTGAAATGTGGTCGACCTCAAAACACGACCCTAATCCTCGTATATCATAATCTTTTTATGAAAAAGCCTCTTTTGATCACCTGGCGGAAATTTAAAGGTGCATCTAACCAGCAGGGGCCCGCAGGAACGGTCCACTGGTAAAACGCAAACTTGCAAACAGACAATCCCTAAGATTCAATTGTAAACCCCTAGAGCTGTGATGCCGCTCTGGCTTTTGACGTAGGAAAGGGAAAAAAATAATATAAAATTCTTATTCTATCATAGAATGACCCGATGGTACAGTACCTATTTGATTGACTCTAGCACCGGAAAGATACAGCTTCCCAAAATAGACCCCAATGAAAAATAGTTAAATGTCGAGTTTTATATGCGGTATGCTGTACTCGTAAATTAGGTAAAGAGCGGCACCCAAAGAATAACAAAGTGTACTGTGCTCCATCCCATGATATCAATCTACTGTATACCCTGGAACATTAAATGAGAAACGGAAATGGCAAAATGAGGCCATAGTCACAAGACACAAATAGAAACAGAAGACGACCACAACAAAACTCATACAATCCCCATTGCCGCGGACCCAGAGCCATCCAGCAAACACGCACAAACCGAATCTCTATAAAACTCCTCGCTGGAAAGAAAAAGCAAAATTGTATAGCACTAACTCAATTAAATCCGAGCCGAGCAACTCTCTCCGCAACACCTTCCTGGACGCTCCCCCTGAGCATCCGCACAGCGTCACTGCTGGCCAATCCGACTCCTCCGCTAACCCCCAGGATTCCTAAACCGCCAGGCTCCTCGATAGGGGAGGCAAGGACGGCGACCTTCGCAACTTCCGCCGGACATGGCGTTTTGTGAGCCCGCGCACTACTTTGAGTTGTCGCAGCGGGGGGGTTTAAGAAGGCAGAGAGTTCCTCAGTCTGAGAGGGCTCGTCTTCATCATCCGAAACCAAGAACGCCCGGTCAGACCATTGCGCGGAAGATTCTGTGGAACTGCGGTTGCGAGTCTTGATTGGACCTGCGCCATCAACTTTCAGGTCTTCATCCCCAGCAATATCTGCCTGATCCTGATGAGTTTCGAGGGAATCATCTGTGGTTGCAGCGTGAGATGCACTAAAGTGGGTTTCGGTAAGATGTTGGATGACTGGCCATCCATAGGCGTTCGCGAACATCCTTCGGACAACGAGGTTATTGTGAGCATCTGGCTCAAGTCTTACAAGTACCTTCCGCCAGCTTAGCCCTGCATGGTATGCTCTAGAAATTTTCTCCTCTACTTTCATAGGGTTGGATTGGCTCGGTGGTGGGATGTCGGCTGCAGAGTATATTCTATCATGGAAGATGGTGCGAGGCCGGGAATGTGGATTCAATATAAAAGCGGGGCTCGGTAGAGGTGGGTTCAACACGTCCCCGGCAGCTTCAAGAATTGATGTTCTCGGGGGGGCAAGAAGGTTAGGTGGGATGGACAAGTTAGGAGAAGGCGGAGAGGGTGGCTCTGGTATAACGGAGCCCGGCCTCATATCAGATTCCGAGTCAATTGTTTGACTCCGATGATAAATCTTCGGGGTGTCCTTTTCTTTGCCCTTACGTTTGGCCGCCTGAGGCCGAAAGAGAGTGAGGAGGGAAGTGAATGGATTCGGTACAGAGGTGGTAGTAGCAGAGTCTTGACTATTCGTTAATATTCCACTCTCCATTTCCCTTCTGGTAGGCTCTCCGGTCTTAGGCGCTTCAGTGACACGGCTTTCTTCCACCCTTTCTTCCAATTTGCGGGTACCGGTGTTGAACCAGGGTGTCGTGGGGCTGCTGCCAGCTGAAGACCCAGCACCATACATACTTGTCCTAGGGCTAACTCCCCGTCCCGTCCCATTTGTCAACTGCCCCCACCCCCATCCAACAAGTCCGCCTACCGATCCATTCTCTCTACGGGCCTTTTCAACTTTGCCGAGACCCTTCCAATCAAGGAATAACAGACAGCTAGTTCTTAATGGAACAATCCCATCATTCACCACATTTGCATAGGCTGTTCGATTCCTGAACATGCTCAAAACATCATGAGCTGGTCCTGTTGGAAGTATTCGTAGTAACGGCTTGCTGGTATCTGCCTCATTGGAGTTGGACGGTTTGGCGAATGCGGGTAATGGGAAGGGCGCACGCCAAGTAAGCCCTAGATCTTGCCCCGTACGTCCTACCAGACCAAAATCTAAGGCAAACTTGACATAGATGGGGTTCTCATTGGAAAGACCCAAGAACGGGGTTGCGAGGGCAACAAAATTGATGGGTTTGTGCAGGGTGAAGAAGTCGGGTGCATGAGCATGGATGTATGCTATTGCGTATGTCTGAACAAGACCCCCGAGCGAATGCCCGATAAAAGAGATGCTGGTGATTTCATACGGTGAAATGTCTTCTGAAGTGGGTGAGGGTGGGACAGCTAGATGCGGATGGTGGTGTGGTTTTCGAGGTTTTTGTAATTTATGGGGAAGGGGTGACGGGGGGCGACTGCTTGGGTTCACTAGGTTAAGCACATACTTTGCTAGTCTCCGGCCCAGAAACTTTATTCCCCTTTCTGTTCGACAGACGTTTCCGTGAAATCCTCGCACGATAACCATCTCCCTATCATCCTCGTTGAACTCTGTGCCTTCCCTCACCGCTTTCTCTTTTGCAGCGATTTCCCCCTTTCGGTATTCTTCGTCGATGGCCTCTTTCATAAATAACATATCCGCTCCTGTGTTGCTGTGAAGCCCATGGGTAAGGATTACCAAGTGCACCTTCTTAGTCTTTAGCTCCCGCTTCTTCTCCCTGTTTCGCTCTCGTTCTTCATCTTGCTCCTCCGGGTCCAGCTCACTCTGAATCTCATACTCATCGCCCCAGCTCGGGAAAGCGGGAATATTCCACAAATCTTTTGTGCCTTGTAATCTCACATGCAAGGCTTTGTGCAATGCTCCGCTATCACCGCTATCTGCAGATGCAGGCCTTGGCGAAGCGTCCCCGGACCCGAATCCGTACCCAGTATTCAAGCAATTCTCGTCATCGCCGAGAAGGACCTCAAAGTTTACGCTCGCGTTGGCTGAGAAAATAGCTTGAGAGACCACCTCCACTATCCACGTTACGCTCTTTCGTCTCTTGGCATGGTAAATGATCCCCTGCTGCTCCCCGTCCGACCCAACAACGTCTGTATCGCTATTCCGCGATGCATCCTCTATCAATTCTGCCGGCAGTGGAAGCGTAGCGTAAAAACTGGCTCCTGCTTTCAAATGCGGGTCAAACCTACCACACTTCATTAGCCCATGCCTCCCCCCTTCCCTCCGGTGCATGACAAACTCTGGAATGCCCCCTTCGCCGACACCCCCCTCCGAGCTCCTGTCTGCTTCGCCCCGCAACTCCTCATCCCGACCCCGAGTTCCGGGAGTCCTCGAGGGCCACGGTCGGAACTCCTTTCGTCGTACGGATACGTAGAGAGTGTAAGGTCCGTGTAAATAGGCTGCGCGGAATGGTAATGGAGCAGTGTTCTTGATGCGTAGATAAAGGGCAGTGGGAGGAGGTCCTCCTCGATCCGTGCGGGGAGCATAGGTCAAGGTGTAGCGATGAACATCACCGACCCTACTTATGTTGGAGGTGTATAGGAGGAGCATGATGGCTGCGTGTGGTTTCCGTTCATGTGAGTCCAACAACTGCAGGTAATAAACAGGTACAAGTACAGTACCGCAGGTAAGATCAAGGGTGGTGGCAAAGGAGGAGCGGGTCAAGATTCCGAGCCGCAAGCTAGGGGAATGCTTGATTTTTTTCTATGATGGGGAAAGTTTTCTCCTGGGGAAGAGGGAGAGAGGGAGGGGAAGATAGATGGCTTGGACAAAGAAGGAAGTTTTCCCCCAGCGATGTTACCATAGACCTCCAGATCCTGCTGCGGAGGCTCCAGTGTCCGGAAATCTGATTGACTAACCCAGTAAGGCAAGATTGAATACAAGTACGAGTAACTCGGTTCGCATCCCGCCTGCACGCTTTCTTCTGCCTTGATCTGTGAGCCGTGGAAAAGGTTCGAATGACCACACATACTCGCATCCGATAAGATTAAATATTTAAAAATTGACATGAGGGCTGCTGCCTCCAATCTGAACAATTTAGGCGCTTCTCGCGAGGAGGAAGGATCCGGGATCTCCCAGGCATCAGGTCACGGGTTAGGGCCCGAGAGATACTTGCACAAGTATCATATCATAGTCAGAGATGGCGATGAGATGCCACGAACAACAAGGCCTGACCCCTCGCTGCACAGCGAATTTTTCACAAGTCAGCCCAACCGCCAAATCCTTTCCTGTTGGGCCTCAGTTGGCCTGCTCTTGCCCGGCTGTCATGCAGCCTAACAATCAGCTGGGGAGTTCCCGACCGCCCCCAACCTTAACCCAGACAATTCGGCCCCATGGAAGTGCAAAAAACCAGGGGGCTCATTTCCGCCTTGACATTTGCATGTGAAAGTGGCTGCGCGAAACTCTGGAACAATCCCCGACTTCCCCCACCAACACCACCATCTGGACAGCCTCACCATCAACGCCTGGCTTAGAAGGTGTTCGTCGCGGAAACCATTGTAATAATTATTATAGGGTTAAATAAAATCCCTCGAATGAGTTGAGTGACGCAAACTTGGCCCCAGGAAATCAGCTCCTAGTACCGGTATTAACTTACAGAATATCCTCGGCTCCTACGAGCATGGTACTCGAGCGACGACGATTTCCCCAGACTCTCCTACCGCACAATAATGGTCAATTGTTTAAAGCTCGGGACGCTACTATAAACCCAGCGAATTTATCAATAGAATACTGTACCGATGAACTGATATCGTTCCCCGACAAGAACTCCCTGGCTCTCGCTTCCTGCTCAAACAGCAGACGCGCAGCTTCCTGTCAGTCAGCTCAGCATAAACCCAGCTCTCCAAGCATCCATGGTATGATACCGGGAATCGAGGGGTTTCCGTTCTTTTTTACAAGTACCAAAGGGCCTCCCGCCCCATGGCCCTATTATATATACATCTTCCCACTCGTAAGGCAGGCGAAACACCTGATAATTCCCCCGCCGTCGCGATCCCCCCCGCCCCCTCTCGCCCCCGGAGGTCACGCCATCAGATGATTTCCCATAGGCATTCTGGACGGGTTACATTACCGGTAGTTTAGTTGGCCATACAGTACCGTACCTCCATGCTAAAAGACTAGTGCTAAAAATTACCAGAACAAGCGCTACCTCCATCCATCCATTGCAAAAATCGTCAGTCCGCCCTAGAAGTGCAAAGATCTCATGGCTACCGCGTTGTGAATGGATGACTTTCCGTAACTTAGCCCATAAGTCCCCAATTTTCAGTCATCAACAACAATGCGGTGCGGTGATATTTCCCCTGCCTAAATCCAAGTGATACTTTTTCAACATACCAAGGCAACCTTCATTCGTGAAAATGTGAAAAGGCAAACTTTTGCCGTGGGGATAGCCCGGGGGAAATCTCGAAGATATATCCCAAAGGTCTGCGGGGAGGGGGGGGTTCATAAAATGACCGAAATACGGAAGCCCGGGAATCCAGGCCTGCTGGAAATCATTCATGTTTTCCCCTTGTTTTTTTTATTAACATTTCTAGTATCATATTTCTAAACAAGCGGTATTCTGCTTGTTAGGATCTCTAGATGCCAAACCGCTTAGAACTCCATCCAGAACCTGTCCATAAAACCAACTTAGTAACGGGAATCAACTAATCTACCACCCTAGCGCCGCCGAACAAGCCTCAGTAGCGGGAGAGAAACCGAGCAGGAGCCTTTATGTAGAATATTCCCACCCTTTCCCAGCACTAATCAAGCCTATAACATACCGGTGCTCAAGCAGGACTTTGCAGTGAAGCGAGTCTTCCCCCTCCCTCGTTCCTATCAAGCATTCGTCAGGGAATCGATAATTACCAGGAGGGATCCCTCGTTACCCCCCAAACCCAGGCGGATTTCATCACTACCCGAGTATCCTGATTTTATACCAGCTCTGTATCCCACATTAAATACTTCCACCCCCCCCCCCCCCAACTATAATTGACCACTTCAACAAAGGTAATGCTAGATGTGCTGCAATCATGCATCTCCAATATCAGACACAAACATGTCACTATATCCCCAGGCTACGGACAATAACCCCCCCCTGTCCAGTAGAGAGGCACTCACTGGCTCCATCCTAGGACATCAGGACGCAACGATGCTCGGGAACACAGGCTCCACATATCCTGCTCCTCTCAACAAGCATCACACTATCCAATAGCCTCGGATGCGATCACTACCCAACAAAACACCCCCTCAAACTCCAGGCTAGGCCCCAAACTCACCATTCCCCAAGCGCAGCAACAGATGAAACCCAAAACTTTATCCTCGAACAGAATTCATCCTCAAAAAAAAATAAAAAATTCGGGGGCTCGTGACTGCCTCTAGGTTTCACCCATTCATTACGTTTGTCTGTTTATTTGATTCATTTTTCGGGGGTGAAGGGGGGGGGGTCGGGGGCTGAAGTCATGAAACATCACTCACGCTGCCCTACGCCATTTCTCGCTGGTTTATCATACCACCACCTCAGCATGCGAGACGAGCAATAGAGAGGGAGGAAAGGCTTCTATCATAGGCAAAGCACCTACCGTGACCAAACAAGCCACTACAACGAGCAACCACTGGCGGGGGGAAGGACGGGGACGTCCTTAACTCGCCTATATTAAACTTCACTCCCTTGAACAAACTATGGTAGAAATATATCCACCCCCCAACCGTAGGATAAAATAAATAAAAAGAACCCAAACAATCGAAAATAACAGACTCTAGGATGTCTAGAATTTCCTTCCTTCCTTCCTTCCTTCCACCCCCCCTCAGATCAAGGGAAGAAGAAAAACAGAAAAAAACACCAAAAGATCTCCCTTTTTTGCTTTCAGCACCTCCTCGCCCCAGAACAAACAAATAAAGAAACAAACAGACCTTACTAAAAGTTAGGTAGGTAGGCAGGAGGGACGGTTCCAACATCATAACAAGATTTTTCAATTATTATTATTATTATTATTATTCCATTATACTTCTTAAGCTACAGTATATCGATCGAACGGACGCGGGGTTGGGCTCTCCTTCCTTCCTTCCTTCTCGACCGCTGGGACACGACACAACGCCCCACTTTCTCAACATCAGACATACAAAGAAAGATTCCAAGCTAGCGGCTATCACGCATCTTAAATCCCTAGAACCTTTGTGTGGGAGAGAGAGAGGGGGATGAAACACTTTCGCATGGACTCTTTCAAACTTATGATACTAGCCGGTGGAGGTATAAGTAAGGTAAGCCCCCTGCGAATGGGTTTACTAGTCGGAGGGATTTTAAGAAACGCTCATTGCCGCCATAGCAATAACGGATACCGTAATCTGGAGAAATTTAGTGGTGTCATACCGAATCATCAATGCAGAAGTAAACACAACCCATCACTCGTGCTCGGCGGGGATTCCTGCCTGCTGGGAGGGCTTTTGATAAAACGGTGGTGATGATGATAGGAACCGTCGGCAGTCCCGGTGAGATGGGTTTTCCTAGGAGCTATCCAGCTGATGCCTTACATTCAACGCCGCGGGAACCCGTGAAGCGTACTTGGGCAGAAATGCAGATGATAAGCAAACTGATAAAGTTAGTCCGTTATCAACATCCGGGAGTGGGGACAGGGTTGTGGTGGTGGTGGGTCGGGGAGATGAACGGAGGGAGAGAGGTAAGGGGGGGAATGTAAATATATGATGAAACGAAACGATATGTCCATATGGAATCTATATTCTAGCAACAAAGTTAACTCCACCGACACTTTCCATCCCATAAACACCTTTTCTCCTCTAACCTCCCGGAGTGGCGCGCATGTAGTATAGCGATAGAAGCGAAAAGATGAAGGAAAAAAGGAAAAATCATCACCACCTCCCAGGCCCGAATACCCCCCCCTTGGGTAACTGGAGGTAAGCGCATGCCTTCCAGTCGCACCCACGTTTGTATACTTCAGTCCCCCACCAACTGAACCCCTCCATCCAACCTGGGTAAATAAACCCAAAGAACACAACCACTAAACCCACGGCCAGACTCGCGTCCAGCGCAGCGGACAGAGTCATAGTATACTTCCCCCACCAAGCGGGCGCTCGTCGGAAGAGGTAATAATTGAAAACGAAGCAAATAATAACCCAAGTGGAGAAATTCAATCCGGTCTATTGCATCGCATGCATCCCAATCAGCCACCCACCAGAAGAGGGAACGGGGGGAAACGAGCGAAGAAAGGGAGAAAACGAACCGCAGGCGGAATCCAACTCAAGCTACCAAATACAACGGGCAAGCTAACCTTCCTCAACCACGCCACCTTCGTCCTCCTAGAACTCCCCCCCTTGCCAGCGTACTTATAGACGGCGAACAAAACGATAGGGGCTAAAGCGCCCACCGCAAAAGCCCACATGAGCGACCTGTACAACTCGCCCTTACCAAAGAAGCGCCTAGGCCCGACGACGCCCCATAGTACACTCCCATTGAAATGCACCCTAGCAATGGGACAGGTAAACCCGTTCATCGCCTGGGGTGTGCATAAGCCCGGGATATAAGCAAACATCCAGTTCAGCACGCCAATCTGGGTGAGCGAGGAGACGCACGTCGCTGCCATCTGCACGGAGAAGAGCAGGCGTGGGGGGATCTTCATGTAGTGGCCTAGCTTCAGATCCGCTGCGAACTTCAGGCCCTGGGTGGAAGTTATGTAACCGTATGTCACGAAGACCATGTTCGCTACTGGGCGCCCCGGGAAGAGGGTGCCACAGATTAGCTGGCAAATTAGGAAGATGCTGGATTGTTGGTTTGTTATGGCCATTATTATGCCTACTGGTACGAACAGGGTTCCGCAGACGCCGAGGGCGAGGAGGAGGCCGTACCATGGGAGATGAACGGGGTAGCTAGTATTTTTTTTTTCTTCCGTTAGACTTTGAGAAAGGGGGGGAGGTATGGAGGGGAGCGTACTATTCTACTACGAATATTCCTACTGCAATCATTACGAGAAAAGTAGCCAAATACCAGCTCGCCGGAGCTTCTTTGTAGCGGCGCATAAGCCGCATATGCACGTCCTCGTGCTGGGTGAGTTCATCCCATTCCCTGTCACCGAGGGCGCTGCGACGCCTCCTCCTGGAGCGACTCGCACTGCTCTGATTTGCATTCCCGTTTGTGATAGGAACGTACCCGGCGCTAGACGCCGGCCGCGTGGCAGATTCTCCGTGCCTTCCGCTCGAGAACCCCTTCCGAGCCCGACCCCATTGCCGCCAGATATCTTTGCCATGCCAGCAGGCGGTATGGGTAACGAGCGCAGTCAACGCTGCGAATTGTAATCCATAAGAAAGGACGTAGCTGTAATTTCACAGTCAGATGATCTGATAACTTGGCCCGTTTTTAGAACAAAAGTTTCAGAGTGAAGGGAGGGGAACTCACGTGATGGGCAGAAAGACCCGGCTGTAGTTTTTGTAACCTATTTCGTCAAACAGGAAATCCTTTGTAAGGATTTTGGATACATCGTACGGATGTCCGGTGTTATCAAAGACGGCACTGGAAAGAATCGGCATGTAGGAACTATACAATGCATTCCCGTAATCTGAGCAATTCCATCGGTAAGGTACATACATTAGCCACTGCCCATGAGAGGCGTTGGAAAGGAGAGAGCAACGAAAAAGTGGGGAGGAGGGGAGGAGGGTGGAGGGGCAAACATAAGATTGGTGCCACTACCCACATGACCACGACCAAACCGGCGACTACATTTGCTGCAGCCCAGAAAGGTGTCATCAAGGGCGACCCGACATAGGATATTTGCGCCCAATCGAAGGTCAGAGGGAACATCCCTAAACCCGAGGCTACGCCAAACTGGAACACGCATCATTTTCAGATTAAACTTCGTGCCACCAAAGACTTTACCCACTCGTTCATCTGATCTCCTAGAGCGGAAGAGGAGGGCAGGGGGAAAAATACCAGATTAGCGACAGGAACATTGTCTGGCGCAAACCAAGTGACAACATTGAAATAGCTCAGCGCCGGCATTAGAAGGCCGGGCACAAAGTACCAGAAGAAACCTCCAATGAATACCAGAAGCTAATCACGAATGCGCTCAAGTCAGTGGTGATTGAAATAATCAGATCATCTGATAGTGAGGCTGACGAAAAACTTAAATCTTGATATCCTCCATCCATTCGCAACCTGGTTTTCTTCACCGTGGAGAGTTGTAAACATGGCCGTAGACATGAGAGTCCCGGGCCAGATCATTGCGCCAGGGTAGACAAGCCACTGTCTTGTCAGACCCGCGAAAGTGTAGCCTAGAATCTGCGTTGACAGAGTGAGGAGTATCTGGTATGTGACTCCCGGGTTTTGATGGTAGAAATGTGTTTGTTCCACAATAACCTGAGAATATTTAGCTCATTCATGAACAAGTTGGTCACGAGATACCTACATCGGTAGCGAAAGCAAAGCCAAACGAGACATTGCTGGAAATATAGACACAACTATGCTCTTTTTGGTTCCACCGGCCTTGGCCAAGCCACGTCTTGAACCTGCCCCACCTTCCCTTCTCTGACTTAGCGACACCAGTCGCATCGTCCTCGTGAAAAACGTGGTCCCATAGCTTTCCCAACGGATGCGCTAGAAGGAGAGCGATCACCGGAGTAATTGACACCGAGGGATACCTGAGAGAAAATAATAAATTTGTTGCGGAACCAATTAACGAAAAGAACATGGCTAATGTCCACATTCTAGGAGTATTTATCAAAATATCTGGATCATCTTTCGCCGGCACGGAGGCTCGTACCTCAGGATAACTAAATTTCAAAAATAAGTTAAAGTTGGATTTATGGACGAGAGCTCAAAGCGTAGCGCTGGCCTAGGAACCGGGAGGTTAAAACCCGGAGAGAACGAGCCAACTTACGGTGAGTTATCGATAGGATTGTCCTCATCCTCGATGTCCTCCTCGTCAGAGTCACTGAGGACATCATAACTATGTTCACCGTTCGTATCTGCACTCCCTTTATCTGGAGTCTTACTCCCTCGCTCCCGTAGCCCCAGCCCAGCAGCGTCGGTTCGTTTTGGCCACTTCTTATTCCGAGCCCACTGAGGATCTCCGCCGTGTCCCTCTGGAAGAAGAAACCCTTCCATCTCCTCCACAGCCCCTACGCCTTTGACTGCGCTGTCGTCCTCGACTTCACGTGCGTGCTCCTCCTCGCTAGTCGAGGACAGCGCGGACCCAGTGTAGCTACTTCCCTCGAGGCTATCAACCATGGTCGGAAGAGCGCCATAGCTTCCGGTACCTATAGCGGGGGACGTTCGCAACAGCGGAAAATTAGCGGACTCCATGGGACCGGACAATGGATGAGCGGTGTCGGGAACCAGCTCTTGCAATGTCTGTAGTGAACTCGAGGAAGAGGGTGAAGGTATGTGTGTAGGAGAGGCGGGGGTTAGTAGGTGTGATAGTGATGGTGCTTGCTCAAGTGTAATGGTGGTGTGAGAGCAGGAAGAGTTCAGCAGACCTGGTGATGGGGTAGGAAGGTGGGGGGTATTTTCCCTATGCGGTGACGGCGAGGAAGGGAATAGTATATCTGATGGCTCCACCTGAGAAGCGGGCACTAAAAAATCAGCGATAAATCTGAGTATTGTTCCGCTAGATCTCCGCACTAAGTTAAAATGTAATTTCAACACACACCCCCAGCTAAAGTTCCCTCAAGTGAGGAAACAGTCCAATCACGGGTGTGAGAGTGTAAGACAGGAACAGCTGTTGATGTGGAAGGGGTCACGGCCAACTGGCTCGTATATTTTGGCAGGGGTTGTAGTTCGAGGTCTTGAGAGTGACGCTCGCAGGAAGACGCTCTCCTTGGTGGTGAGTGTGTTTGGCGAATGCGGGGACACGGCGGCGGAGAGGGAGAAGGCATATTGGTCCAGTGAGAAGGGGAAGAGTGCACGGGGGGGCGGCTTTGCTCTTATTAGTGCATGGAGAAAAGGAAAGGGGAAAATCGGAGTGCAAGTGAAAAAGACACAAGGCTTGTTTCGCCTTCCAATGACAGACTGGCGATCCCTTGCAAAGTTGTCCTGAGTTGCTGCTCGAACTGTAAGGTCTTAGTACCGTTGGATGCCCCCCCAGTTGGACGCTCTTCCAAGAGATACTCGTACATATAAACACGTGATGTGTTATTCCGCAACATTCTCAAAAGTACTGTATGTCAAAGCAGCCTATGTAACTTTAACTCTTAACGGCATAGATTCAAAACTCCCCTCCCGCGTGCGCCAGCAGCGCAACCCATCATACCGATCACGACTCCAATTATCAGATCCGTGTAGCGTGATTCGATAAGATAAAAATTTCAAGTATTAGATTATCAGATGACATGATTATGATGGGTCACATTCGTCCAATTTCATGCCCATGCTGTCCTCCAGTGTCTGCAGTTATCGTCCGATTTTCAGGTCCCGGGTGTATTTGGTCCCCAAACTCCTCCAATCTGGAAGGTAGCTTTTCGCTGCACTGCCGGTACCGCAAGCACTACCGCAGGTTATGGTACTTGTACCGGCAGGGGCAGATAAATGTGCTATGCCGGGGCGTTAGACCCCCCTCCTCTGCTGTGTGAGGAGGAGGAAACACCGCACTCGGTTCTTGGTTGGGAAAAAACAAGAAACGTTCACCCTGACTTACCAAGTAAGGCATCCACAGCGCCCTCGCACATTCGTCTTCAATCCAATTTGTCACTGCACTATGCCAGTGCTTAAGTATGGCATTTACCCAAGCATAACGAGCCTATCGTCCGATATTCGAGTACGATACTCGAGTTAGCAAGTAACTTTAACTCTTATAGTATCATAGACTGAGCGGCGGGAATACCCGAATCTTAGTAGAGGATTGAATCCTGGGCAACGGCCTGGCTTGAAGGAGTTGATTAACTTGGAGGTAATCAATACAAGTGAGAAATGGCTCATTGGGTAATTTGGTTCACTGCCAAGATACCACAAAGTACCGTAATAATAATCTATAGGATAATATACGAGTAGGAGTAGATCGTCTCAAACCCACCCAGCCCGGTCCGGCTGAAGTCTGAAACGTCAGGAATAGCATAGCAGCTTACTAGCAGCAAGCAAAATTTAGAGTACTCTTCCATGCCCAAGTGGATGGGTAGGTGTGCATGGTACTGTCTTTAGTGATGAGAAGATAAAACGGTTCAATAAAGCAGCTGGAGCGTCTCAAGACATACCAACGGCAGCCAAGTGAGAAGCTAACTCCGGGGAAAATATCGCGAGGGCTATCATAACATAATATGGAGCTTCCAGAGAAAACGCCCATCTGAGGTGGCCTGATGCTAGTAAACATAACATTCTTTAAATTTTCCGCGCGTGTTCCTAGAACTGCTCAAGGAACAAATGTAGTACGCTTCTGATCTCGGCTGATATAACGTGGTGGGGATTCCGTGAGCTTCCTCCCCCAGATTAAACCCCGCTCTTTGATGGGCTAGGGTCACTTTAACGGATCTTGTTGGGCCCTGTCTTCGGGGTTTGGTGAGCATAGATATGAACCTTGCAGCATCAGTACTACCGGTAGTAGCCACAACATGTACCGAGAGTCAGATTACTTGGATCAAGAGGAATCACAGCATCAGCCCAAGATAGGTTTGGTTTGACAGGTTGACATTTATTCAAAATTTCGGTAACTAACTGTTGAATTTTTCCTTTGATTCGTTTCATATGTATATTTTCCTTGATAATATCGTATATTTCTCTACTTGGTATATGTTCCCAGTTTTCACCTGTACACAGCGGACATTACTAGAGCTAAGATATAATTGCGTATATTTCATTAATATTTCATGATAACGATTAGGGTTTTCTCATATGTGTTTCTTATCTGGTGTTCGGGCTTTTACGGTTGTTTATGCATTATTATATGCACCTGGCTTGGTCATATCAT
>Ga0307509_10000948_pt1 | contig 49571 bp, 46 predicted proteins | sample 10_EM_MG_FD_202245 | JGI IMG/M metagenome (GOLD analysis project Ga0307509, IMG submission 202245) | Populus trichocarpa ectomycorrhiza microbial communities from riparian zone in the Pacific Northwest, United States - 10_EM | ecosystem: Host-associated > Plants > Roots > Unclassified | place... | reverse complement strand
AGCCCATTGACAGTGACCTTCCATAGGTGCAATATGTTCGAGATACCTAATGCCCTTATCTCTATACTACCTCGCTTGTATGCGAGAACTCTATTCCTACACGATAGGACTTCCTACGATCACTATACCTACTAAGAACACAAGATGTTAGTCTATAACGATAGACGAAGCAAACTACGTAGGCTATGTCGATAGCCTATTATAGTAAGATAGTCGTTTCCCGTTAAGAACACCTTCACGGAAGGCTGGTTTGTTACAGCAGACAGGATATTGGTATTTGTGGAATAAAAGCAGTTAGTAATCCACCGCTTAACTCGGTTCAGCAGAACTTCCATCTTGTGTCTCATGGTGGCGCTGGGATCGAGAAAGTCTGTGCCATATAGGAGTGTGGGTATTATAATTGCCTTCGCCATCCTTCGCGCACTGTATGGTGTAAGCCTGCCGCCTGGGGAAGACAGTCTCTTAATCCTGTCAAAGGCAGCTTGCGCAAGGGCGAGTCTTTTTGCGTAATGGGTCCATGTGCTGTGGCTATTTTCGAAATAAAATCCCAGCCACTTGACCGCTTTGGGTGCCGGTTGTATGCATTCGCCGTCAACCACTATCGGATGTTCACTCCTAGCTACTTTCTCTCTAGGGGCCCGCCAGTGTATCAGGTCCGTTTTGTGTGTTGAAAATTCCAATCCAAGGGAGGTCGCAATGTTTTTGATCCTCGTGAACGCTTCTTCCAAGAGCTTAGAGTTCATCCACCATGAGTTGGAACTGACCGTAGTTTGTATGTTGTCAATGTAGGACGAAGTAAATTCTCTGCTAGGATCTATGCAGTCGTAAAGGGGTTCGACATAGATCACAAAGAGTATGGGGGAAAGGGGTGAACCCTGTGGTATGCCAGTGTTGATACCCCTCATCTCCCTAGGAGAGCCCGGGAAGATGATAGCGTATTGTCTGTAGGAGATAAAATTGGATATCCATTTCACCATGTAGTTAGGTACGTTCTTGGTCTGAAGCCTCCGTAGCAGGGTGGAATGGTCCACGTTGTCAAATCCGCCTTTGATATCAAGGAACATAGTGCTGGCTTTAAGGCCGGCAGCTTGTGCTTCTTGTACCCAATGTTTTAGTGATATGCCAGCATCGAAGGTCGCTCTTTGTGGTAGACTTCCTGTCTGACTGAACGAGTAGAGGCCGTTGAGTTTGGCAAATTTGATGAGTCTTTGGTTGATAATCCTCTCTGCTATCTTCGAAAAAGGTCTGCATGAGTGCTATAACCCTATAGCTCGCAAACGCATCATGGTCCTCTTTGGCAGGCTTGGGGAGGAGTATGCCTAGTGAGTCTTTCAGTGAGGGTGGGTGGATTGACCAGGAGAGTAGGTGGTTAATGAGTTTAGGGATAACATGGCGATTGACAGTATGTATTTCCTTCCAAACTCAATAAGGCACCTGATCCGGTCCTGGGGCAGAGTTGTTGCTGCATTTCTGAAGAGCCTGTGAGACCTCCCTTGCATCGACTTCGTCTTTCTCTTCCAGCTTAACAAAAGCCGGTGGCTGTAGGGCGACCGGGCGAGGGTTCGGTGGGAAGAAGTGTTGCATGATTGACTCGTTAAGTGAAGATGCACTTACATGGGCGTGCCCACCTGGTACTATGACATCTAGCCTTTTCTTTGTGAATTGATATGCCGTCCAGACATCATTTTTCTTCACATTTTCGAGGAAAGTCCGCCAGTGAGCTGCTTTAGATCTTACCGGAAGAGGAGGGCACAATCACATACCATAAGCACACGGTTTAATTACTGGTACCGGTATTAGCTTGGCAATCACTTTTACAGAAGCTTTCAAGCCCAAGCATTTTGGGGTTTGAAGTTGGCAATGTTCAGGTGTGGGGGCTGATTTCCATTGTCTTGAAATGTGCTTGTGCCGTACTGGTACGGTACTGTACCGAGTACCTGTAGACAGCTCGGCGTGTAATTATTAGACTAGAGGTTGTTGGTAAGGTGAGTCGCAATGTTAAGCATACAATACGGCACACTGTTGTCAGCACCACTGTCATGATGCCACACTCTAACTACTAACTTGCGCACATGCTTGTATCAAAGCTCTCTCGCTCTCGTCAGATTGTGGCTTACAAGTTCTCGCACACTACTTCTAGAATCCCACCTCGGTAAGGGAGTCAGAAACTAGTACTAACCCATCATTCCAAGGTCCAGCCAGAAGCTATGGAATAGCTGTTTAGGGCTAACCAAGTCAAATATACCCTTGTCTGTTCCGGTTAGACCAAGTGAGCCCTCAGCGAGGCGAAGATTTGTTAGCAGTTTGGTCCGAAATTTGGTGTCAAGCTACGCCGCGCCTCGCTGAGGGCTCACTTGGTCTAATGGGTTCCTACCCTTGTATATCGAAACTTCAGGCGGTTACGGCCTTCGCTCACTTGTCAAATCTCAGGTTTTTTTGGTTTTTTTTTTGTTAAATCCTTGGTATGATTTTAGGTACATGACTAGCACTCCCCAGGGTCCAACCACTGCATTCGGGAATAATCCCATGGCAAATAAAAACCCAAAACAAAACACAACAAAAGAAATAAAATCATAAACAAAACCAAAAATACCCAACGGTAAAAAATCAATGTGAACATCCCCTGTAATCAGGGTTCCTTGAAAACTATCCTCCTTCAATCAGGACTGTATTTGTGAAACTCTTGTAAAAGGAAAAACATCCATATTACTAGGAAAATTTAAGTTATTTAACGAAATGAAAGAAATCAAACATTTCATCAAATCCCATCCCTTCTTATTTTCGGCCCAAATCAAAGACTCCGGCGAAATATCAAAGACTTCATCAGGTTGCCCAACCCTGGCACTAGCGAGGGCCTGGCAATCGGTTATAACGTGTTCGAAGGTTTCGGGTTCGTTCTCACATCTAGGACATAGCACGCTTGCTTCTGGATTCCTCCAGTCCTTCTGTGCCTTCAGGTAGCTCTTGCCAGCTCTCATCTGATGAAGACGGGAAGCGGCAAACTTATTAATAGTCATAAAGCGCCAGCATGTCCTGAAGGCGGGCCTATAGCCGTAATATCCAGAAATCTCAGGCTATTTGATAATCATCCTAATATACTCTAGCAGGCGAGTAAATTCTAGCCACTGACTAAACCCTAAACACTGCCCGATGGGAACATCTGGTATCGTTATAATACTATTCTCCATGTTCCGCAAGCTTTCTAGAGGCAAGCGCGGACAAGTGGATTTAGGGTGGGTCTTATGCCAACGGTCGAAGACTTTATTTATACTAGCTGCGCCGATCGGGAGCCTGAGGCTTCTTAGCAGCAATTGAAGCGATCTTCCCGTTCCAATGTTTACGGGTAAATAAAGTTAAACAAGTCTAAAACTCTGCAAATCCCCCTGCAGAGTTGAGCCAGTACCATATATGGCTTAGCCTTACATCTCTTACGAAGAATGTCTCGCAACACGCGGGATAAGTGCCCAGAAGAACGCCATCCCAACGAGCAACGCCATAAGCACAGGTTGGAGAACTTTAACACCGGACTTCGCAGCAATGGCTCCGGTCAAGAACGGAAAGGCCGCGGATCCGGCTTGTCCCATCGTCGATGCGAACCCTAGAAGTTCAGCAAACAACACATGCAAAGGGTAAGATGAGGGTCATAAGAGCTAACCAATTGATGCAACATGTAATTCTCTAGGAAGCACCTTGGTCGCCACAGATATACCCTATTTTCCTCAGCCAAACGGAGGGGACACGAAGGGCGGGGGTAATACAGTAGGAAAGAAAGGGCCAATAAAGAATCCCAAAAGTGAAATCATAACCGCATTCGCAATAATATTTGGCACAAACGTGAATACCAACTGCGCAATGAGAGCGAGTATAATATAGACAAAGACCATCCTACTTTCCCCAAGCCTATGGGTAAAGTCCGCGAGAGCAAGTCTTCCCAGGGTAAGACCAGCCCAGAAGCCGGATGCGACGTATCCGACCTTCGAAGGCTCACCATTCCGCACTCGGATAAGGAACTCCACGACCCAACCTTTGGACCAATTAGCCCCCCACCTAGGTAAATCTCAGCCCAGAGGAACAGGGGGATACCTCCAGCAGTAACCTCCGTCCCAACATACAAGAAGAAAAACAAACTAAGCACAATAACCGTCTTCTGGGAGAGCGCCTTCTTAAGATCTCGTCTAGCACTCTCCTTAGCTGCCGCAGTTCCCTTAAACAGTCCATCTCGAAACGTCCATGCAAGCAATCCCACATTGACAACAGCAAGCCCCAACGTGACCAAATAAAAGTAATGCCAATGCGACGTCCTAGCCGCGATTGTCGTAGCAATTAGCGGGCCGAGTAGGGCCCCAGCGCCGAACATGGCATGCAGGATGCCCAGCCATCTGTGGGAATTGTTCACATTCGCTACGAACACGTTCGCCTGCGCGTCTTGGTAGGCCATGCCTAGGCCCGAGAGGAAAAATGAGAATACAAAGAGCGGGTACGGGGGCTTCCAGAACATTAAGCAGTACGCCGAGAGTTGGAATGCCGCACCGAGGGTTAGGACCCCACCCATGCCCAGGCGGGCGGTCAAGTGTACGTTTGTGAATGCGGCGACGAGCCAACCGGAGAAGTTTGTTAGGTAGCTACCATTCACACAATCTTCTAGTAACTGCGCTGGTAGTATGCTGGAGAGGAGGGAGGAGGGGAGAAATACACAACGGCAACAAACAAAAGCCCAATATCATATGCTGGCTGAAAGTACGGTATCAAGGCGCCTGTACTGCCATCATTCATTCCAGACATGAACACGGCGAAATTCGTACTCAGCAGCATCCCCTTCACGGTTGATACGTTCGGTCGCTCGAAGACTGTCGCGCCTTCCGGCGGTCGGTCGTCCAATGGTGAACTCTCCTCATCGCCGGGGGAGAACGTGTGTGACTGGGTGTTTATCGGTGGGACTCTTGACCCCGCGGTTAGCGGAGGGCTCTCAAGCTCAATTGAGGCTACTGGTGGCGGGATTGTGACGATTGCTGTGGCCATATTCTTTCCCTCCCTGATTCCTTCAGTTCCACTATTGTCGGTGTAAATCGCTAGTCGAATTTCTTCTCGGGGAAGCAAGAATAGAATAAAGTTCAGGGAAGCAAGCTTATTATACCCCTCTCTTCGCTCACTATCTACCATAATACAAGCATGGCATCCCGGACAATCTACTACCGGTACTTGTAAGATACCCCACAAAACCCCCATCAAGTCAAAAATTCCCTGTGGCTGCATCGCCGGGGTCCGAGTGGAGCACACAACCCAATCTTCCCGAACGATTTTCTCTCTCCTTTCCTCCGGTATCCATGATCCAACCTTCTTCTCTTTTACCGACGAGACGTGACTCCCGCATCCCCGCGACCAGGTCTCACACGTCTCGTCTCAGATTGGCAGATCATGGGGTCTTCTTATCATGCTCTGGCTCCAGATGGAACGTTGGTATCGCCATTCCCGGTCGCTTGCTCCAGGGTGAGCAGAGCTTGTTCCATGGTGCTCGAGACGGAATTCGGAACCCGGTCAGCCTTACGGTATCGCAACTATTTATGCTGTCGTCCAGGACAACCGTGGGATGCACAGTACCGGTACGAGTACTTTCTATTCTGCTGATGGATGGAGGCGTGCAGTGAGTTGTTGGTAGTGATAAGTGCGCGGAATGTCGGAGTTGCCGCCAAGCTAGCCCACTTGGAGATATAACTTACCGAAATTCCCCGTTCCAAGGATAGGCTAGTAACTTCAGAGATAACGAGTGTATGTTCGGCGGGCACTTCCGCTGATATCAATAGATCCCAATAAAAGCGTCCGCGGCGAGGGAATTGATCAGGTTGCTAAAAAATCGCAATGCCAGTGCCGGTAATTCCGTAACTACTCGAGTAGGTAGGGATCGCAACTGGCCCAATTTCCTAGTTAGATGCAATTCAACCCATCGTAGCGGGTAATTCACTCCCATCCGCACTGGTAGTAACTTATGAGGTTTCTTTTTGCCAACTCTGCCGTAAACTGATGCAGCAGCGGTAGTACCGCAGCCTCCAGTGTACAATACTGTACGAGTACTATACTCGTACGGTAGTCCAGGCACTCGGGCGAGGGAGCTGATCCGTGAACGCTCCACCGGTCAAAGTGCTGCAGATATCCATTCTGCCAAGTAAATAAAATAAAAATTAGTAAAGTGCTCGTGGAACTTCTTCTTCTCCTTTACAATCGATGGGGCTAAGTCGACTGAATATCAGAATTGACCATCCCTTGGATAACTCAATATATTTTACATGAGGTAGGAAATCTACCTACCCAACCACATATTCTGGCATCGCCACCGTTCGTATAGACTATCCCCCTACCACGGCCAAAAGGTAAAACCAATTTACCACCTAACAACATGACAAGTCTCATGCAGGAACTTGGAGAATACTGGTGGTCTGATTAATTTTTGAGCCTACTCGAGTGCAACTAACCCGGCTCTCCTCCTCATTCCACCGGAACCATGGCAGCCTAAACCACCAATTTCCCCACTCAACAAGGGCCCAAAAATATCCTCAGGTTAACACATGTTATTATGCATTACTTTACTCGAGTATGAGCTTCCAGTGGGCTGCTCACGGCGGCTCTGCGAAGAGCCTGCCAACCCTATCACAAGGGCAAGTACTGACAACCTTTGGGAAATATAATGCTATGTATAAATACGAGCCACCAACCATGTGGCTGGCTAACGGCCACCCCGCCTGTAAGATTTCCACTCTCCAAAATCTGCGCAAAACCAGCGAGACGAGATATATCAATCATTTGGCCCTCCGTCATTCCAAATCGGGCGCCAAAATTCCACAAACACCAGATATCCAAAATATTTCCATGCAATATAGGAGAAAGGTATGTAGAACCACCATCAAGCTCTAATCTTCATTTTTATCTTGTTTAGCTCTTCAAAGTGTTTGGCTATCTCCTCGTCCTCCTCGTTGTCAGAGTCAAAAGCTTCATTTGGCAGATCTGGTAACTCTCGATTGAGGATTCCCAACTGTGCAAGCATCGGGTTAGCTACTAAAGGCTAGGCTGAATTGGGAACGGGGAGAGTATTACACTAATACGGCCCTTGTTACCGCTGCGATGGATCTCGGCCAGCTTACCCGCCGCCGAGTTGTTCATCATTTGAACATCTTGGCGACCAAGGTACTTTCGAGTGCAATTCGATATATCCGTCAACCTGCTCCACTCGTTCATGCCAAAGTCGGTAATCCCAACTTCGACATTCAGCCGAAAGTAGTTCTCCTTCTGTACGCCGGTGCGATGCAAGCCCTCCAAAAGTTCCTGATGGATATCCTCACAGTCAACTACTCTCGCACGATGCCTCTCCCTAGCCTCGATTAACCTCCCAAAAGGTGTGGCTGACTTAATCGTGGAGGGTTCTTTTTTGACCTCCAACCCTTCGGGGCGCTTCCCGCTCCCTACAGAGATCAGAACACCCACTTCTCGGCCAGGCCATTCGTGCACAAGTGCTTCTTCAAGAACCTGAGCGACGGGGCTATATCTCCCAGAGCCCTCATCCAGGAATCTCTCCTGTCCGATTTGGATGTATTTGAAAGCAGGGTAAGTTGCACAAGTTGCCCTGCCGGCCTCCCAAACAGTGCAGTGCGCAGATAGGGAGGTTCCATGTGCCGAGGCATATGTTCTGAGTAACGCAGGGGAAGAGCTTTCGTCTGAGCCCTTGCAGACGGCTGTCAGGAACCTAATTGAGATTAATGAGCATAGAGCAGGTTATCCAGATGACCATAACCGTAAACTCACGTCTTGCAAGTTCCTTGTCTCAAGTCGCACAGAAGTGCGTTCTCGTTGCCCCATTGTAGGGCACGTGAGGGTCCTGTCTTCGGATTACTCCGGTTCCCGTCGGGTGGTTCTGTGAAAGAGCTGGAAGTCTGGGTCCGCCTGATTTGTGCGACTGGACTTTTTGGATCGATAAACATATTCACCGTCTCTTCCCCGTCTCTCATGCTGGTTTCACGTACAACCTCTCGAATAGCCTCCTCGAGCTTTGAAGCCTTGAACAAAGTTTTCCGATACGGTAGTCCGGCGATCGTCTTGTCCGTTTCGAAGACCTTCTTGCTCATCTTCACGTATACTTCTTTACAAGTTTCCAAATCAAGCCGCAGCCGCCCGATTAGAATCGCGATAAGCCTACCGAGATTAGCCCCACGCCTCTAAACACCATGGGAAACTAGGGACATACCCGCCAGTACCAGTGCCCCCTATCAAGTCGAAGTGGTCGCACGGTTTGGGGACCTCCTCCCTCCTGGGCGCTCGGCCGTGCATCTCGACGAATAATTTTAACATCAATTCCTGTAGAATCATGATCATGCTATATCCTCTAACTCCTCCACCATCTAGATAAAGAATCATGTAGCTGTTAGCAGTGAGCGAAAAGAAGAAAAAAAGCGGGGCTTTACAGGACAAATACCTAGAGACAAGAGCCTCAAAGGAGGCTGCTTCTGGTTCATTTGAGCGCGCTGTCGGTTCATGCGATAACTCTCTCGTGGACGATGCACTATTTTTAATCACTCGTGGCTTTCGAGATAGTGGTCTGTGAGGTGGTAGAAACTTTCATTCTCGAATTCCCCCGGAGTCGCTGAGCTTATATTCTTATTTTCCTCGGGTCTTGGGGAAGACCATCGACACGAGCCGTTGTCTTCACCCATTGTGCACCGGAGGATCTAGCTCAATGCAGAGGTTACGCAACGTTTTGACAAGCGCCCAGTCAAGCTATCAGGCAAACCAGCACCAGCGATGGGCACCCGATGCCCAGCGCTGAGGCCATCAAAGCATCTCCTGGCACCAGATGATATGATGAGATGTGATGAGATGGGTGCATAACACCCGTGTTACAAGTACGGTATTCTTCAGACACCATAGAGCCCCTGCCGGCACTAGAAACCCCACCAGCACCTAATTTTTTAACATTAGAGGGTCAGAGCATGAGGGCCAACCGTCGACGGGGCCATTATAGCGACGAACAGGGATCAATTGCCAGTAATTTTGTCATTCTAACCTTGACGATTTCCTTGTTTCCCTAGCAAATACCCCCTGTTTGTCAACCGCCCGGTTTCGCCATGGGTAAAGTTGAGACTGCAAAGCCTTGGCCGCCCAGGCGGGGGAGACTTGGGAAGTGGGCAAACTGTAGTTTCTGAGGTAAAGCAGTCCTCAAATATAGAAGTCTATATAAGAAAAGTCAAATAATCTTCAAATAGATTTTTTTAAAAAAAAAGAACCATAGAGATATAGAGAAAGACTGAAGAAAGGCAAAATTCGGAGTGCATAGATTGAAGTCATAGAATCAAATGCTTTAAAAAAGACATAAGAGTAAGTATTAGTCTCAGGCTTATAATATATTCTAAAGTATGAAACACAAAATAGTAGGTTAATTTTTGATTTTAAGAAATCTTAAAATTTGATAACTACTTATATTAAGAGGGTAAAAGAGATTATTAAAACAAGAAGCTATCAGTACAAAGTCCTAATAAACTAAGGAGAGTCTAGAAGTTGTATCTAAACTATAAAACTATTGAAGAAGAAAAATACTCCTATAACTTGAGGTGCTCAAGAACTCTAAGGAATAAACTATCTAGAAATATTATTATATACTACCTCTACCTACTTCCTAAAATCTATCTTGAATAGTCTGTGCTAATAAGAATAATAGTTTATAATAAATCAAACAAATTACCATAATAATAATATTATATAAGTAGCAAATATAGTACCTGAAAGAGACAAATAAGCTCACTGGCAATACATCTAACCTATCTAAATAAGATATCAGTAGAAAGGTGATAACTTATAACGCTTTGCCTAATCAGTATTATCCCCACACTCCCACAAGTCCTATAACAATATGTCCCCTAACCACACGCACTCCCAAACAACATGCCATATAGGTAATACAATAACGCATATGCCTTTATCACCCCTCTGCTCCAAGTTCCTGAGGCGTGCAGAAGTTGAAATATGCCCAGGGTTACGCTTCTGCCCAGCACCCAACATCAGAAGAGTCACCTGATCTCAGCCAAAGGAGTACCCCCCCTCCCTCCCCCTATGGTTGACCGTGGTTGTGTTCGAGATAAAAACTCCACGGTTTCTACCCCGCGATCCATTTCCCTGATCGTAAGTTTTCGAAACAGCCTAAACTAGAAAAAAAAGCATGAATGAAACCAAGAAAAACGAGGAGTGCCGCAAGTAAACACACACTATCCACTGCAAGACTAATAAATCCAATACCGTACTACTACTCCCTTGCCGGCCGGTGCTCTAACTTCCACCCCCATAACCCCCAGACGACGCCCAATTTTTTCTGTCCAATATTCCGGAGCTCTCCAATTCCGTTCATCAGCAGGAGGGAGCTTCCTACATCCGGGTCCACCCCAACCACATATATTTTCAACCACCTTCACCCCCTAAGTTAGCACCGGAATAATTAATACACAACCCGGATTGTTCACCCTTGGACGGGCAAGAAGCCCCCCCTCATGGAACTCGGTGAAACGTAAATAGCCCTTTCGGGTTGGCATCTTGATAATTGGCTGGTAAGTTAACCTGGTTGTCTAGAGTAGTATACTAGTGCTATGGGACTATGATGATTCCCTTACTCCGCCAAGCCGGACCCAATACCGGCAGGCAGCAGAACTCCAAGTCAGCGAGGGAGGTCTCCATGTTTCAGTCCCAGGTATGCACATCTGCTTGTATCACGGGCACTGTTCGGCTGGCTAAGCTTCATTCGGGGGAGAGGTCGTCCGGTTAATACTCAGGGTAAATGCAAACCCTTAATATCAAACCTCCTCTCCACAAAGCGCAAGGAACATTAACTACTTGTAATCTGACAAAAGCGTGCTCTAGAAAGGCACAGGAGGTTTGAAGCTATAGCTAGCTTCTTAAATAATTTAAATATGCCGTAATTTTCTAGAAATATTCTTGGCACTTCACCTTATATTCTCAAACGAGATATATGTCCTCCTCGGTGTGTAGGGGAACTGTTGATCTACAATTCTCCCCTTGTCCGGCCCATTGTGTGTGTGGGGGGGGGGGTAACTCTTCAGGCAGAATCATCAGTCTTCTAGCATCGGCTGAGATGGGGGGCCTAGGGTAATTTGATGACCAAAGTTGTCTCGAACAATGAGAAAGGCTGCTGACTAGGGCCTTCTCCCGTCTCTATAAAAACACCCCATGACCAGAGAAGGTTTCCGTGATAGTCTCAGCCTCCGGGGCTGCTCCGATATCCCAATGTGAAGCTTTAACTTCTGGACTCTTTGGTTTCAATTCCTTTTGCCCTCGAGCAAAAGTCTGCCCTAGAGACGGGCACAGAAAATCATGCCAGATCACTCGTACGACCCCATTGCTAAAGTCCCGCTGGAGTGTCACTTATAGAAGTCCAACTGCAGGAAAGAAATGTCGATAACTTTTTCCGGCGTTGAGGTACTAACCTCTCGCAAAACTGTATCTCAGGGTACTTTTGCGTCGAGCTGAAAGTACCACTGCAGCCAATGCCATCCAGGCGCTACAGTCACCACCCACCACCACCACTACCACAGGTGGGTGTAGTGTCGGCAGGATCGGCCCCCTAGCATTGATGCAAAGACGAAAGCAAAAAAAGAGAGAAAGAAGCACTTTGGAACTTTGGCCGATTCAGCCCTTCCTGAAGACACACACCATACATACCGCCAACGCCCAATATGATCAAAGCAGAGTTTTGGCCCGACCTACCTACTCACGATAACAGCATGAAATGGGACGCCATGGAAAGTGCCGTACGCCACCATCCATCGCACCTAAGTTTGCATCTAATTGGGGCCAATTACTACTGTACTAGTAGATTAGCGAGCAACTGCTTGATCCAATTACACAAGTGCAGATATTTTACCTTGTCCAACTTTTTACTTTTCCCATGTTACCTAAATGGAAAAAGCCTGCTCGTAGCCACACTCTCGGTATTTCCCCTACTACCAACGGAGAAATCCTCAGATCTATTTTTAAAAACAAACCTGCCCTAACACACACCTTGGTTTATGGCATTCACAGCCAGACTAGGTACCCAGCTGAGTCCCCAACCTCAACAGCACTTTGACCAATGCTCCCTCAGGGACCGCATTTCGAACGTTTTGCCCAAAGCTGCAGGGGGAAAAAGAGCCATGATTGGGTGAGGCCTTTTCCTCTCAAAAAAAAGAGCCAGAAATAGCACTCGTACCGCAACCGCACTCAGGCTCATGCACGATCGGGATGTTGTCAACGAGATCTTTTTTTTTTCCAAAGAGGACGGAAGCCTGCGCTCATTCGGAAAAATGGCTTTGTCACACACATACACACACACAATCTCTCTCTCTCTCTTTCGCGGCCGTGTGGAGACCCCCACCAATCCCAGTTTTCCGGGCCCCTACATCAACTTATCACATGTCAGTTGTGCCTATCGTAGCTTGCAACATTGCACCTGTCAACCTCTTCGTGTGAAAGTCTGGATAGTGCCAAGAGCAGGGGATCGCCTGAACTCGTCCACTTGGTCGAGAAACTCAGGTGCCGCCGGGCATCCAATAGAGGGAATTGCGTCCTCAGGCCCATCATCGAGTAAATGCTACCGGCGGTGTCATTGCTGCTGCTGCTCTGTCCGCCCTTGTTCCTGCTGCAAGTGTTATGCCGAAGTTGCTATTACTGAAACTTTGACATGGCCTCCGCCACCCCCACCCTCCACCACCGATGCCTGGGTCTTCATTGCATGCCTTAGGCTTCCTGCATGTAGGGAAGTGCCGCATGGGTTGTGTCTGATAAGTTTATCTTGAGTTCGTCTGAGGGGGGTTGTGTGTATTGCTTTAGATAACCCTTCCTTTTTTGACAGAACCCCCGGAGGAGTGGTTCTTTCCCCTTGTTCGATGGTAGCAGCTTCAAGAAGGCAGTATACACCATTGCCTCGAACACTTTGAAATATGAAAAGAGAAAAAAAAGAGGCGCAAATGCTGGGGGGTGTTAGTCGTATGGCATTTTGTTTTAGTTTATAGCTTAGTTTGATCCTTCAATAAAGTACACTAACTTTCCCAGACTCTCTTTCCCACCGTTTTGAAGAAAAAAGGGCAAGATGGAAAGTTTAAAATGAAAAAAATTAAAAAAAACTCCCGCTCCTCAGTAATTTATAATAAACAAGTTAGAAATGAAATCTGTGAAGGGTAAAAGATGAGAATTCATCATCAATCGAAGAAGGTCCCGACGAGGGGAAATGAAACGAAATCAAACACCCCCCCCAAAAAAAAGCGCCAATATTTACACCCCAAAGAATATTCCTACAGCAATAATTGTCCAATTTAAGCCCAGAAGACGAGTCATGGAGTGTGACGATACTATCCCTCCTCATCCGCTTCCCTCGTCTTCTTCCAAAACTTCAGTCTAAAACCATTCCCCCGGGAGAACTGAGCCCGGACCCTCCTCTCCCAACTCTCCTGTCGAGTGCTAACCCGACTATCCCGCGGCTGCGGCTGTGGTTGCGGCGGCGGCAACACCTCCGTGGCGAAAACCCCGCTAGAACTCGGGCCGTCCAGCGCTTGAGCACTGGACCCATGTCTCGATCCCCCCCCTCCTCCACTACCGCCTCCGGCGGCACCACCCATGAAACCCCCGCCACTCCCAGTAGTGGGGGTGCCGGCGGCCCACACCGCCGATCCGCCAGGTGACCGCTGGAACACAAAGCCGCCCGCTCCAACGCCGCCACCGCCGAGCTCCTCCATGTTGCTCTGTCGGCGGGGACGGTTCTGTGTGATTTGCCGCTTCGCCCATTTCCGGATGGGGACGGCGAATGCGTAGAAGAGGATTGGTACGGTTACTACCAGAAAGGCGAGGATGAAGAAGGGGTAGTTTTTCTTCCACCTTGGGGCCGTTAGTAATGCCTATATATACATGGAAGGGGAAGGGCGACAAACCAAGCTCTGGCCCTGGCGGCTTGGTCCGCCGCGCCTTGGTCTGTCCCGCCAGCGTCCGTGGTGTTTTGTCCGTTGCCATTGGTGGATCCTCCTCCTCCTCCAGTTCCCCCGGTTCCTCCAGTTCCTCCAGTTCCTCCAGTTCCTCCAGTTCCTCCAGTTCCTCCGGTTCCCCCAGTTCCCCCAGTGTTATTGCCATTGCTACTCCCACCACCAACACCACCACCACCACCACCACCACAAACCCTTCCCAACCACTCCCTAACTCTTACCCTTCCATCCTCCCCACAAGCAGAATCGCAACCCCGCCACCCACTACTACTACCACCGTTATCACCTTGCACCCACCCCACCTGTACACAAAAGCACCCCACCTCACCACTGCCGGTGAGGCCTGTGCAATTGTACTGCGCAGCCCACAGTAGCTGGCAATCATACCCGCATTGCGGCAGCCCCGTCGTCTCGTTGAATGCCGATGTCACTACCTCTGCCAGTGCTAGGTTTACCGGGAGGAAGAGGAGGGGAAGGTGGTGTAGATGGCGCATTGTTTGATGTACCTGCCTATCGGATCTGCGTGTATCTCGCGTGTCGTAGTAGATAGTGGTAGCAATGTTCCACACCGTATGAAGGAGGGAGAAGGAAGGGAGAGGAGAGTAAAGGAAAGGAAAGGAAAGAGAAGCAAGACAAGACGAAGTAAGACAAGACAGAACTACACTGGACTGGACAGGGAAGGGACGGACGAGCCAGGGCAAGGCTAAGGAAATTCTAGCCAAGTCAAGGGAAAAAATAATAATAAAAAAGGAGGAATAAGAAAGGGGACACAATGCAAAAAGCCAATAACCGCAATATCGTATTTTGGTTATGATAGCTAATTAAGTCAGTCCCAGTGAAGGCACCACCATATCAATACCAGGGCCGTTCGGGTAGACATGAGCAAACCGTTTGCTCTTTCTCTTTCTTCTCTCTACTTATTTAATTCGTGCTACTTGCTTTTTTCATTAAATGGAGCCATTATATTGGTCTCGAAGCTGCTGGTCTATTTTAAGTCTTCATTTTTCGCTTTTGCTTTTTTAGATAGGTTTGTGGGTGTGGTATGGGAAAAAAATGTACTCGAGTATGTTGGGTGGGGCTGAGTGGTGGGATGAGAGGGGACTCAACTATTGGTGCTGGAATTTTTTGTTTTTTGTCCCCCCCCGTGACTGTGGGGGAATACAGAGGCTCAGTCAGTACTCGAGTACGGTGCTTGTGCTGCATAATAGTACTGCACCAACTACGGCGAGTGTTACTATTGTTAACTTGAACTTTATGAGTATCGTACCTGCAGCATCAGTGGTGGAAGATAACTATAATGGCACTGCTGAGCTTCTGCAAAGCTTCAAAACATATTACATCTTTAGAAGGCTAAAGCAGTTCCCCCACATCACTCGCTTAGCCTCACAAACCTAGAATAAGCTTCCACACCCCCTCCATCCCACTGCGAGTAGATCACAATAGATCAACGCAACCCTAGTCATCACACCCACTCACTCGCCTCCACCTTGCCCTCTCTCCGACCTCATCCAACGGTACACTAGCGCTAAAGTTAGGAAAAATGTGCTTTGTACCACCAGCTATTCGATAGGCTCCCATATCATGCCACCACCAACAAGGCAGAAGTAGACTACTCGAGTAAAGGGACCGCATCCCGACCAACAGCTATTGGAAAAGTGTTCTCTACCCGACCAGTGCAGATTTCCAGGGGGAATACTGTCTCCTAGTATTGGGAGGAGAAAAGTTTATTTTATTTTGTTACTGCTGCTTTGAGTATTTTGTTTGATTACTATTGGTCTACAATTGCTATGATAGGGCAATGGGTCGTTGCTACCGGGATTGCGGCTGTTGGGGCTGACCCTGAGCTAAAAAGATTGGCGGACTGGGATTCGCCATACGAGTACTCGCTGGGATTGGATGGTAGGGCGGAAATAACACTCGAGCGGCGCACCGCAATATCATATCGTAGCATGGCTTGTCGGATCCTGTGGAAACGAAGTGAATACAATAACGAGGAATCAAAAGTTTGTGATGGACAAGCAAAATTCAGATTTCGCCATGGGTTGCCTAGAATTACCAATAAAGGCTTACCATTCTCCCACAGTCCTTTTTTTCTAGGTCCCCGATATATGTTTGGCCGTGAATCTTACGTTGGAGGGAAAAAAACAACTGAAAACATTATCCTATCATACAAAGTCCACACTAGAAAAAAAAGGGGGGGGGGGAAAAAACATTGCTATTATCAACCTCTGGCTACACCCGGCGTCTCCCACGATACCTAGACCCATCCCCATCCCCTGGGTGAGAAGGTGGTGGCAGCGCAGGGTCCTTCAGAGCAGTAGACTCAGTCCAACGCCCATAACCGCTCTTTTCCTCAACCGCACCCAAAAAGCCGGAGGATCCCCGACTCAGTTGAGAGCTGGCCGTCGTTTCTACGCGCCGCCGTTGGCCACGATAAGAAGGTTCTGATGGACATTCCGCTAACGCAGACAGTGGTGGTGGCAGCTCAACCGTTTCTAGTTTTGTTTTGTTTACGGTTTGATCTACGACAGATGCGGCTTCTGAGCCTGCACGCCGTCTACGACCGCGGTAGATACTTGCCGAGGATTCTATACTTGACGTCACTTGCTCAGGCATAAGTTGGGGGAAGTCGGCTCTCGGATCCATGTGGCGGGAGGAGTCCATGCGTGGGACGCGGAGCCCCCTTGGCGAGTAGCGGCCCGAACGAGACTTCCTTACCTCCCCAGGGAGAGAAGAAGGGATTGTTTCAAGCTTCGATGGTGGGTGATTTTCATGAAGGCCCCGATTAATAGATGCCGATTCGGATCCCGTACGTCGACGCCCAACGTACGATCCAGCCCCCGCCGAAGGTTGCGATTGAATACCTGCCGGAAACTCAGACGGTGCAGAATTCTCTAGCAACGCAGCATTTGATACTGTCAACTGTAACGGTGGCCTCGAAGATCGGTGACACCCCCGAAAACTGCTCTCCGATGCCTCTAAATGTTGTGAACTAGGTTGCAAGCCCAGTTCAAGTGTGGGGGGAGAATAACGCCTTCGCTTATGGCCAGGCTCCCGTCCGTATTCGTCTAGCTCTGAACAATGGGTATTCACAGATTGCAATTTCGAGAGCCGGCCAGCCCGGGCTAATGTTGGAGCAGAACGGTCCACGGGTTTCAGGTCTAGTGAAACTGATGGAGGCCGAGGACGGGGCGATTGACGACGACGACCTCGATAGATGCTTTCTGGAGCCGGTGGTTGGGAGGTCTCCTCTCCCTGGGATGTTGGGTGATCTAGTGGCTCCCTCCCCGGCAGCAGCTCAGATTTCTCGGGGCCTGCCAGTCGACGACGCCCCCGATAGCTTACTTCAGTAGCCACGTCTTCTACCCCAACCTGATTGCCCCTTGCACTTTCCTCTACGGCTTTCCCCTTTCTCTTTCCCTCCCTAGCTCCTTTCTCGAGTTCCTTCCCCTTCCTCCTTAACGTCTGTTCATCCTTCCGTCGCTTCTTCTCCTTCTTCCTCTCCTCCTCTTCTATGGTCCTCATCACCCTTCCCCGTTCCTCACTAATGAATTTCTCTGTAAGATGCCAAGGCTTGGATAGAACATTCTTTTTAAACTTGATCGCTTCAGTCCACGCATTGACTTCGTCATTTGTATCGTGCAAGACAGCGACTCTCCGTAACAAAAGCTGCTTATTGCCCCTAAACTCTCCTAAAGAACCCTTCGCTTTGATTATCGAATGCAAACTGACGTCCTTGAGATCATTGAACGAAAACTTTGGCTTCTGGCCTGTTGGTGGTTCCCCTTTCCAGGCGACAAGATCCATCAGATAACCGGAACCATCATCCACTATAGGTACGTCAGCATAGTAAATAAATGAGAAACGGGAAGAAAGGGGGAGCTCTTACCGGTGATGCTAACCATCTTTTCCATCTCATCATAAGCAACAACTACTCCGACCACCCTCACCCACCTGATGGGATGGTTTGAATAAAACCAAACATCTTGCCCCTCAAACCCACGTCTCTTTTGCAATCCCTCGTGGATATCTTTTGCAGTAAGACGTGCCCATTCATTATAGGTGAGTGAGTGAGAAAAGAGGAAGCGGGGATAGAATGAGAGTCGCTCAGCCGACGGGGTAGCGGTCATCGGGTGTGGGGAACCATTGGTGAGGAAAAATTCAATATTGGGGGAAAGCTAGGAAGGAACAACGAAAAACAGACAAAAGGGTGAGGAGCCGCGAAGTTGCACGTGAAATCGATCCATTTCCACTTGCAGTAAAATGATATCTTGGCAATCACCTGACTGTGGGGGGGTAAGTTGCTTTGTTTTGATCAGACAGTTGGCCTCTGGAAGCCTAGAAAGGTGGGCCCCGTGTGCACCAAACCTGCCAACCGCCGCTTAATTTTGGGCAGCTGGCTTCCCCATTTCCTCTTCTCCATTCATGCTCCATCCTGCTGTGCAACGAAATTCCTAATATCCTACATACATACTTGCACGCACATACATACATATATATATATTCATACACACATATCATACATACAAATATACCAGCATCCAGTCCTTCACCTCCCACCTTTTCGAAAAACAAAAAATAATATCTACTTGCAAGGGCTCACCCCGAAGTTGCCATCATGTTTCGACCAACAGTTTTCTCTGCCCCCCTCCTGCTTCTTCTGGTTTGCTATTGCGGTGCAGCTTTATCTCAGGCAACAGGTACAGCTCCCTTCGAATCCACGGTTCCCGTTAGCTCCTCCGCTGCTTCCACTACTTCAATAGGGGTAGATGGGAATAGTAGCATCTCAGGAGGGAGCTCGTGCCCTCTCCGGCACCATGATTGTGGGGTGATCGGCCGACCGAATGTTTGCTGCACCCTCGACCAAGTTTGTATCAATGACGACTCAGGACAGCCAGCTTGCTGTCCATTTCGCACGAAATGTGTAGGATCAGTGCACAGGACTCCTTCCAGCAGCCCAACAAATGCTGGCCTTATGTTGGGGATCTATGTCTTCCTTACGGCGGGAACTGCAGCGATATACCTGGCCAATATCTACCCACTATGATAAGGGGCCATTCCTGAAATTAGAGCCGGCATTAATATCCAAATATAGCCAGCCATTGCTTCCAACTAATTTCCTTCTGTTCGATTTGCGACATTGTACATATCGTTCGTACTTTACAGACACGCTCCGCCATAATACAACACAACTCTCCCTCAATGCCTTGTTTCGCTGCCCTTCTGTAGCCGACCAAGGATCATTGCATTCAGCCTTCTCATGAACTCTTTATTAGCGGTCTGACCCTCTGTTTAATCTGGGATCGCATACACACACACACACCTTTGGACGCCCCCAGTCCCACCCAATCCTCAAGCTTCATCACCCTCCCGATACCACCTATCCCAGCAGTAATCTTAGACTTAATAATCCATGGATCCCTCCCCCTCCCGAGGAGCCTATTTCCAAAACGGAACCTCCCTATCAAGCTCCATATCGAGTACTCCGCCCCGGCACCCGAGAATCATATGGCTCTAATTTCTAATACTCGAGAACGACTAGCACAACCACTCTCTTCGCCAACATCTTCTTCTTCCTCCTCTCTCTCCCTTCTCCCTCCGTCTGCACAGCTGGATCTGCGAACACCACATCACGTCTATAACAACTCCCTCGCCTCCGCCGCGAACCCACAAAAAGGTCGAGCAAGCTCCCAACCTGACCCTAGTAGTAATACGATAACAATGGGAATGATGTTGATCCCCACCTTCCCAATCTTGCCTATCGGGGGGCCACCGTGGTGGTGGTGGCTCTTGCAGGATCGCTTTCGATTAACCTTCCCCGTAGGATGAATCGCCCTTGCTGGGTCCTGGTGGGGCAGCTTGGGCGTGGTTTTTCGAGATCGTGTTGGGGGCTATTCTATAGTGGCGGTGGTTGTGGGTGAAGTGGGTACGGAGCGCGGGAAAGGGGCAAGGGGTTCTTGGTATTGGTGATAGTATCATAGGCGGGACATTGTTTCCTTTCTTCTTTCCATTTTTCTTGTCTTTTTGAGGGGGGACCACGAGGGCGTTTGTGCTTTACATGCATTGCTGTTTTTTTCCTTCTTTTTCTTTTTTACCATTGTGCTGGTGCGGGGGGGGGGGGTAGCGGGAGTTGACCTTAGGTGTTTATTGTTTTTCCATTTTCATGCGAGTCGAGGTTTTTAATTCGGGGTTCTTTATTGCTGGTATCGCACTTGTAAAGGTATTTATATTACGCATAGGGACGGATTTATGGTTATGTATGGCGTGTAGCTTGCTTTTCACGATGCGAATACAGGAATAGTAGTATGATCAATCGGGCCCTTTTGCGTTTTAATAATATCACATAATATAACTCGATCTTGCGGTACAAGTATCATATCATACTCTTAAACTTCCCGTCCATCAAGACCGGGATCAAAAACCATAAACCAGGGCAACAATGACGCACCACCCCCCAACGCATCACGGCGTATCAATCGCCCACCCCAACCTCGCGCCCCCCCCTGCTTTCCCTCCGACCAACTCCTCATACAAATCCACCTCACTCCTCCCAACGTGCCTCTCCTCGACAGCCTCGGCAGATGCCCTAATCACCTCCTTCAACTGCGCAACCGCCATAAGCACCCTGAGCAACTCGGCAAGCCCCCCACCAACGCCCTTCGGCACCTGGACCAGTCCTTCCCTCTTGAGCAAACACACATACCCAACACCAGGATATCCGAGGCGAACATACTGCAACGCCAACCCGGCCGTGCAGACCCCGACAACCTGCACCCGCCGCGTAATCCCTGCGTCGCCGTTCACCAGCTCGTGCAGGCGGAAGAGCATATCGCGCAGGGCTTTGGCGAGTTTGAATGCATCGCCGAGCCACTTTGTCGACGTTACGCCGCCAGTGAAGGTTCGCGCGACTTCCATCGCGCCGTACTCGTGGTAGTCGTCCTCCGATGTGCGGATTATGGCATCGAGGCGCGGGCCGAGTTTCATCCTTGTCGAGAGCTTCTGTCGGTGGCGGTTCTTGCGCAGGGAGGTAGCGCGACAGGGGGATTCTTTGCGTTCTACTGTCATGCCGGGAAGGTTTAGGAGGGAGTCGTCGAGGATTGAGGACCAGACGTAGGAGCTGTACCAGTCTTCTAGGTGTGGCGCGCGGAGCGGCTCACCGGGGGCTTCGAGTAGCATTAGGCTAGTGGGAGGGGATGGGGTGTTAGTTATGGTTTCTGGGCAATGATGAGAAATATACAAAGAGTTCGTCAAAGTAAAAATTTATATTTATCTGAATAGAAAAAAAATAGGAATACATACAATCTGCGAATGACCACATCGGCCCATTGTGAATTATAATGAATCCTACTATCATAGTCAACGCCCTCGGGCAAATAGCTTTGCTTGTTCAGGACCTCCCGGAGCATGGCTGTGCATTTCACGGGGAAGAATCTCTTCAAGGAATCTGCTAGCACTACATCTGGTTTTGGCAAGGGCAATACGCCAGCAATTATCTCACTCCATTCATCCTCCGTGAACCAGCTCTTCATCACAGGATCCGATATATCGAGCACGAACGATTGGGAAAGAGAATGGGCAAATGTTGCGGCATCCATCGCTTTACAGGTTTTAAAGATGACATCTTCGACGGCACGGCCGCTGGCAAGCACCCATTTGTGGTCGGAAGCCATCTCGTTATAGGCATTGTAAAAGGAGGCCGGAATCGAGCAGTTCTCACGAGGTCGTTCAGGCGTAGGGGTTTCACGATCTTCATCCCCAGATTCCTCATCCCCAGTGTCGCTTTCAACAGGAGCATCTGACGCTTCACCATCCTGCTAAGATCAATCCAAGTTTCCATAGCAGTGCTAAGTAGGGCTACTCACATCACTACCGGTATCGTCTACTTTATCGGCCTGCGGTGGTTGCGAACCGGTCGTCTGGGTGATGGGAACCGATGAGTTTGTCACAGTGCCATTGAAAACAGCTCCAATGTTTACTGGTGATGGCTTCTGTTGCTGTTTCGTTTGATTCGAAAGCCACTCACGACCGATAAGACGATCGGATCCTTTGCCCTAGGATATTCACAAAGTGTTATATCAGTCACATGAATCACCTCACTTATGACAAACCCTCGGGTTTTATTTCCCCTGAACAACGTGTGCGGCAACCAGAACCCCGCTGACGCGAAAACAGAGGAGCAAATAGGTCGTCTGCCATCAAACGGGACCATCATTGCAGGCTAGCAGCAGAAGAGCTAATAGGTCATCTGTATCACCTGCGATGGTATCTGGATGAGGAGCTAATAGGTCCACAGAGCCAGCGGTCGCCGCAACACGTTGCCGAAAGAAAGGAAAGGGAGAGAAGCCGCACTTTCTCTTTATACCGTTTGAGCAACTCCGCCGCGCGCTTCCGCCGTGACTGCGAAAACTCTTTGTCGGTGCACTTAATAATCGATTCCAGTGATTTTTTCCATCCGTCAAGTACCTTACGTGGTGGGAGTTTGCCGTGGTCGTAATTCAAGTACTCAACGATTCCCCAGTCCCGAGGGTGCTTGCTGGCTTTGAAGAAGCGGGAATACCTTGGTTTGCTAGGCATCGTTTAGTCGGGGTATTAAGCTACCCATAGAATACGGAAGGTTGAGAATATGACATGGTGGGAGTAAGGCGAGATGGAGGGTGTGTTGCGGGGGAAATGAGAGTTCGCGAGGCGATGAAAATGGGGTGGTTGGTGTTGAGGCACAGGCTAGGATCGAGACGGATGTTAACCTAGGTTAACCGTAAGCGTCCAGTGTTAAATTACCCTAGCCAAGACAAAAATTCAATGAACACACATTACTTGGGGTGAGACCAAACGGCCGGAAGCGGCAACCACCTACTGCCAACTCAGAAGCACAAGAAACGATTCCGAAGATACTGAAGAAAAAAAATAAAGCAATTCCCGGCAGCAGGAGAGGTCCAAATACACTCAGTAGAAGGGCTTTGTAGTTGTATCCCGGCGTTTGGTCTGCTATTGCCAGCCTAGCTGTCGGTCGCCAGTTCCGGACACCCACTCTCGCCCCAAGTACTGTGTCGTGTGAGGAAAGATGCAGAGAGCGTGCATGGGAATCCCTTGTTTAAGAGGGCCAGCCTGATTCTCAAGAGAGTCCTTCACGAGGACAGGAAACCTTTTACCTTTTCAAGAGATCCTCCAATATATATAATTCATCACTCTTGCTTGTTGGCGCGCTGGATTCTTAGCCATATGGGCCATGATACTGATCAATGGGGGGCACGGAAATCGGTCTCATATTCAAGATTTGGTGGTCTATCCCTCAAGCTCAGCACATCAATAAAAGCAATACAGCACAATTTCAAGTTCGATTGTTGATAAGGCTTTCAATCGAGGAATCACTAATCCCGCGGCTCTGCAGAAGGACTCAAAAAATGGCCAGCACGTGTACCTACCTACTCACGCGTGGTACCGCCTGCCTTGTACCACCAAGTATTACTATCATACTCGAGCAGGGCTTTCGGTGCATGATAGCACACTAAGATACCATCTAATACCACTGGCACCAGAAGTGCGTATCAACACATAAAATGACAATTCGATAACGTCCGGGCACAGTTCGAGAAGTCATATAATTTACAAAGGAGAGACCCCACCACACTGGTATTGGATCTGAGGGATGGAAACAAGGTTCTGTTTGCGGGTCAACGACCAGTTATCACCCGGGTTTTTGCCCTTTAGCACTGCGGTCAGTCCAACCCTTGAAGTTTCGGTTATATATAGGACCCAGCGCCCCATCCCACAATGTAGTTGGTAATTTCTAGATGGATCTGCGACAGATTATACCTCAGTCTTTGCCTACAAATGTATGGATTGGACCGGGTCACAAGCCGTGGGCTGGGCCATAATGTGTCACTCGTTCTTGTTTTGTTTCTTCGTTTGCAGCCTAGTAGCAAATTACACTGACTAACGGCTGGGCTTCCACCCACCAGATCAAACATAGCAAGGAATAGTGCGCCTTGATTGTGACCATTCACATTACGAGTGGAAGACACACAGCTCTTCGGTTACTCCCGTGTTGGAAGGTGGTGGTGGTGATATATAAGGTTGCCAGGGCTCATCTCCCCCCATTATTACAATATCAGGAACATCTAATCCCCGATTTCTCATATCTTTCCGTCAGTTTTGCGCTTGATTGGGATGGTATCTGCCTGTCCACTGATGGCCATACTTCGAATACCAGCGGTCGATGTATCTACCGAGAGCTTACTTGGAGGATCACGGAACCTGACACAGCAAGGCTATGGGGAATCAAGCGTCGTGCTGTCAGCTCCTTCGTGCCTAAGGTGGCTCCTCACACATTAATATTTTTTCTATGGAGGCCTAGGCCGCATACCTTTGCATGTTCGGGAGCTCCCGGTTCCCGACCACGCACGTGTCCACCCACTCCTACGAGGAGACTAATGCAAATTCTAACACGGTATCTAATACTGCGATAGCATTTGTATGTTTAGTAGGGCAAGTCTGACCGCTCCCAGTCGTACCAGGCTTCTATAGACCCCTCGCCCCGAGTGATGTGCTATGAGCCGGGGGTCGTGGGAATACAAAACTTGGCCCTCGTTCCTCAAGCTACGAGGCATGGCTCAGAATCGGGGATACTCTGCGCCACGGCGGCATGATTGTGCGGAAATTTAAACCTATCGGCCACTTTTGTTTGCTTTATGCGGTCCTCTACCACCGTGACCGTGTTGAAGTTGGATACTTTGTATGGGAATCGCCACCGGAGGTGTCCAACTCCAGCTTGGCCGCCGGTGTAGACTTACACTCTTAAGAAAACAAAATACCGCTTCCGGCCGATCATGTTCCGCATTCAACTGGTAAGCCAATCCTGGCTACGATAGCTCACCTGTATTCTATGATTACCTGCTTTCGGGATTAGGGGGGTTCTGCTCTAACCTTGAGAGGGGAAAACATTGAAGACAATAATCGTGGATTATATCGGGATCCAGGTCATGGGAATGACTGGAGCGGTTTTGGGGATATTGATCAAGGCTGCGCGCGCTCCAAAATTAAGCTACAGTATTTACCTGCAATACAATCATTTCTGATACTCTTTGCTCTATCTTGGGTTTTATTTTCTCACAAACTATTGCTTTGTGCTCTGTCTTTACCTATTTGGTTAACTGGCTCAGAAGCCTTGGTTTTCTTGATGTTCCACGCTCGGAACCACAAAATGCCACGATGAGGCAATCCAACTCCCTTTACCTGACGTCCGCAACCCTGCGACCGGACCTAGCAAGAGGCCACAGCGTTCGAGATCTTTCCATCTGATATCTATTGCACTTGTTTTTACACTTCTGGACTGAATCAAGAAACCGGACATATTTTGTATCTCGGGGATGACGCAGCTCCCCGGAAGGACAAGTATACATCTATATTCAAAATACACCTGGACGGAGATGGGCCACCGCTGGCCCCCCATAATCTTCTCGGAGCGACGAAGGACAGAAAGATTACTGCTCACTGAGTCACGCCACTCTGGAATTAACCTTCTAACTAATCTTTGGCGCTTAAAGTAAGCCTTTCGCTAAACCTTTCCGCGCCCTTCGACTCCTATTCGAAAGGGCTATGGAAAAGATATTAGCCCTCTGCTGCTAGGAATGGGTGGCTTATCTCAAACCTGACGATACCAACGGGAAATGGGCAGCGTTTCTACTGGCTGCCTCATCCACTGGGAGATCAGCGGTTAAGATCTTTCAAGATTTCAACACCGTAGAATCGCTATTTCTTCCGGTGGGATCAACGAGAGGTCGCGGGAGAACCGACCGATCTCGTAGCCACAAGCCCGAGTCATGAGATCTTTTGGTTAGCACAACTGTTGGCAAAGCGGTTTGGACCTGAAAACGGGTACGGTAATTCTACAGACCTTCACCTGCCATAAGATCACGGCCGGTGTTTCCCAAAGTATGTCTCATAAGGGCCGCCTCCCTTGAGGGGAGCGGCAGCATCCAATTTCTGCCTTTACCTTGTTACCGGAATAATGGATATTAGGGAATCACTGCCCCGGGAGCCATCTCAGAAACAGGACCCGCAACAGGACGCCTATACTCTTTCGGTCTGCTATATGAATGGTAGAGTAGCTTCGAAAGGGCTAAAAGACTTGCGAATGTACGGAGGAGGGGGGAGTTTATAGGGTGTTGAAAGTCGCTGAAGCGGGGTCTTCTCTAACATAAGCACGGCGTCCTTGGTTTCAATGCAAAAACCTCTTCAACTAACTTGGCGATACATAAAATATATTAGACCGAACACCCAAGGTGAGATATTTAATTCTCTTTGAAAACTGTGATGCAGCAAATGACATTAGTACTTTTGGCTTTTCTCGGGGCACAATCACTTCTCCTCATGCGGATAGCGCAAACAAATACCTATTCCAGCGCTATCTTAGTAACACATAAACGGCAGCCTTGACCCCTCAGAGTAACTTTACTCTCGGAGCGTTTTTCAGGTCTGGTACCTAGAGAAACTATTTCAGGATATTACCAGCGGCACACCGGGCGCTCCGCTCTCCCATTGACCAGGAATTTCATTCGCTCTGGAACAACAAACGATAAAACTTGGACAGAAAGGAGCACCACAAGGCACAACGCACCTTTGGTCGAAGGATTGTCACCTGTTCCCGTTTTACTGAAGCGGAACGAGTCATCAGGGCAAAGTTTCATTGACGCAATATAGATGAGAAACCCGGCTCACAAACTCCCCGCCAATGGATTGGAATGGCTTCAACCGTTAGCTATTACAAAGCCACCTCTCCACGGCACTACACTCTCGGAGAAATTAGGGGCCGGTAACTGTAAGTTACTAAGGTAGGGATGCGGTAACGAACCACTTGTTATGAATTGGAGACGAAGCTCGCTTACGAAGGCATAGTTTGCGAAATTGCATCTCTAGAGATCAATGGTCGGGGGGGGAAACAGGTGGACTCTCTCTTCCACGTCAGCGCTCTCCCGGCCAGAGGGTGAAGAACATGGCAAGGACGGCAGATCAAACTGGGATGGATAGGATAGGCATTCAAGGAGGAGGGGTCAGGAGGGTTCATTATCGGCGGCGATGCGGTAGCGATGGGCGTTCTGGGCAACCTAACCCCACAACGCAACCAGAACAGACAAGGATCCCAACATTTTCGGACCGTGACTCATGATCATTCACGGGACAGCGCTTACATGCCGGCATTTATTTTTCGGGGAGTTTACTTGATTGATGAAGCTCTAATGGGCTCTCGCTAGTAGCGGTGTTCTAAGGAATTGAGAAATTAGAGTGGCTGGCCGCGGGCGGAAGGAGAGCTGTTTTGATATCTCAGCTGGTCTGATCGAATACACTCGCCCCCTCTGCGATTGTGCGCACTTGGGTAGTGACAGCTCGCCCGGATCCTCAGTGGTGGAGCGACATGATGAAAACAATACCAACTCACGAATCACCATAGGGCAGGAGGCACTTTTTACCAAGGCTACTCCAGCAGAGCTTCCCAGCACAGCCAGATTCTTTTGTACGGGGAAAAAGTGACGGAACGGAGGCAAAGCACTACCACGAAACCGAAAGCCTCATTTGTTCGCCTTCGGACTAATTACCTAGATGCTCACAAAGATAGGGGAAGGGCGGATAGGTATGGGCTATGATATAGTGAAACTCATGCAAAACACTAACGTTGTGCGCCAAGATGAGGCTCCGCAGCCTAGGGTTGGGGTTTGCTATTTGCGTCCACCGGACCCGGAGGCATCCCTGAAGCTGATGGGTGATTGGGGCGAGAATGGGGATGACACTCACGGACCACCCTCGTCTCCCACAAACCCCTTACCTGCGATAACACTTGCCAACTCCCCACCCTACGGTGACGGCCTTCAGCGGTTCCGTCCGACAAGGCACCAACTCGCCACGAGTGTTCTAGAAGTTCTATTAGCCTAGTAGGCACTTATGATTCGCACCCGGACACTGGTTTATGGGTCAGTCCCAGTACCAGCGATCTCTTCCTGGCCCGCAGAGCCCGGATTTGCGAACCGGCATCTTAAAATACCAGGTATTTTTGTTATCACTATCTACCTACCCAAAATGGTTCGGGTTAGGAAGCGACTCACCTGGCCGATATTGTCGAATTAGGGGGCTGGTGGCCTTTGACCGTTGGCCTATAGGGTACGTCTTATTTCTACGTACTCTACTCTCCACCACTGTCCATATGACTCCTTTGCTGCAAGCCTAGAGTTTTTACTGCTGCGCATGTCCCTAGGATGATCGACAATACCCTTCATCACCTCCAAGTGCTTCTACCTAACTACACCGAGGGAAGCCGCTTCATTCCACTCTAGATATTCCGAAAACAGAGCATGTTTATATCTCCCGGAGAATGAAGTACTTTGTGTGTCACATATGTCTTCCCTTTAGGGTATCTCTAGTCAGTCATATCTGGGCGGTGTTCATGGTGTCGGATTCCTTTGCAAAAGTAGAGGACAAGGCGATCTCTCGAGGGCCATCCATCTAGCTGAAGACTGTTCGTAGTGACCTTCGTCATGGCCATGACAAGCCCGAGAGCCTTGAGTGTTTAGTTACGGCTTTCCGGACCTACAAGCATTGCCTTACCACCCTCCCCCCCGGGAGGGGGAGGCGGGCTCCGAGATAGCAGCACTCTATGTATGCGCATTTTTTTGCTAATGTTGACTCCTACGTTCTGCAATTACCTTAACCCGCCTTTCCTCTGCCGTGCTCTTGTCTCCTTCTTGACTCCAGCATAAAAGGCCAGGGAGTTCCCTGGTTTGAAACTCTCATCCACCAGACATTTCCCCATCATTCTCAGAACAAGAACGCATTCATACTCTCCTTCAAGCCTTCGACTACCCTACCTCCTCTACGGCACAAAGCAGTTTCTATAATATATTAAGACAATACCGTATCTTCTACCACTTGCCCGTCTTTAAAATGTCTTCGGCACAAACCAATATCCATACTCATTTCGAGACCATGTCCTCCAACGGCGCTAGTATCATATCGACCCCCGATGCTTGGTACTGTGTAAGTGAAAGAATTCCCGACCTAATCCCACTCGTTGTATGTGCGACTTACCATGATGTTCTTTTGGTTTAGCCAAGCTGTGGCTATGGACCCCACAATCCTCTCCTTGATGTTGGCTGTGCCAACTGCGGGTACATACCTCGTCGCAGACACAGACAGCAAGCACACTCCCTTGCATCTCTGAGACCATCCACCTTCTCAATTGCCTGTGCAACTCTTCCTGCGACATCTTCGATATCATTTCCGATCATCAAGGCGAGCGAGCCCGACTGCTCCAACACCTTCAGCCACCCCTTACCAACAACTACGTATACACCCAATGATCTCGCTCAGCACACCACCAATCACCAAACCGTCGACTTCGGTCTACAAGGAGTCGAGTTTCCCACCTCGAATTAGTTGTCGCCCTCCATAGATTCCTATTTCACAAACAGATGAAAAAAACAAAAAAACGGGTTGCGACGATCATTCACGACGGCAACGGAGTTTCACGTCATTCGGGATTTGCGATTAGATCGGTTGGTTACACATGGAGTTTGGCGAAACCCCACGTTGCTCGCTTAGTTATCCTATTCGGGCATGAAAGCGCGGTTGAGGGTTGTTTCCTTTGCTGTTTTTTGTCCCCATTTTTCCCATTTTCTTTTCTTTTTTCCCATACTTTCTACTTTTTCTGGATCCGCATGGAAGGCAGTGGGCTGGGCTCTGGTGGGACAAAAAAGAAAAGAAAAAAAAGCCGAGAGAAAGGGCCTTCGGATCGTTTTTTGCCCTTTTGGAAATTGCTCTTTTCTCTTCTTTTCTTCTCTCTTTTCCTACTAGCGTGGTATCCCATCAATGGGCGTAGATTGGAAAACTATCCCTACGATTACGACCCACGACCCACCCAGCTCCGCTATTGAACTCTTTTTTACGACTCCTTTCATCTTTCTTTTCTTTGCACCTCGTCCGTGTGCGATGTTCTACGAGGCGGCGGCGGCTGATTCGTTCGTTTTGTCATTCCCATTCCGAAGAAGTGTGTGGTTTAACCTAACTAACCCCTTTACCCTTCGCATGGATGCTCTCTAGCATCGTGGGGCTGCGGCACCTTCTTCCCAGACTGCCTGCCCACGTATGATATCTGCTGAGCTGTCTTGTGCTGTCCTACTAGGGCCCTCGACCGCAGAGAGACCAGGCAGACGAACCTTAGGTTTGTTTGTTTTCTGAGCGTGCAGTGCTTACTATTACTTTGTCCTTGTTGTCGCACAGGGCTGCTCTTTTTCTTTTACATGTTTCTGCGCGTTCTACTTCTTTTTCCTTGGATGCCCTATGCAGTGCTTGTCTTGATATTGACTGATTGATTGATTGATGGACGGCCAGTCTCGAGCTTTTCGAAATTCCGCTCCCGATTTTCTCGAGTTTGTTTTGCTGGGGCGTGCTTGGGGAAGTTGTTTTTTTATCAGCTAGACTGTTGTTATTCATTCATCTATTCTACTTTACTTGTCTTTTCGCTTGCGCATTCATGTCTACCCTCTAGTCGTTGCAACCCAATTGAATCCAAACCCAATTCAATTCAGTCCTTTTGCCAATGCTATAACTATACCATACTCCCGGGCACTTCCCACGTCCAACGTACTACCACCAGTATACCGGCACAGCACTGCACACCGACGGCATTAGCACTCGCCGTCTCGAAGCACTCCAGGCACGAGTTAGTGGCCGCAAGTTATAAGCCCTTCGCAGTACGATGCCTTGGTGTGGGTTGCAGAGTAAAGTTCCACAAAAAACATGCTTGATTGATTGGTCAGTCGAAGAGGCGAGCAAAAAAAAAAAAAAAAAGAATCCAGAAGGGAACAATCTGTGACCGTGGCCTCTTGCCTCCACCCTGATTTCCCAATCTCTAACAATCTGCTGTTTTTCTCGCTCCCGGGAGGTGGCAGTATGTAACAGCGCTGCGAAGCGGACTTCTCCACCCCCCCCCCCCGCGCCTTATTCTCTCTCTCTCCCTTCCATCGGGAAGGAAGATGGGCCTTATGTACCGGTAGTGACGTGCACTAGACATTTGGCAGGAGTGGTACCGATGGGCTGATGGATGGATTGGGGGGGGGGGGAATTAGTATTCTCCCTTTGATCCACATTTCCTTCCTTCCTTCCTTCCTGCCCTATCATCAAGTATAGCGTGATACAGTGCAGTGCAGCGTTAGACTATATTTCATGCTAATGGTCAGGCGCACGACAAAGTAACCAGCTTTCGGGGCGCAAGAGGTGTGATAAGAGTACCGTACTCAATAAGTTTTACTTTTTTTTCTTTTTTCCATCCGATCAGTCTCAGCTGGTCACTCACTGTTGGCTTCGAGATTAACACTGTACCCCGTCGGGTTCTTTCCTGTTATTTATCCGCAGGGCCCGCTTGTGCCTGAGTGGGCCTTTTTTTTTTCTTTTTCTCTCTTTTCTTTCGTGAAGAACGGTGCGCACCGCGCAAGAGATTGTTGTACTCGAGTACAACGGACACGGGGCGAGCCACCCACATGGTTGGAAAACTTATCAGCGATACTCTCCACGCCCAAATCTGGTGGGGACGGGTATCCGCAACCAGCGTTCGTTTCCTCTTTCAATTCTAGTCGGATTCGCCCGCTAAGAGCTTGTTCGCTAGCCTTAAGGTATGACAAATGCCTGGTAATTGGCAACTCTCTCCACCCCTACTCCCCCCACCACAATTAGGAGAAAGAGAAGGGAGTGGGGCTAAGGAGCCCGGCCAATAGGGTAACGGCAATCGAATCTGAAGAGCGCAAATAGTGCAATACTCGTACCATAAAGGAAAGCCGAACCTCATCAGTGAAATATCCGGAGGCGACTCACGTACCCGTGAGCTAAACTAAACTTAAAAAACAAGAGGACTAAATAGACACAGACAAGGGATAAAACGGTTGGCCAGCCGAAAAAAAAAATGATAAAAGAAAATGAGAAAGTATGATATGGTATGATAGCGGCATCAAACAAACGGTGGAAAAGTGATCCGTCGAGTTTCACGGCAGGCGCAAGCCTCAAAGAAACCCTGACGATCCCGAGCCCCCCGTAGATCTCCCGGGCGGGCACGTGTGTTCTGACTGACTGATTGAGGGAAAGTAGGGTATTAATGCATTCTAATTTGTTCATAGATCAAAGGAATGAAGATGGACAACCCATGATTCACTGGACGAAATGGTAAGCAGTGTTGGCTGGGTATGATAGTGATGAAGTTAAGAGACATGTGTGACGGAAGGATCACCAATGCATCTGTAAGCGGCACGCCACGGCAGTCGACTCTGTAAAACCGTTAAAGTCCTAGGGGGAGAAGTTCAATTACCTCATCGTTTGAGATTGATGGTGGAGCCAACTGTCTTTGCTAAGCGCTGGTATGATAGTGGTATTGTCACGATTGGATCGGGCGAGAGCTAGACTGCCGGTGCGGTAAACGAGGGGGGGAGAGGAGGGGAAGAGATAGAGGGGAAGATGTATCGTGCAGTAGTCTAACGAGAAGCTGAACCCAATTGCTACAGCGCTTGGACTTGCAGCATGTAGTAACACGTTGGAGGGAGAATACCATGGTACTCGTACCTGGTAATCTCTTCCGGCATCCGTTTCGTTTGGAAGTTCTAAACATCCCGATCACACATCTTATCGACTATCACCGGTAGAAGCAACCTCGTAACGGAAATTAGCCTGCCTGTAACCCGCCAATTAGGCCTTGATTAAGGTACCCTTGAGAGAAACCCCCCCACCAGTGACAGGCGATGAGCTCTTCTGTTGCAGAACCGGATCAGCGGAATTCTAGAGATCATGTGAGATGTTTTTCCTCCCCCCTTTCCATACTCGAACCGTTCCCCTCCGCCAATAGATACTCGGGTTGCTTGTGCGCCGTAGCGAGGGAGGGGCAGACGCCTGAATTTTTCGGCCTTATCTCTTCCCTGTTTTTCTCGATGTTAGCAATCCCCTTTGAAAAGGGGAAGGGGCACTAGTATCGTGGGAAACAGTACGGTTGTGGTATTATGCCGTATTGTACGAGTATAATAGGCCACGGAGGAGAAGAATACCGGGGAAGGGAAAAAATATTTAGGGACACTCTCTGTCGAACACTCTGCAAGCGCACACAGCGCACACCTCTTCCAAACTCCAACGTAAAGAACTGTCACCACGGTAGTTTTCTTTTTGACCGCGGGCTGACAACGTGACCAATAGCCCGCATCTCGCAGCACCGCATCCGGCGCCAACATTTAAAATATCATACTGAAAAAGAAAAAAAGAGAGAACCAAACCTCATCCCTTCTGCCCCTCTCCTTCTCTTCCCCCCCACCATAACTAAAATTAAGGGAAAAAATAATAAATAAATCGACGAAAAGGAAATAATGGCCATTTTAAAATGAACTGCATCTTTGCTCAATTTCTCCATCCTATGCAGATTGATGTAAGAAAATTTGTTGCCCTAGCTCCCCGTTTGCATTCGCGCACACAATTCCCCCAATTGGCCAAGGGTAATACCCGAGCACAGCAGCGCATTGGTTGAGCCCACTTGCCCCAATTCCAAGAGTAAAATACCGGTAGCTATCGTTCGATCTTTCGCACATACCATGCACGACTTCGTCATGGCGGGGTGGTGTGCACTCTGGGAGCATGTGCAGAGGGAAAGGTGGAGCATGGGAAAAAGGACGGAGGAGAGGAGGTGGAGGAGGTGGAGGAGGAGGTGGAGGAGGTGGAGGAGGTGGAAGTAATAGAAAGTGCAACATTACTCGAGGAGCGGAGCCCAGAGGATTAGAATACGGTGGGTGATGGGCCACCGGATCCATGATAGCTCTATTCGTTTGGCTGATTGACTAGCTGGCTGTAACTATTCAGTATCAGCTAACCTTGCTGAACGGATAGATACTCAGACCAGCCGTTCCCTCGCATCAAACACGTCGGTGGGGGGAAATAAATTAGGTACCATTTTCTAGAAACGTTGTTTATCGTTCCTTCCACGGCTGGATACACATGTAGAACAACGTACAGTACCGTACAGTAGGGCGACTCCTGCTCTACGGATGAGCACGGGCGGTGAGCTAAGAGAGTGCCAGCGGATGAGCGAGTGAGTGAGCGGGCGGTGGGGAATGGGGATTGGGGAGGGGGAGGGGGAGCAGGCAAGAGAACCTGGCTTGTACTCGTGCACTGGTACGATTCAGTACAGAACAACGTATCAATACTAGTAGTACTGCACTGCGTAATGCCGTTATTTTTGAGATAATCATCTATTTTCTTTGGCATTCTCTCTCCTCTTTTTTTCTTCTTTCTACTCAGCCTTGTTTCGTCAGAAGTGTAGAACCTCCATCTCTATCAGGTCAAAGTGCCCCTCGATCCATTCAACCCGCCAACTGGCTGCAACAGCTTCCATTCCGTTGTATCCCTTCCAGGGTTGTTCTCTCTTTGGGGGGGGGAGTGTGTGTCAGGACCGGATTACAGACAGGGGATGGGGGATTACGGTAGAGGAAGAAATGGATGGATGAATGGATGGAGAAGCCAGGACTTTTTTTGATAGGAAAAAAGTAACAATTCTGCCTTGTGCAAGAAAGCAAGCACGTCAAGCATGAAGGAAAAGTAAAATAATAAAAAAAGAAAAAGTAAGCCTGTTTCAAAAGATACCCTAGAAGTCTGAATAAGTGAGCGAGTGAGTGGGAAGGAGGGCATACCCCGGAGCATGGTGGTGGTGGTGGGGCGGGATACGAGGGTGGGAATAGGTAGTGTGTAGGAGAAATGGGAAAGGGAGGAAAAAAAGGAATCAGCGAAATAGTGTATATAAGAGGAACTGCTCCCACCTCACTTTTCCACCCTCCCAGTTTTGCCATTCACGCCAGTCAGCCTTGTCAGTACACTTCACTTACCGGTACTTGCTTCACACAAACGTTACGATCACTACACTCATCCAACTTGATTGTTGCTTCGGACTTCGGAATACATCTTGTTACCTACCCCGAACAGCTCGACGGCATCCCACCGGGAAACGAAGTGAGGGCTTATTTGCTTGCTGGCTAGGGAATCCCTGGAGTGTACGTCATCCAAACTATTTATATCGATTCTATCGATAAGAATGAGCTGACAAGTTCTTCCTTTCTTTTCTTTTGCCTCTTCTTAGTGCGCCCAAGGTAGAGAGAGAGAGTCAGAGAAGATAACCTTTCAAAGAAGAATTTCGGGGGAAGAGAAAAAGAAAAAGCACAAGAGAATTTTCAAAAACAAAACCTCAGTCAATTGATAGGTTAGCTTAGTTCCGCGCCTAGACTAGTTTTTTGTCCAGAAGCCCAACTAACATCACCACCATCCGATGTCCAGCAGCTTGATCACCGTCAACCCCCCTTCCCAAAAAAAGAAGAGAATCCGAACAGAAAGAAACAAAGAAACAAAAAACGATGCCCTACCGCTGGCGCTGCTGCAAATGCGACAACGGCTGGATGACAGTCCAAGCCGACCAGAATGTCTGCACATGGTCCGAATGTCAACACGTGAAGTGCCACGGTTGTGATCAGAGAAATATGGCCGCTCCTCTACATAGCGGTGGAGATATTATCATCGGAGGAAGTGGAGGACGTAGGATTGGTGGATTCGTTGGTGCTGGTGGAGGTTGTTGTGGACGTTTCATTTCGGCTTCCCATACTAAATCTGCACTCGGCGAGGATGACCAGGGCTTGCGGGTTTTAGAGCGTAGCATTAGCGCTGCCTTGGATCATTCATCACCAATACACCCACCAACCGGCGGCGGGGAGGACGATGACTTCTCGCATGGCTCTTCTAACCATGATTATTTCTGAGGATGAGGATGAGGGTGGGCTTGTTCCGTAGACATTTTGCCCCGGGGAAATGCCTGTTCCTTGCGAAACAAGCTATAACAGATACCTACCTGTCCTCCCCACTAGTTTCTGTCATCAGTGGAAATTTGTTGTTTTGGGTCTTTTCTTTTCTTTTTCCTTCGTGCTTTTTTTTTCTTCTTCCCTTTTTCCTCGTCTTCTTGATTTTGTTTAGGCCAGCGCATCATCATCATCACCATCATCATTATTGTTATCTCTCAGTCTGCTTACACCCCCACTCCTTTTACTCGCCATGATACCTTTCCATATCAAGTTCGAGCCTGTTCAAGTTCGAGCCTGTTTCTTTTTCCTATTCTTTTTTTTTCTTTCATATTTCTTCTTTCTGATTCGTTATTATCATAGAGTTACATGGAACTGGCGCACTTGCGGAGAACATGGGTCATTGGTTTAGAGCATGGAAAAAGGGTGGACTAGATATCGGGAAGGCTCTATCTTTTTTATCATTAGTTTTGATGACTTTTCTTTTCTTTTCTTATGGTTAATTCAGTCTTCTTGGGAGTATCATATTTTTCTTTTCCCCACTCGGGGATCCCAGCTTCCCCCCCAAGACCATGCATTATGATGGACTACGTACGACCCTTTCTCGCTCTCCGCTTCCATCCCCACCCATCTTCCCACAAATTGGTTGTTGCCGTTGTACTGCAGATATCTGGAATATCATTTTTTGCGTTTTGAAATTCACGATTGTTACTATTATTCGCGGAATGCCTTAACAGAACAGAAGAGATGGATCGGCGGATCAGATATCCTGAGAGCAGTCGTTGATACCGGTATTCTTTCGGTGTTTCCACCAGCCTATCATATCAGTGTTCCCAAATTATAGGGTCAGCCATTCGGACCGGACGCCTGAACTTGCCCCCTCCTCCTCCCCCTCCCCCTTACGGTGCTCAGGGCCCTTTTTTTTTTCCCTTACCCAAGAAGCTCTCGCCACCAGTCCTATGGTAAAACGCGCGAATAACCCCAAAAACCCAAACTTGAAACGGTCGAAATTACAACGGTGGAAAATGGATCTTGCATCCTTCTTGCATGGATCGCTACCCGCTACGTTTCTGCTTGCAAGGTTCGGTTGGAACCATCAACCCACCCCCATGAGTCTCCCCGATGCTGGGGGCATCTGCATGCGCAGGAACAATACGGTAAAAACCCATTTCCCCTTCTGCGCAGCCATTATTTTTGGGCCATCTCAGCCTTATCCGAGTTTTTGTTGCTGCATGCCGATCATCCTAGTAATAAATGGTGGCGATGTAGCAAGAGGAATGGAAATATTTATTCAGTGCGTTTCGGGAATGCACCTCATCCACCCCTCTGCGCTGTACTCGAGTATTGTACCGGTACCGTAAGCCCTAATATTCTACGCCCTACTATTCGTCCATAAATATTAGTCAATAACGAGCGTAGAGGGCGCCAGGCGCCGTACTGTGATACGAAATGATGTTCGGAAAATGTATTTAACTTATTTTCGGGATTTCGTTGTTTGTTAAAATAAGAAAAGGGGGGCAGGCTACGGCTACTTTTCGCCCAAGAAGAGATGAGGCTGTCCTATGTATGCGTTGTTCGCTCTTCCCAAGTCAGATACTGTCCCAGAGGATGCCGGGGTTCAGGGCATCATACCGCATTGCACTGCGCCCGTAAGAGTATGTACTAGTAAGTATAGTACAGAGGGACATGGAGGGCCGTTGGAGCTCGGGTGGATCGAAGGTACCGAAGGGGCTGATTTTTCCCCTTGGATTTACGGTGCTCGTACCGACTCCAGCTCTGCTTCCAACTGTTTTCATCCTGCACCCGCCTCTGAGCTTCCTAGCGACACTACCCTCTAGCAGGAGGTTCATCCCGAGCACGGAAATCCCACCGACAGTCTGGTTGAGATTTGAGTCCCGAAGGTGGTACGAATCCGCCGTTGGCCAAGAGCTAGAGCTACGGATACTGCGAAGCTTTCAGCTCAGGTCCTTGAAAACGATGTGTTGCTTTTTTTTTTTTGAAGATTGGATTGCACTGTTATATTATACAACCACCTTTCGTGCAGGCAACGGTCACTCATTTCGAACTTTCCGATGTCCTCCTCAGATATGATATCTTCATTGCTCGGTGGTGATACGTGTTAACAAAGCAGTGCTTTCTAAAAGCGGATATTACTCACTAAGAGTCCTACGAGTATTTATCGCTTCGCGCGCAAAGTGATCCTAGCCTCTGTCACAGGATCTGGGGTGCCTGTATGGCAGCACCTCGACCCACAAGGTGAACTGGTGGTTTGATGACTTCTTTCTTTTTTTTTTGGCTGGGGCACTAAAGTTCTACCGCGCCGCACCGCGCCCCGGCCCCCGGGGTTCTGATGCGAGCCTACAAACCTCAATGATCCGAGCTCAACGCTAGAGATGAGGATAGCATTGCGACTTTACTCTTGACGATCTGAGCGGGGTTGAGAAAATATTTCTTTTTATTTGATCAGTCAATGATTACCGGTACGATGGCCTAAGGCATGAGAGCATATCTTTTTCGTTTTTCGGCTTCGTTCAGATCGTCAAGATTCTTTAGGGTTGCGATAATTGCGACTTGTGCGATCTTTAAGATACATCAAAGCCTGGAAGTTTTCGCACCCCAATTTGAAGGCTCCTAGGGTTGAGGTACTTTGAGCAAGGGTGGTTCGCCTATGAGAAGCTAATTTCATCAGTCCATGCAGTTCCCCGGATCATTCCTCCTGTTTTGTGTGAGGTGCCACCTCAAGCATCTTAGCCAGGTAACTCAAACACAATTCCCAAGTCACAGTTCCTGCTTTTCGACGGCCCAATGCGTGCCGTTGGGTTAACCCCTCCTCCACCTGCTCCGTTAGACTGTCTTTTGTTTGTCTTGTTATGATCCTCTCGCCATTCATTCGGCTATCGCCCAACCAGCTCCTCAATCCATAAGCAAGAAAGGCTACTGGCCCAGCCGAGTTGAAGTTGGACACCTGGTAAAGGAATTGCCACCTTAGGTGTCAAGCTTCAACTCGGCCGCGAGAGCACAGGGAACCGGAATTCAAATCCGTCGCATTGGTGCGGCGATAGACACGAAAAAATGAGTCTGTGCGTTGCCCAAGGATCCTCCGGCCCCTCAGGAAAAAGTAATAATGCGTCACATTCGGAGTTTTTCCCCAGGCATCGAGCAGTTTGGCTTTGATCTCTTGCGAATGTTGTTCAGTATTACTACTACGCTGGGACCGGTGTTCCGCGATAGTATCGCAGTTGTGGAGCCATGCCTCAGGAAATAGACCAAAGGCTTGAGCTGAAGGTCTCCTGCCATGCATGTACCAGTACTCGAGAGCACTCGTAAGGTACTCGAGCAGAGAGAAAGTGAGATGTCTTAAGTGCTGGTTCTCGATTGCTCTTTTTTATTTTATTTTTATACCTCGCGCTGCATGGAGAAGACGTGCCATGCTCCTTCTCGGCCTCCTGGAGGCCAAAGCGGGCGACGCACAACGAGCATCGCGAGTGATCAACGATGAACAACGCATGAAGGTCATCAGCTGTCTGTCATGCATGTTTCCGAGACCCTGAGTGATGCGCTGCTTCCGTCAGCTGCTCGCCCTATTATGTCTACCCCCAGGAATATGAAGCACCAACTACTTGCGCGACGAATGAGCGGAAGGAACGCGAGGCGCGTCTGCCTGCGCGCTCACTAATGCACTAAATAAGTGTCTTCACGCCCATGCGATTACACTATCGCCTAGAAAGTTGTTTAGATTAGTATACCAGTAGGTCAGGATCCTGGCCGCAGCCTATACGAAGATCGAGTGATAAGACATGAAGAGTGAATCAGAAGTTGATCTGCCTGGGAGACAGGTGGCAAAAAAAAAAAGAAAGGGCTGGCAGCCAACATGCTGTAAACTGGCACCGACAGGCATAGGAAAAATTACCACTTTATGATAGTTCCGATTTGTATCCTCCAAGAATTGAAGGGGGGTGTCATGTGGTCGGTTGAGCTTCCCGTCAATGTGTTTAAAAAGACTTTCTCATAATTAGACTATTCCCGGTATGATAGAACTACTGTACTCGAGTACAGTATGTTGGCATTTACTCGTAGCCTACCCAACGGAAAACGGATCGGGCGTTTGGGGCTTCTCGGTCGAGCGCGGCAACAACCCCAGGGCCGGGTCTTGGTTCATCCACCTTTATTACTCGCAGAGCAAAAGAAACGTTCCAGGAACCCATCGACGATCTTGTGTTGCCTGATTTTGACCAACCAACCAACCATAAGCACCTCATCGAAATTCCCAACTTCAATTTTGCCGGGCAACTCCGGGTTACCCTACCCTACAGATCTGTAATATATATGAACCGGACTGGTGGAACTATGGCATAGATGAGTGCATTGCTGGAATAAATATCATACTCGAGTAGTTCGTAACATGTCCTGGGAAAAAGGCCATCCCTCCAAGTCACTCGAGTACTGTGCGTAAAAAAGGTTGGACAGGGGCTTTTGTGAATTCACACACCCCGGTACCAAATAGGTACTCGAGTACAGTACCCTGACCGTAAAAGGTAAAACTATTACGATTGTGTTGGCCTCGCTTGTGTGTGGTGCGCCAGGCCAGCGATCGAGCACCGTACCGTACCCGTAGGGCCCTCTTTTTGAACTTCGCACTCGCAACTCTGAGGCGGACGCGCTTAACTTAAGTTTGAATCCGTTGCTTGGTTGTGCGTATGATAACTGCGGGTAAGATTCGGCATAACCCTCCCCCCCTAGCTTGGGGTTACTTGGGTGTATCCTATGAGTTGTCAGACACCGAGGAGGGGGGGTCGTGTTGAGAAAGCCCATTTGGTGTATTATTATAAATCTCCGCCCCAAAATGTATTCTAGCTAGTCTTTGCATTACCGTATTATAACAAGGCTATCGGTCGACTGACTGCCCGTGGCCCAAATTGAGGATTCTATTTGCTTGCCTCTCTCTCTCTGAAAAAAGTATGATATCATACTGCCATAGTATTTACATACAGTAGTAAGTTCCCTTTTTTTTGGGGGGGGGAACTCGCTTCTTATTTTATTTTTGTTTTGGCCCTTGCTTCCACGGGTTGGGGGTGGTTGGGAGGGGGGGATAATATGGCTAAGCTGATGGTGAACATATATATATATTTCCCCCTTATTTCTTTTACGTATTGGTATATACAGTTAGATGTTAATGGATACTATAAAATAGTGAACTCCCCCTACGATACCTGTTATTGCAGACACGGAGCGGACATAAATGACTCCCTGACATATCCCCCGGAAGCCCGGAGGTGAACTAATCCTTGGATGATACGGTAATGGTTTGGGGGGTGAGGTCAATGATAGTTTCGGTAGGTTTGTGGTGAAAAGAGGATAGGGGGGGAAGGGACAAAATAAGGAGGTGGAAGAGCTGTTTTTAAAACTCCATTGTCTCTCAACTTTCCCTTTTCAGGTGCAATGAGAACTGCACTGTTATCTGCTTACGACGCCCGCGTTATCTTTCAACTTGGGAACACAGAGGCCAGATTCTGGTTCGGTGCCCATGATATCTGATTTCTCCGCTAGTCTGTGTTCTTCATTCTTCATTTCACCATGCTACGTTTCCCCTCCTCTCTCTTTTGTATAGATCCCGCCAAGTACCTATTGGGTCAACTATGTGCTAGTAACATACTTTGGCACTTTGGACATTATCTAAGATGGAGCCGGGTACGGCTCCTAATATATATCCAATGGTTCGCCTATCTGGCAGTACAGCACTCAGTGTTATCGAAATGGCCTTTTTTTTTCTTTTCTTCCGAGCTAAGACCTCACCGGGAACCAGAATGAATTTTGGAAACCTCTGCGCCTAGCTAGCGGATCTAGTGAGAAAGAAGGGGAAAAGAATGAAGTAAAATATCAAGACAGAGAAGTGAAGAGAGGTGAAGTATGAGAATGTTTTTTTATGAAAATGTATCCAAATTTATAGCAGTAGGAGAGAACTACAGATCTGATAGAGGAAACGATAGGGAGAAAAGAACGAACATGGCCAGTAATGAAAGATGGTCTAGGCCTTAAACATCAAACCCTAAGCATTCGGTACCCTCCAAAAGCCTCCATATCTGGACAGCCTTTGTCTTGCCTGAAAGCTCCTTTTCACGAGCCAAGGTTTCGCTACTTCTAGCCCAGTCTACGATGTTGTGGCGTTGCTTTTCCGAAAGGATGCCTTTGGGGTCCACTGCAAAGGCGATTATTGCTATCCAGGTGCCCACCTCTAGAGACCCAGGGAGTGCCTTTTTTAGGTGTTCTTGGTTGCAAGAGGTCCCCTGGGATGACTCGATAATGTCCTGAGGAGGGTTTGGATAGAGGGATATGTCCGGGGGGTCCATGACCCCTTGAGGATTCTCTAAAGAGATTCCCCCCCATCCCTGGGGAGGAGTGCCGAGCGAGAGCCTCTGGAATTTCGAAATGGGGCTAGGCGGATCTGCTTGGTTTGTGAGGGGCGAGTCATAAGGAGGCAATCCTAAAGAACTGTATCCACTCTTACCGGTTGAATCCTGAGGCAGCATTTGGGGAGGTGATGGACCCGACTCAGGAGTGCCTGGCTCGCCTTTGAATAAAATTGCCCTACAAATTGATAACATTTTTACGGCGACAGACCATTGCTCCACAGCACAAATTCCTTCATTCTTTAAGAGCATACCCTGGATTTTACCCCTAACCCGCTCCAGCTCCGATGTAAATGTTCCCGTAATCGGTGATATGTGGCAACTCCCAACGCTCTCCCGCTTATGCTTTGTGGGTGTAATTACAGGGACAGAAACATCCGAAAAACGTCTGCTTCTAGATGTATTCTGGTTTCCCGACGATGGAGTCCCCGTTCGAAGGGCGTTCGCCAATTCAAGAGCTTTAAACCCAAGTTGGGTGAAGTTACGATTTGGTTGATAAATTAACCCTTGGCACCCGGACGCGGTGTCATAAGTCTGTAAGGTCTCGGTTTGAATTCCTGGACGCGGAGGAGGCAGGTATCTGAGCAAATCCTCGGGTAAGGGATGGGCAGGCACAATGTATGACAGGAAAAGCGCAGCTTTATCGGTTATAGAAGTATGTGCAAGTATCAGGTAGGGTATCGATCTGATTCCATGGAGTTCTACTCCTCCAGAGGTGGCCGAAATGTCTGATGATTGCCGATTAAAGGACCCAGCTATAGAGCTCTCATCAGCAAACTGTAAAACCTCCAACCTGATTTACTCACCACCACAGGAAATGTTGGACTTCGAGTTTGACAAAAAACTCGGTGGGGATCCTGAAGTCGCTGGAATTTTCGGGAACTGTGTTGGCTTAACTTGGGGACACAGAGGAGGATCTAAGTCATCCTGATCACTCTCTGAGCTCACGCCCCATTCCTCATCAGAGCTCTCCAACAACGTGGGACGAGACGGCCGTGGTAAGACTAATGGGAGCTCTCTCGAATAGACCTTGGCAAATATCTCAATTCCCCTGTCCTCAATTGGGTTGTTGGATAAATCGAGTCTTCGAAGCGACGAAACCTGATTGCATACTTAGCCAGTAAAACTTATATCATGAACCATGCAAAAGAGCTATACAAATCTAAGCCCACTATCCAGGAAGTCCTCCCAGATATCGGCATCCTCCTCCGAGACAATCCCAATTTCATTAGATCTCAAATCAAGATCCTTCAAGTCCTTACAAGCTAGCCGTACAACCTCGCACAGGTACTTCAATCCGGTAACAGTGATATTGTTCTCGGCCAGGTTAAGCTCATCAAGGTGGATATAACCAGCTTCAAGATTTTCGGTCAGAGCTTCACAGATGAGTTGTAAGCTATCATCGCAGAGAGACTTCCCTTGAAGGTTGATCTCCACACGTTTATCCTTCGGAGCGGAGGTGGGCTTGCTATTGGGTTGAGCATGCCTAAAAATGTCCCTTCTCACCACCCCTCCTAGCTTGGTCCCGAAAATTTTCCGCTGTAGAGACTCAGATTCTGTTCTGCTGACTTGGAATAGAGGCTAAACTTGCGTTGGTATAATTCAGCTTCATTTTAGCTCTACCAGATGGTAGTGATGAAGCTTCTGGGGCTTGCCGTGAGTTTAGGGGGGAGTTTTGTTGACGGGAAGGAGGATAGAGGCACGCTTGGCTCAACCGACTCGAACCGGTAGCTCGTCTTAGGTCCCTGTGTTTGATGGTAGCAAGGCTAGTGAGATAAGGGAGCTTTCGAAGAAGGCTTTGTGCGGAAGGTAGGTGTATTGAAGTTCAAACAACTTCTAAAGCTCTGTTAATTGGATGACGGAGATTGGGGGAAGAAGGTATAAGGGATGACGAGATAGTTTTCACGTGGGTAGTGGAAGGAGGGGGGAGTGGAGTGTGGGAGGCTCAAGTGATTTAGGAATGTGGGTTACATGAGGCAAGGGCTCGGGGCCAGCAAGGGGAACAACGCTGTACTCGTAATTCTCTGACGTTTGTGAACACAACTGCTATTGCATACACGCAAAAAGTCGGCCGGAGCCTCAAAAATTTGGTGTATGCAATAGCAGTCGTGTTCACAAACGTCAGAGAATTACGAGTAGCGAGAAACGTACATAACCAAGATACGCGAGCGAGGCCCTTGTACGAGTATATCCCGGCATTCCTCAAACCTGTTGATCTGCCGCAGCGCGTGTCGCCTATCATACTATTACTTTTCTATGCTCCCGGGGACTGAGTGATTTCAAACAAAATGGCCAAATTCTAGGAGCTGGAAGATCAATTCACGAGACCGAGTGACCATTGAACTATGTTAGTATAATGCCGTATCCTGTAATAGTATTATTATATCTCGTTTAACATGAACAAGTGAATGAACGCTTCTTGCCGGGACATTCTCAGTGCCGTTCTCAAGATCCTACATCTTACCCTTTTTGTCATACTACTGTATAGGACACATAGTATTACAGCGCAGACATAACTGCCCTCGGCCGAGCCTGGAATTTTCATAGGAGCTTACTCGGCCCCTTTATACGGCAGCATACCGGTACAGTGCTCAGACTGGCGTGAGAGCATTAGTAGGAACTGAACAAGTCAAGCGGGGGGGGAATGCAATGACGGACCGCTACCGGTATATAGCAGGGATGAGAATAGCTTGTAAGTGCCATAATAGTCTATAGGGGGCTATCTCAAAACTGGAACCCATCGCGGGGCAAGAGTACCTCCAAAGGCAGATTCACCATCTTGGGTAACGTGGTTAGATGTGTAATAAGTTGATAACAGTACAGTACTGTACCGTACACTGCAAGCACGCATATCATAACTTGAACGCAAAGGTGCCCATTTACGAGAATGTCGTTGCTCACCCCGTTTCCAACAGTGAAGAGGAATCAAACCCTTTGGAGAGAGAGTTGACCCTATACAAGTAAGTGCGAGTACAGTACCGTTGGGTACTCGGACAGTGTTTCACGCTCTGCGAAAAGCCTTAGTTGAGGCGGGTTGGCCCATTTGTGATATGAAATCGGACCAACTTTAGCTTAAAAGGAAATACCAGCGGATCAATCAGCGGGGCTTTCCCAAGGGTTGCGCACGTGGTTTGCAGGGTTAACGCGATGGGGAGCTTTCCCCGCGAAAGAGATTGGGAGGCGGGGGGAGAGCAGAGAGGTGTGGGTGGAGCAGGAGTCGACGACACCCGCGATTTTCTGTGTTGGACGAGGCGGTTTCCAGCCGAACTGGGGGAAACAATGTCCAGTCCTGAGACCGGAAGGAAAAAAAAACCTCTCTTTAAGGTGATGGTACGAGTATGATACTACAAGTATCATACCCGGGAATATGTTTTCGCACAATTAATTTAAGTTAACCTACCAAACAACCCCTGTGTCTCGCGAAAATACATCCCCGGGTATGATACTTGTGTGTTCAGATAGGATTTTTATCTTCGCTTTGTCTCGAAATCGCAATAAAACGCCATATCCTAACTCTATATAGCCGGGACTAAACCTTTCAGGGCTCTCTGGCTTTGGCGCAATTTTAGGCTTCGCTTTAGCCGCTTCCTATTTCAGCGTGCTAGTCCCTGATGGTTATCACCAGATTACGAGGATGGTGGTACAGTATTCATGCACGATCACTTGACAAACAACCCTAAACTGACCTTTTCTTCCACCCCTCTGCTACGAGTACGGCACCGGTACATCATCATCTTCTCTGTCCCCCGCCCAACCTCATCATCCCATCCGCTCACCAATCCAGAGAATAAGCAAAAATAAAAATAAATAATACCTTCTCTCCCTCTTCAACTGTCCTAGAGTCGCCCTTCACTCGACCTCTTCCCTCCCTCTTCCCCTCTTGTCTATGCCGTTCCTCGAGTGCATACTATAGGCTAGTTGTGCTTTCTGTGTGCAGTGATACCACTAAGATTGCACCTATCTTGCTGAAATAAAATTACAGCATGGCCGACTTCTGTCCGCCCTTTACCCCCTCCCCCAGGCGAGTCTCCCTTCTCGGTTTAGGTTTACCGTCTCCCTCCTCGGCAGAGAACTCCCCTCCAGCAGCCCTCAGACCCACCCCCTCTCCCCGGCTCCGTCGTGAGCAACGAAAGGCTTTGTTTCCTCTAGCGGACGAGTCCGACGACGGATGCTCTCCGCATCCCTCTATCTACGAGGCATCCCCGGTGGCATCAGATGACGAGTGTCAAGGCGATAAGGAACCCCTGTCAGTGTGTTTCGAGACAACAAAGCCGCAGACAGCCGATCTCCTCTCTCCAAATCCTGACGGGACAAATTCACCACCAAGCGGAAGGGATATCTCTCGCTTCCCCGGCCTTTCCTTATTGGAGACTATCGCGGAGCAGAAGAGCGCGAGTACGGAACCGGAAGAGAGGAACCAGGGGTCCTATATCCAACTTCCGACGGAGGACGATGGATCGGAGGATGATGGATCGGAGGACGAGGAGTTTGAGCAGTATTACTATGAGTATGCGAGTCCAACGCAACCACTGCATCCAGCCTTGTCGACATCTGCTCCGCAGCACACAGGTCAGCGCGCCTTGATATACCCGCTTTTCATCCAATCCGGAGGAAGCAAGATTCTAACATTAGCAAATAGAATCGCCATACCCATCACCTTCCCAAAGTCATCCCACCGGTACATCAGCTCCTGTGAGCAATTCTTTTTTTACCCGTGGTTTACCACCGTCCCCTCGCCCATTCCCCCACCAACCGAATTTCCGCCCCCCGGTGTCCATGAATCGTTCCTATGGGACTCTCTCCTCGCATCCATTCCATCGCGCTCCTGTACTTACCACCTTCCCCGATAATCATCCCGCCGATAATGTGCGTACGCCTGACTCTCTCCGGAGCCCAAGCAGCAGGAGCGGAGAAGATAGTCTGCGGGAAGGAGGAGTTTGGGCAAAGATATCCCATGCATTCTGCGCATTCTGTTGCTGCGTTAGCGCCGGTGACCCCGAGAACTGAGGCGAGCTCCCTCAGCAGACGCACGAAGAGAAATTCATGAAGCATGATCAACGAATTGATGATTCTATAAATAAATAAGCGAAAGAATGGTGTTTTTGCTGCTCTTTAAAAGCTTCCTTTCTCTTCCCCCTTTTCTTTTCCTCATACCCGGTGGCTTTTTGTCGTCTTTTTACGTTTGTTATTCCATTTTAATAGAAAAAGAACAATTAATATCACTTGGCGTGGTTGGTGTTGGCGGAGGCGGTGGCATTGTCTTTGTTCTCCATTTGAACTTTTCAGAGTATTACAAGTCTACAAGCCTACAAATAGCATTAGTGTTGGTAGTAGAAGTAGCAGGGGTCATGGCAGCGGTGAGCAGCAGCAAAATGTTGGAGGCACGAACGGAGTTTTGACATGGCGGTGGTAGGGGGAATATTATGCTCTACCCATCATTTTTTCTGCGCCTTCACTGGGGACGGCGGCCCGCAAGTACTCATAGTATTGTATGGTATTATGGGGTGAGGAACTGGCCCTTGATTCCTTTGCACACATAGAAGAGAAAAAAAAGCCACTTTTCCAATAATTTATGCGGTCACGGCATTAGAACCTTTAACTTATGATACCAAAGAGAAGACAGGTTTTTGTTCCGGCCCTGCGCCGTATAATACGCTATTTTCTCCCTTTTCCGAGTACTCGATTACACTACAGTAGAGTACTCGAGCACAATTCGCTGAACTAATCTTAAGGCTGTGGTTGTTGGCTTAATTAGAGGAATTTGAAGTTGGGTCATATATTTGGGGTTGGTTGAGCGGTTGATTGACATGAACCGGCACTATGCCCGCAACGTACGAGTATCATACTCATGCGGCTAAGTGCAAAGTAAACCACGTGATCTTCATTGGGGGTTGACAAGGATTTTCATGGATACCGTAATTTGGTCTCTTTTTTTCCCTTTTGGCTCAGAGGGGCCATGAGGTAGGTCAAGGCCTTCCTTTGAACATTTTATCATACTCACTTCCATTGTGTCATAGAGTACTTGCAGCACTCGGCTGCATGATGGGGTTGGTTAAAAAAATAAAATAAACAGTAGCCCCGGCGAGCGAAGCACAATGGGAAATCCCCCCCCCCCCAACAGGCCGCAAACCATTCCAAACAAATCATTCCAAACAACAACCCATTCCAAACAACAAACGCCGGGCCAGGGGAATGAGAGGGATAAAAATTTTGTTTCCCGGGGTTGAGCAAGGTCTTTGACTGGCTTGATTTCACGATGATAATTAGCAACACGCTATTAAGGTATGATAGACTATTTCTCAGTAGATCTTACCGTGATACCGGCAGGAGCAGGAGGAGGAGGAGGAGGCATAAGCCCAGCAGCCGCCCCTATCCGCGGTATACCTATGCGTCCACGGCTCTCCTACCGGTAGCTAAATAGACCGCACACCGCAAACAATCATGTTAGAAGTAGTGAAAATTCATGAGTGGCTTGAGCTTACAGACAACGTTATGCCGGAGCCGATAATAACCAATTTGTCACTGGATGAAATTCATCTTGGTTTCAATCCGGGAGAATCCAGTCTCTACCCTACCGGTACTGTACGAGTAGTGGTGAGGGCCTCCTAACTCCTGTGGCTTAAATAAGTAACTAGGCTGTAAACTAAACCAAACATATGGGAGAGAAAAAACCTTTAACAGTGCAAGAAACCGCTTGTCCAGCTCTGTCATCTGGTCCCACTACGGTATCATACCGTAAGAACTTAAATAATTGAACCTCACGCTACGACGTTCAAGTTGCCTTTGCTGGTAAGCTCTTGCTCTATTTTCTTCTTCCTTTTTCTGTCTTAAGCTCGGGCTGAGGGTACTCGCATCAGTTTCCGCTATACACGCTCGCCCCCCTACCCCAGAGAGCGAATTTCGGGAGCTTAGCGCAAGTTCAATTATTCGAGTTCTTATGGCAGTGATCGTTAGTTTGGTTGGTCAGTGATAAATGGGGTTTACATACAGGACGAATCTTAGTCACGGGGGGACCGACACTCCCTTCACAGGCCCAATGGAGAGAGATCCGTATTCTCCTTTGAGGGGCCCAAGATCTGAGAACCCCCTACGGCATCTTGGATGACGGATGACCGGTGTGCACACAAGGGCTCGAAAGCGGATAGGAAGCCTGTTCATAGTCTTTTAAAGAGATGGGAAAGAGGCGAGGGAAAGAGAGGATTTATATGGTGGGCAATCAAGTGCAGGACCGCCGCCCCCCGCGGGGGGGGGGGGGTGGTCGGGGGGGGGGGGGGGGGGGGGGGGGGGGGGCGGGGGGGGGGGGGGGGGGGGGGGGGGGGGGGGGC
>Ga0307509_10000947_pt1 | contig 49636 bp, 54 predicted proteins | sample 10_EM_MG_FD_202245 | JGI IMG/M metagenome (GOLD analysis project Ga0307509, IMG submission 202245) | Populus trichocarpa ectomycorrhiza microbial communities from riparian zone in the Pacific Northwest, United States - 10_EM | ecosystem: Host-associated > Plants > Roots > Unclassified | place... | reverse complement strand
CGCTGCCGAACCAGTCCAGGAATTCGTTCCAGTTGTGGGGGTAGTCTTTACCCGCCTCGGGCAGTACGATATGCTGGATATCCATCCAGTAGTCCCGGCGTTGCTGGAGCTAAGAGGATACCCCTTAAATATATACAGTATTCCGCGAGATGCCAATTGCATCCAAACGTGAAGGAACTCACAAGTGCTACATAAGGTCTTTGTGAGGCGTTATCCTTCGCACCCGAAAGGCCACTGAATGTCAATCCAAAGAATCGAATACGGCTCCACAAACGGCTACCAGGTGCGGGTTGGGCCGCGCCATGCCGCGCTCACCAAGTTCTTCGCCGTGCGCAAGTACGGCGGCATGCGCAAGGCGCTGGCCGAGGCACGCGCAGCCGAAGCCACGATGCAACTGACCGCAGCACCGACCTCGCCGCGCGCCGGGGCACGCAGCGAGGCGCAGGCCAACAACACCAGCGGCCTGGTGGGTGTGCGACCACGCTACACCTTGTTCTCCGACACTCCCTACCTCTATTTCGTCGCGTCGTGGAGCAAAGACGGCAAGGCCTACAGCACCAGCTACTCGGCCGAGAAGCACGGCATGCTCGGCGCGTTGACGCTGGCGATGGAGAAGCGCGAAAAGGCCACCGGCATGCGCTACAACATGTCGCCGCGCAAGGCGTTGAACCGGATGAAGCACCTCATCGCCGGTCAGTAAGGTAGCGGCGGCACCTCGAGCGAGGGCCGATCACTCGGCACGAGGCTTGCAGATCCCCGGCGACAGCGGACAACTACCGCTGATAAAGGGGAGTTGTCATGCAGCAGGACATCGAGCGCGCACGTCGCTGGCGCACGGGCGCGCAACTGGTCACCGTCGTGGTGCTGGGGGCGCTGCTTTTTATCGCGATCCGACAATAGCTCGGGCACCGGCAGCGCCCGCGCCGCGACCTAGCGTTCAAGGCGTGCGCTGATAAATATTGCCCTGAGGCGGGTAGAGAAACAGCTTCGACACAGGCCCCCAGTCGCTGCCCGGGACCTTCCATTGCAGGTGCCCGTCCGCGGGCGCGCCTTCGACCACGATGTAGTACGGCCGACCTGCGTCGAAGTCGATCACCGTCTTCTTCACGACGGTCACACCCACGGTCCCGCCGCGCACCATCCGGAACTCGTGCCGGCCGGGCAGCATCGAGACGACCCAGCCGCGGCCGTCCGCACCAAGCCCGGTGCCCGGCCCGAGCGTGCCGCAAGCGCCTTGCGCGTGCGCTTGCTGCGCCTGTGCGTCGGTCGGCACCTGCGCAAGAAGCGCGAAGCCGTCGGCATGGACAGTCAAGAGCAGCGCCAATGCAACGAAGACGCTGGAAGAGCGTCTGGCGGGTGTCGAAATATGGCGCGCAATCATCACGAAGCGAATTTTACCGAAGCCAAGGATGCCCTGGATCGCGAAAGGAAACGGGCAGTAAGAGCCCTTTTCTCGCAGTTCATTCAGCCGCGGCGGAGATCCCATCAGGTCTGCATCGAGCCCGGAAGGCCCCCTCTGAACCTACGAGGCTTCTCATGCCGCCGTATCGGCAATCCGGGAACACCTGGCGTTCTACCTGGATCGGGTCGACACCGTCGAAGTCGGCGTCGAAGGCTGAAGCTCAGGCAAGGAACTGATCGCCGAACATCGGCAGCCCGCTCTTCGAGTCGGCCCGAGTCGCCTCGTCCTGCAGCACATCCCAGTGCTCGATCAGAACTCCGTCGGCGATGCGCAGGATGTCCACCCCGATCCAGTTCACCGGACGGTGTTCACCCCAGAAGCGGCCGTGGATCATCACGTAGTCGCCCTCGGCCACGATCAAGCCCGGCTCGTAGCGCAGCGACGCCGGCAGGCCCCTGATCAGGTTGAAAAGCCCCTCGCGGCCCGGCGCGATGTGAGCACTGTGCTGAATGTAGTTCGGCGACCAGCAGCGTTCGGCCTTCGCATAGTCGCGCTGGTTGAACAATGCCTCGAAGGCCTCGAGGACCAGGGCTTTGTTTCTCGCTTCGATGGACGTATTCACTGACGTTCTCCGAACCTACTTTCGCACGAGCGGAATCTGCAAGTTCGTCGGCCTGTTCTCTTCCTTGTCGAACCCACGGCCGTCCACATTGCGCGCGCCCCAGAACAACATGTCATGGCTCAGGTAGACGAGATCGAACTCCATGAAGTTTTTCCCTTCGTTCAACCCGAACGGGAGGAACGCTTTGCCGAACACACTTTGCGTGTCGTTGACTTGCCACTTCCTATAGCCACTGGCGACCTGATTCAGCAGATCGGCAAAGCCCTGGATCAGCGGCGTGACCTCGTAGCCCTCGTCGGCGACGAAGTCCACCTTTTGCGCCCCTGCAGCGATCGAATGAGGCCCGCGCCAGATCAGGTGGCCGCGGATGGCGATTCGCGCGATCGGCACTGCACCGTTCGGGTCTGCCGAATTGACGATGTTCAACTCGAATCGATCGCCGGCCAGGTACTTGAATTCACGCGTCAGATAGAACGGCTTCAGCGTGCCATCTGGATTCTTGTTGGCGCTCGGGCGGACCTCCGGGGCGACGCTGACCCAGTCACCGACGAGGGCCGCTTTGATCTGTTCCACGTGCATGACGGTCTGTCCTTCGGGTTTGCTGGACGGCGATTCGATCGTTGAAGCGCAGGCTGCGAGCGTCAACGCCAGCGCGAGCGCCAAGAGGCGCGGAATACGTCGTGTCCACATCGGGAAAGAGTCCTCGCCTGAGAAGATGCGCAAACTATGAAGCGTGAGCGCACTGCACCGTTAGCCCAAATCGGCAAAACGGCGTGCGGCGGGCGTAGCTCCCGACCAAGGCTATTCTTCGAATGCGGCGCCGACACGGAACACACGCATGACACTCAAACTGGACGTATTCGACGACTTCCACGTGCATGGCGCTTCGGCGCCGGCGTGGAATCAGCGCTACCTGCAGGTATCGCCGGGGGCCATGCGCAGTTCGCTCGCCGAGCTGACGGCAGGCAGCATGCATGTCTTTCGCAAGTGGATGAGCGAGCGGGTGATTCAACAGGGCTGTCTACCCGACGGCAAGATCTGCTTCGCGATCCCACTGGGGAAGTTCGCCGGAACGCCCTGGATGCAGGGCCGCGAAATGCACGGGGACAGCATCGTCGTCCTTCGCAGCGGCGACGAATTCACTCTGCAACGCCCGAAAGGGATGGCGCTGATGGCGGTGACGTTCGAGCTCGACGAATTTCGTCGCCTGTCTGACGAACGGCCGTGGGCCGCGGGTGCCCGGGCCCTGCTGCCCCGCTCGGTACTGCAAGCCCCAGCCTGCGCGATGCAGCGATTGCGCTACGAGCTTCTGTCGTTGTTCGATGAGACGTCGACAACCGATGCACGCCAGTCGAAAGCGCTCGAGGGCCAGTCAGTGTCCCGCGGCGTGTTCGATGCGCTTGGCGAACTGTTCAATGGTGCCGCCGACGCCCGGCAGGCCGTCGGGAGCGCGTCGGCCAGTTTCATCGTCGCGCGATGCCATCGGATGGTGGCAACCAGCGGCGACTCCCCACCGAGCGTGGAGGAGTTGTGCCTGCGCCTTCGCACCAGCCGGCGCAGCTTGCAGAACAGCTTCCGGCAGGTCGCCGACGCGACGCCTGTGCACTATCTGCGCTGTGTGAGGCTGGACGCCGTGCGTCGGCAGTTGCTGTCGACGCGGGCGGTGGACCTCAGCATCGCGCAGGCAGCCGCAGACAGAGGGTTCAACCATCTGAGCCACTTTGCTCAACGGTACAAGGCGCTGTTCGGTGAATTGCCGTCGCAGACGATGCGAGGCCGCACCTGCGCCAGCTCGTAGGCCCGCGACGGGCAGCGCTACAGCCCCGCACGGCGCCTCCCATCAAAAAGTGCATCGAACCCCAACCATGGTCCGACTGATGTCAGCGCACTTGCGTCAAGCTGCCTTCCATGCGCAGAAAGCCCAACTCGGCCGTGGTGTAGAACGTGCGCGATGTTCCCGCTGCGAAGTGGTCGATGTGGACGACCGTCCCCTTGTCGGCCTCCTGCCACGACAACGCGAAGAGCCCAGGTGCGAGTTCGACGGCGGTGTACTGGACTTCGGCCGTGGCACCGGCGTACTCGCCCTCGGTCACCTCGTAGCGCATCGTGCGGCCGTCCTCGGCGTAGGCATTGAGTACCGTCATCAAAGGGCCATACTGGATTCGGAACGTATGGCCGACGAAGGGTTGGGCCGTGGGTGCGATGGGTTGGTTCATGTTCGCTCCTTTCAATCCCAGGCCGGCGCGAGACCGTCCGGGCTGGTCAGGCGCTCGCCGCGATCCAGTGCCGCGATGCGTGCCATGTCGTTCTCGCTCAAATGCAATTGCGCGGCCAGCAGATTGCTCGCCAGGTTCTCGCGCTTTGTCGACGAAGGAATCACCGCATATCCCAGCTGCATCGCCCAGGCGAGCGCCACTTGTGCCGGTGTGGCGTGGTGCGCCACGGCGATCGACTGGATCACGGGGTCTCGCAAGGCCTTGCCGTAGGCCAGCGTCATGTAAGAGGTGACGTGGATGCCCTGCCTCTTGGCGAACTCGACGACCTTGCGGTTCTGCAGGAAGGGGTGGAGCTCGATCTGGTTCGTCGCGATCTCGTTGGCCCCTACCCCGGCGATCGCCTCCTTCATCAGAGCGATGTTGAAGTTGGAAACGCCGATCCGAGTCGTCAAGCCCTGAGCCTTGGCCTCGGCGAGTGCGCCTATGTATTCCGCCACCGGCACCGCGCTGCCAGGCGATGGCCAATGAATCAGCGTCAGGTCGACGTGGTCGGTGCGCAGCTTGGTCAGGCTGTCTTTCAGGCTCGCGCTGAGCTTGCCTGTCGCAAGGTTCTCGATCCAGATCTTGGTGGTGATGAAGAGACGATCGCGCGCGACGCCGCTCGCGGCAATCGCCTGACCGACCTCTTTCTCGTTGCCGTAGATCTGGGCGGTGTCGATCAGGCGGTAGCCGAGGTCGAGACCGTTCCTGACCGAATCGATGACGACCTGGTCCTTGAGGCGAAAGGTGCCGAGGCCGAGGGGTGTCATGGTGTTCGTGTTCATGGGGAGTCCTTGTCGATGTGGACCGAAGTGTGGTTCACGATCTCTTGCAGAAAAAGCCAGTTGTCGTCCAATGAATGTTGATCACTGATCAATAATCAAGATGCCCCATGAAGACAACACTCGAGGAACTGCAAGCCTTCGTCACCGTGGTCGACGCCGGCTCCATCACCGCCGCCGCCACGCAACTGAGCCAGACCGTCTCTGGCGTCAGCCGTGCGCTCGGCCGCCTCGAGAAGAAGCTCGACTCGACGCTGCTGCGCCGCACGACCCGCCGCCTGGAACTCACCGAGGAAGGTCAGACGTTTCTCGCGCACACGCGCGCGATCCTGGCGGCTATCGATGCCGCCGAGGAGCAGATGGCGGCGCGCCGCGCCCAGCCGGCCGGCCGGCTGCGGGTCAACGCGGCCACGCCGTTCATGCTTCACACGATCGTTCCTCTGGTGCCGGCTTTCCGACGCGCCTACCCGCAGATCACGCTCGAGCTCGACACCGATGAAATGAACATCGACCTGCTGGAGCGGCGCACCGATGTCGCGATCCGCATCGGCACGCTGCGCGATTCGACCCTGCACGCGCGGCCGTTGGCCACCAGCCGCATCCGCGTGCTGGCGAGCCCGGCCTACCTGGCAGAACACGGGCGGCCCAAGACGGTGGCGAGCCTTGCACGTCACGCGCTGCTCGGCTTCACGCAGCCCGAGTCGCTCAACCGCTGGCCGCTGCGCAGCGAAGCGGGAGACGAATGGCCGATCGTGCCGACGATCACCGCCTCGAGCGGGGAGACGCTGCGCCAATTGGCGCTGCAGGGTTCCGGCATCGCCTGCCTGTCGGACTTCATGACCGCAGGCGACCAACAGCGCAGCGATCTGGTTCAGGTGCTCGTGCGCGAGTCGGTGGATGTGCGTCAACCGATCAACGCGGTCTACTACCGCAACACCCAGCTCGCGGCACGCATCGCGTGCTTCCTGGATTTCGTGGCGGAGCATTTGTCGGGCATGCGCTGGTCGCCGCTCAGAAGCGACGGATCACGGCCAGGCGTGCGTCCGCGTTGATGCGCACGGCCGGCCCTGCACCTGAAGCTTGCGGCAGTGGCACTGGCCGGTCAATCCAGCGGCATCTCGCGCTCGATCCAGTCGGTCACTGAGAGGTGACTGGGCGACCAGCCCAGTTCGCGCCGTGCGCGCAGCGCCCGGACGCGACTGTTCGATCCGAACGAGTAGCGCGCCTGTCCTTCGCCCCAAGCGCGCGTGGCCTCCTCGACCGTCCACGACTGCACCGGCCCGAGACCGAGACGGCGCGCGATCGCAGCCCCGATCTCGGCGAACGATGCCTCGCCGTTCTCGACGAAATAAAAGGCGCCGGGCGGCGCACTCTGCAGGGCCAGGCTGTACAGCGCAGTCACGTCATCGATGTGCACATTCGACCAGCGGTTGATGCCCTGGCCGACTACCCGGACCACGCCAGTCGCCTGCGCCTGGGCCAGCAACGTGGGGATCTGCGCACTCGCTGCGTGCAAGCCGTTGCCCCGGCCATAGATCATCGTGTTGCACAGCACGATGGAACGCACGCCCTCCTCTGCCGCGGCGAGGATCGCCGTGTCGAGCGCGTGCCGTTCCTGCTTCGACGGTTCGACGATGAAGGGCGTGGTCTCGTCAAACACCTGCTCAGAAAGCCGGTCGCCGCGCGCGTCATCACCGATAACGCTTGAGCCACTTGTGTGCAGGAGCGGTTTGCTCGAAGCGCGCAACCCCTGCAGCATAGCCTCGACCGAGGCGCGATGGTCGCTACTCGCCGCATTGACCACCGCATCGGCCCCGGCCGCCTCGCTGGTGAGCAGGTGCAGCGCGTCCAAGTCCCCCAGAACGGGCGTGATACCGCTGGCCGCCAGGGCCTTTGCTTGAGCCGGATCGCGAACCAAACCACGAATGGCATGGCCCTCGCTGCGCAGGCGTTGCGCGATCGAACCGCCGATGTAGCCGGCGACGCCAGCGATGAACACGTTCATGAGGGATTCCTGTCTTGTCTGCGGCCCAGGCATCGCAGGCCTGGTTGGCGACAGCGCAGGCTACGCAAGTCAGTAGACCATTGAGCAGCGCGGGACGAATCGCCACGCGCGCATCGCGGAGATACCGGCGCCGAAGAACATCGGGCACGCCAGACTGTCCAAAGGCTACCGCTCCTCCACGTTGGCTTTGGCACCGCCATCGCGCAGCAACGACGCAGGTGCGGCGGAACAGACTGGAGCGCTGCCTGTTGCCCCGGGTCTACTCGCAAGAAGTGGCGCCACTGATCTGCGTAGCGAAGATCGCCCAAGCCCTCAACGTCGTACACCCAATGAGCGATTCCCGTCGAAAAGCGTTCAACGCGCACTGGCGGATTGCCGAGGTAGTCTGCCGCGATCGCGGCTGCCACGCTGGCGTTGGGTGAACCTGTCGCGTTCGTCATGGTCGTCAACGGGAAAGCCGTGCTGCAAGGGTAACAAGGGTGGCCGCGATCCCCCTTTCGATCAGAACGCCGAAGTCCCCGTCATCGCGCGCCCGAGGATCAGCGCATGGATGTCATGCGTTCCCTCGTAGGTGTTGACGACCTCCAGATTGACCAGGTGGCGGGCGATGCCGAACTCGTCGGAGACGCCGTTGCCGCCGAGCATGTCGCGTGCCGTGCGGGCGATGTCCAGACTCTTGCCGCAGGAATTGCGCTTCATGATGGAGGTGATTTCGACGGCCGCCGTGCCCTCGTCCTTCATGCGTCCTAACCTCAAACACCCCTGCAACCCCAAGGTGATCTCGGTCTGCATGTCGGCCAGCTTCTTCTGCACCAGCTGATTGGCCGCCAACGGCTTGCCGAACTGCTTGCGGTCCAGCACGTACTGGCGCGCCGTGTGCCAACAATCTTCGGCCGCGCCGAGCGCACCCCAGGCGATGCCGTAGCGGGCGCTGTTCAGGCAGGTGAACGGTCCCTTGAGGCCGCGCACCTCGGGGAAGGCGTTCTCTTCCGGGCAGAAGACCTCGTCCATCACGATCTCGCCGGTGATAGACGCCCGTAGGCCCACCTTGCCGTGGATGGCCGGGGCGCTCAAGCCCTTCCAGCCTTTCTCCAGAACAAAGCCGCGGATCTGGTCCTCGTCATCCTTGGCCCAGACGACGAACGCGTCCGCCACCGGCGAATTGGTGATCCACATCTTGGCGCCGGTGAGCGAATAGCCGCCGTCCACCTTCTTCGCCCGCGTGATCATTGAGCCCGGGTCCGAGCCATGGTTTGGCTCGGTCAAGCCGAAGCAACCTATCGATTCGCCGCTGGCCAGCTTGGGAAGGTACTTGCGCCTGGTCTGCTCGTTTGCGAACTCATTGATCGGCACCATCACGAGCGAGGACTGCACGCTCATCATCGAACGATAGCCCGAGTCCACCCGTTCGACTTCTCGGGCAATCAGGCCGTAGCAGACGTAGTTGAGCCCGGTGCCTCCGTATTCCTCGGGGAGGGTCGAGCCCAGCAGGCCGAGCGCCCCCATCTCGCGGAAGATGGCCAGATCGGTCTTCTCATGGCGGAAGGCTTCCAGCACGCGGGGCTTGAGCCTGTCCTGACAATAGGCCCGGGCCGCATCGCGGACGGCGCGCTCGTCATCGCTCAGTTGCTGGTTCAGCAGCAGTGGATCGTCCCAATGGAATGCCGCCTTGGTCAATTCGTTTTCTCCGATGTGCAGGGCCACGGGACTTCCCGGATGTCGACGCCGCCAACGTCAGAGGATGGCGGAGTGACAACGTCGTTTAACGACCGCCGGTGATGCCGGCGCCGGGCCTGAACGCGCTCGACATCTTTTCGTCTTCCGTGTACGCGGACGGCTTGTTCTCCTTGACCCAGCGCTTTTCGCCGTGGGATTCGAAAGGTGGCGGAACATGCCCATTCATCGTCCAGAGGTCGGCCGGCAGTTCGTCGATCTGCACTTCCGATTCGAGGCCGCGCTCCTTCACGAACGGAGCAATGATGTCTTCGACGCGCCGCATCCACCATTCCCGCAAGACCTGTCCTGGCATGGTCCGTGCCATTTGATCGATCTTGAAACGAACGAAGTTCGAGCGCGGCTCGCCGCCGACATAGAACGAATCGGCCGGTACGGGATGGAACACAACGACCACGTAGAACTTCGGAATCGGGATGTTTGCGTAGATCGCGGTGATGCGGTTTGCGAGGACCTTCTTGTCCTCGGCGGTGTAGGCGTCGACGGGGTGGAAAATTTGCCAGAGTGGCATATCGGTTTCTCCTTGAAACGATGGTGAATGACCCAGAGTTGGCTAGGTACGGGAGCGCGAGTCGCACGGGCCACATGGCCAACGCCCGCGACGTGACATCAAGCCCTTTCGGTCGGCTTGAAGTCAACTGGACCGTACGGCGGTGCGCCGGCCGGTGCCAAATGGATGAGTTTGTGGTTGACGAACTCACCAAAGCCCAGCTCGGACAACTCGCGCCCGAAGCCAGAATTCTTCACGCCGCCAAACGGCAGCTGTGCCGTGGTCCAGGTCGCTTGGTTCACGAAGACCATGCCGCTTTCGATGCGTTCGGCCACGCTCTTCGCCTGGTCGATATCCGTGCCATACACAGACCCGCCGAGGCCGTAGGGCGTGTCATTGGCAATTCGAACCGCCTCGTCCACCGAGTCAACGACGTAGATGCAGGCGACCGGGCCGAACAGCTCTTGTCGATAGATCGGGTTGTCGGGTGTGACGTCGGTGATGACCGTCGGCTGCACAAAGAACCCGGGCCGTTCCGGCCGGCCACCGCCCGTCAGGATGCTGGCACCCCCCGCTCGCGCCTGCGCGATCTGGTCGAGCAGGGTGTTCATCGCGCGTTCAGAAGACACGGGGCCAACCTGCGAGGACGCGTCCGTCGGATCACCAAGTTTGAGCGAGCCGACCTTCGCGGCATAGGCATTTGTGAACGCCGCGCCGCGTTCCTTCCCTACGACGATGATGCGTTTGACCGAGACGCAGCTTTGACCCGAGTTGAACATCCGTCCAAAGAGTGCGCCGCCCACAGCATGCTCGAGCGGCGCATCGGGCATCACGATCATTGCATCGCTGCCCCCCAGCTCTGTGACCACCTTCTTCAGGTGACGACCGGCTTGCTCGGCGACTGCCGCGCCGGCACGCTCGCTGCCCGTGATCGTCACGCCAACAATGCGTGGATCGGCAATCAGCGCGGCGATCTGTTCATGAGTCGCAAAGACGTTTGAAAAAGCACCCGCTGGCGCCCCCGCCTCTTGCATGAGCCGAGCGAAAGCCAGCGCGCTTTGAGGCACGCTTTCAGCGTGCTTCAAGACGACGACATTGCCGGCCATCAACTGAGGTGCGACCACACGCGCCACCTGGTAGTACGGGAAGTTCCACGGCTCGATGGCAAGCAAGGCGCCCAGCGGCCTCATCTGCACCACGGCGTTCGGGAAGCCCGGGATCGACTTTGGGGCCAGGAACGCCTCGGCGTTCTTGGCGTAGTACTCGAGGATGCCGACTGACAGGCGAATCTCTGCCACCGCCGCCGTAGACAGCTTTCCCATCTCAAGGGTGACGTAGCCCGCGTACTCCTCGGCCTTCTCTTTCAGGATTGCCGCAGCGGCTCCAATGACACGCGCACGCTCGGCGACGGATCGCTGGGCCCAGTCGTTCTGGTAACACGCGTGAGCCTGGCCGACAACTGCTTCGAGGTCGGCATCACTGATGCTCGGGAAGGTCTTGACGACCTCCTCGGTGGCTGGATTGATCGATTGGTATTGCACGTCATTCACCTTTCTAAGTGACGCGGATGGGGCGCGAGGCAGCGGTTGTCGCGGCAGCACGCGCGAAGAATTTCGAAACCGATGAAAGAAGCCGAGAGCGGGACCTAGACGGGCGTCTGCTGCTCCTGCAGCTCCCGCCACATCACTTTTCCGCTCGCCGATTTAGGTAGCGTGTCAACGAACTCCACAAGCCGAGGCACTTTGTAGGCTGCCATGTGCTCCTGGCACCATGCGATGAAGTCGGTGTCGGCCACCTGTCCTCGAAGCTCTGGCCTCAGGATGACGAACGCCTTGACGGTCTCTCCGCGCCGTGGGTCGCTTGCGCCGATGACGCACACCTCTTGCACGGCCGGGTGCTGGTACATGATCGACTCGACCTCGGCCGGCCATACCTTGAAACCAGACGCATTGATCATGCGTTTGAGCCTGTCGGTCATGAAGAAGTAGCCTTCCTCGTCGACATGCCCCAAGTCACCCGAGCGGAAGAACCGTTTGCCGTCAATCTCGATGAACGACTTCATGGTTGCTTCCGGCTGGCGCCAGTACGCCTGCATCACCTGCGCCCCATGAAGCACGATTTCGCCCGTCTCGCCGGGCGGCAACTCGCGCAAGGTGTCCGGGTCGATGATTCGCGAGTCGACATCGAGCGTTGGGATGCCCAGGCATTGCCGCTTGGGCCGGTGGGGCGGATTGGTGTGGGTCGCCGCCATGGTCTCTGATAGACCGTACCCCTCGACGTAGTCCAGCCCCGTCAGGCTCTTGAGCTTGGCATAGAGGGCCGCAGGCATTGCGGCACCGCCGCCGCGCACTCCCGTCAGGCTGCTCAGGTCTGCCTTCCCCAAGTCTGGGTTGGCCAGGAAGTCGATCACCATCGTTGTAATCGCCTGCCAATCGGTGACGCGGTAGCGTTCGATGCAGGCGAGCGCGACGTGACGGTCCCAGCGGGTCAGTACAACAATGGATGAGCCAGTGAACAGCGGACCATTCATGGCGCTGGCCATGCCCGTCACGTGAAAGAACGGCAGAGCCGCCAGCATGACCGAGTCTTGGGTGTACTTGAACCAATGTCCGCTTCCGACGGCCGTGCGCATCACGCTGCGGTGGGTATGGACGCAACCCTTGGGCTTCCCGGTTGTTCCGGACGTATAGGGCAATACACACAAGTCATCCGGCCCTGCAGTCGTTGCCCCAGGCTCGCGTGCCCTCGCAACGGCCGCTGACCACGACACCGCACCCGTGCCGGTGAGCGGCAAGGCAGGGGCCTTGACGACGTCAGGTACGTCAAGATCGGTCTGCGACCGCAGCCAGTCGCTGTAGGCCGCCACAACGAGGTGTTCCAGTCCACCCTCCCGAACGTGCGGCTGCACGTGCGCGATCAACTCTTGCCCGGCGATCGCAACGGTGGCACCGCTGTCCTCGACGTAGTGGCGCAGCTCGTCCGTGCGATTCATCGCATTCACCGGCACAACCACGGCATCCGCCCGCAAGATGCCGTAGTAGGCCATGACCCACTGGGGGCTGTTCTGCATGAAAAGGAGGACACGATCCCCTTTGCGGACACCGCAATCGTGCTGCAAATATCCAGCGATCTTCTCGGCCTCGCGCTTGAACTGTTCGTACGTCACCACCGTGTCGTAGAACACGATGAATGGCTTGTCGGGGTAGCGCTTGGCGGCGACCTCAACGTTGTAGAACAGGTTCGTCTGCGGAAGCGTCAGGTGCCTGGGCAAGCCCGGGGGCCAGTGCGCGAAGTGAGCGGTTTGCATCGGTCGGTATCCTGGGACGAGGATCGTCACTGCGTCACGTCTTTGAAGACGCTCTGCAATTGCTCATCCAGACGCGCTGCGATGGCGTCGATCTCTTTGCTCTTGAGATTGCCGAACAGGCTGGTCGGCCGGTCGTACTCGATGACAGCGCCTCCACCTTCGGCCGCATAGAGGACGACTCGAATGGGGGCGTACAAGGCGGCCGCCAGCCGGTGCTTCGTCATCTCCGATGCAGTGATCACATTGCCGATGCCGTACTGCATGGCGTTGCGACGCAAACTATTCAAGGCAAGACCTGCACCAAGGGCATGGCCGCGAACAGATCTCATCGCGAATCCGCGGGCGGTCATACCTTCTCTTTCATGATCTGGGCTTGGCAGTCGCCAAAGCCGATGGATCTATAGCCTTCGCGGCGGCAGACACCGCGAAGGATGACCATGTCCCCGTCTTCGAGGAATGTCCGCCGTTCGCCGGATGGGAGTTCCAGCGGCTCTCGACCGCCGACCGTCAACTCGAGCAAGCAGCCGCTGTTCTCGCGTTCAGGGCCGGACACGGTTCCGCTGGCGATGAGGTCACCCGAGCGCAGACTGCAGCCATTGCTCGCGTGATGTGTGAGCATTTGGAAGAGCGTCCAGTACTGCTCGGCAAATCGCGGCCGAGCGATCACTGCCGGCGCAATCCCCTCTCGCTTCATCATCTCGGTCTGCAGCAGAGCCTCGAACGCGATGTCGATCGCCCCGTGTACGTCGTGTGCGACCGACGTGAGGGTTGTCGAGAGGGCTGGCTCTCCCACTGCGCGGGCGGGTGCCGGTCGCCGGAAGGGTGCGAGCGCCTCGAGCGTGACGACCCATGGCGAGATGCTCGTCATAAAGCTCTTGGCCAGGAACGGGCCGAGCGGCATGCTCTCCCAGCGCTGGATGTCTCGGGCCGACCAGTCATTGACCAGGCACAGCCCCGCGACGTGCGACTCTGCCTCGTCCAAAGGGATCGTGTCTCCCAACGCGTTTCCCGGGCCGACGAAGCAGCCCACTTCGAGTTCGAAGTCAAGCCTCTGCGTTGGCACGTAGCGTGTATCGCCCGAGGTTCCGCCCACCTGGCCTTTCGGCCGAATGCATGGCACGCCGCTCTCCACGACGGTAGACGAGCGCCCGTGATAAGCGATCGGCAGACTGCGGAAGTTCGGCGCGATCGGCATGTCCGGCCTCGACAATTCGCCGGTGCGCCTAGCATGGTTGATCGACGTGAAGAAGTCGGTGAAGTCGCCGATTCGCACCGGCATGCCCATGTGGACCGAGGACATCGATACGAGGCATCCACGGACCACGTCCTCATGCGCGGACCCTTGCAGCAGTAATCCGAACACGTGTTCGCGCAGCAGCTTCAGCACGGGCCTGCCTGCTGCCATCAACCCGTTGAGATCGGTTGCGCGCAGGAGCTGCTCGTGCTCGCGCAAGAAGTCTTCGACTCCACGATCCAGCACGGCGCCGACATCGAGGATCTGATCACCGATGGCAACGCCCATCCTGCCCTCGCCGCCTCGCCCTGCATGGAAGATCCCAAGCGGAAGGTTTTGGATCGGAAACTCTGTCGAGAGTGCGTTCGCGCTGGCCACCCAGCTTCGTGCCCTCTCGTCATGCGTGTGATCGATGGTGGTCATGCCTGTTTCACCCATTGCGCTGAGCATGTTTCGATCGACGATTCGGCGACCCAACCTGTGGGGTCACGCCGCCAGCGATTTCTGTGAAGTCATGGCGGGCGCGAGTTCCAGCGTTGACCGCGGAGGGGTCAGGTGGGGGTGCTCCACAAGCACACCCGCCTTGACCGACTGCTCGATCTCCTCCCTGCTGAATCCGACTTCGGAGAACACTTCGAGGTTGTGCTCACCACGGAAGGCTGGTAGTCCGGGCGGGTCGAGCTTGTCCTCCGAGAAGCGCCACGGCCGACCCTGCAATTTGTAGGCACCACCGCGACGATCGGACACTTCATGAACGGCGCCCCAGTACTCTGCCCATTCACTCTTGCCAAGCTCCTCGAGGCTGCGAATCTGTCCCATCGCGATCTTGGCCTCGTCGAATTGCGCGTCGAGTGCATCGAGATCTCGGAACGTATGAATCCACGTCTGCACGATCGCATGCAGTTCGGCGTAGTTCTGGGAACGCACCGCGGCCGTCTCAAAGCGAGGATCGCGCGTCAGGTCGCCACGACGCATGGCACGTAGGTAGCTTGGAAATGTGAGGCTGCTCACCAGGCTGGAGGGGAGCACGATGCGCTCGCCACCCGGCCCTTCGAAGAAAGCTCCATCTGTTGCACCCAGCACCGCGGGCTCCGGTCCCGTGTCGATGCCGGCGAGGTCGACGTGCGCGCGCTCGTTGACTGCCATCATCACCGCGGCCATGGCCACGTCCACGTATTGACCCCGACCCGTCTCTTCGCGCCGCTTCAACGCCGCGAGCACTGCGATGGTCGCCTGCAGGCCGGCGTACACGTCTGCGTGGGACAGAGGATCGGTCTTCGGCTGTGCCAACGTGTCGCCGTAGTGCCGAAGCGAGTGATGAGTGAAGCCAGCCTCCGCCTGGACCGTGGGGGCGTAAGCCATGCGCGAAGCCCAGGGACCGCCCTGCCCGTAGCCGGTGATGGAGACGTAAACCAGCCGTGGGTTCCGCCTGGAGAGCGTCTCGTAGTCGAGGCCGAAGAACTTGAGCGTCCCGGCTCGGAAGTTCTCCACCACGACATCCGCCGTGTCGCACAGTCTGAGGACGAGCTCGCGCGCGCCCGGTACATTGAGATCGACGCTCACGTTGCGCTTGCCGGTATTTTGCTGCGCGTAGTAGCCGGACATTCCATCGTTGCTGGGGAACGAGAAGCGCGATACATCGGGTCTCGGGGGCTCGATCTTCGTGACATCGGCACCGAGGTCGGCCAGCGTGCGCGCGCACAAGGGTCCCGCCAGCACGCGGGAGAAGTCGACGACCTTCAGGCCTTGCAGTGGTCCGCTCATGATCAGCGCCCTTCGAATTGCGCCAACCCGGGGCCGTTCGCTCGGAATGATGCGAGACCGGTCTTGATGTCCTGCGACGCCCAGATCGGCTTTTGCAGTTCAACCATCGCAAGGTCAGCCGCTTCTACGCCTTCGTTGGCGGCAACGGCTGCCAGCTGCTTGGTAGCTGCATGCGCGACCGTGGGCCCATGCGCCAACTCTTGCGCCACGGAGAGCGCCGCCGCGTCGAGCTGTTCGTCGGGCACGACGAGGTTGATGAGTCCCCAGCGCTCCAGGGTTGCCGCGTCATAGCGGCGACCCAGCATGGACATTTCCTTGGCTCGGGCTGCGCCGATACGCTGCACCTGACGTTGGACGCCGCCCATAAGTGGATGCAAGCCAAGCGCCGTCTCGACGGACCCAAGCTTGGCCGATGCTGCCGCCACGATGTAGTCGCAGGCCAGCGCCAACTCAAGACCACCACCAAGACAGACGCCGTGGACGCTGGCGACGATGGGAACGGACAGCGTCTCGAACCCGCGCAAGGTGTCGAGCGGGCTCGTTGCGCTCTGGCCCTTCGGGTCGATACGCGACGCGAAGAGCGCCACGTCTGCGCCCGCGCAGAAATGCCGCAACGCGCTTCGCAGCACGACTGCCCGGCTGCCCTCCTCAACCGCCTGCCGCAGCGCAGCCAACAACGGCTGCGTCAACGTCGGACCGATGAGGTTATACGGCCGATAGTTCATTGACAGCACGGTGACGAGTCCGTGCTTCTCTTTCAGGATGATGTCTTCACTCATGGCGAGCAGGGAGTTTTGTGGGATGACGGAGCTTATCTTATCGATGATAAGTTTAGGTGGTACCTAGGGGAAATACTGGTGGGATGGCTATCCCTGAGTCAGTGCGGGAGAATCTTGGACAAGAACTCCTGCGCTCGCGGCGCTCTCGCGTCGGGACTGCCGAAGAAGTCCTCCTTCTTGCAGTCTTCGACGATCTTGCCCTGGTCCATGAAGATCACACGGCAGCCGACCTTGCGCGCGAAGCCCATTTCGTGGGTGACGACCATCATCGTCATGCCTTCCTTGGCGAGCAGCACCATCACGTCGAGTACCTCGCCGACCATTTCTGGGTCCAGCGCCGAAGTGGGTTCGTCGAACAGCATGACGATCGGGTCCATGCTCAGCGCTCGGGCGATCGCCACCCGTTGCTGCTGACCGCCGGAGAGCTGACCCGGGAACTTGTCCTTGTGCGCCATCAGGCCGACGCGATCGAGCATCTTCAGGCCCCGCACCTTCGCTTCTTCGGCATTGCGGCCGAGGACCTTGATCTGAGCCAGCGTCAGGCTCTCGGTCACCGACAGGTGCGGGAACAATTCGAAATGCTGGAACACCTTGCCCACGTGCGAACGAAGGCAGAACTCCGAGCTGTCAAAACGGCGATGGACATGCGTGTGCCAGATGTCGCATCACTTGTCGAAGTAGCCAGCCTTGATGGCCGACCCGATCAGGTTCACGATCAGGCGTCCGGCCGTCACGCAGGTCAGCATGCTGGCGTTGTCCTTGGACGGCTGGATCTCGACGATGTCCATGCCCACGACACGCCCCTTCCTGACCAGGCCGTGGATCAACTTGCGGGCCTGCACGAAGCTCACGCCACCCGGGGCAGGGCCATCGACTGCAGGCATGATCGTCGGGTCCAAGCCATCGGCGTCGATCGACAGATAGTAGTTGCCGCTGTCGGGGATGCGCGCCAACACGGCGTCCATGCCGACATCGTGCAATTCATACGCGGTGACGAGTTCAGCGCCATAGCGGCGGGCAGCTTCAAGGTCCTCGGGTCGTGCGCTGCCCTGCGCACGCAGGCCGATCTGCACAATGCGCGAGACGTGAGACATCTCCGATGCCCGGCGGATGGGGCTGGACAGGCCTTCTTTGACACCATTGACCTCGTCGCGCCAGTCGAGGTGAGCATCGACATGCACCAGAGTGATCGGGCCGATCTGATCGAATGCGCGCAGCACCGGCGTGGTGATGCCATGGTCGCCGCCGAGGACGATCGGCAGGCCACGTCCCTTGAGGACCTGGCGGACCGCCGCTTCAATGCGCCGATAGTGATCGCCTGGTTTGCTCAGGTCCGGGACAACGTCGCCGCAATCGACGAAGCGAATATCGGAACGCCCTTGCAGCAGCGGACCGTCGATGTCGAAGTCAAAGTGATCCGGCGCGCGCACGATGCGATCGGTCACGTCTCTGATGGCCTGCGGTGCGTTGGTCTGGTCGTTGGTGAAGGACCTCGCACTGTAGGCCGATCCGAAAGGCATGCCGAGCACTGCGATGTCCGCCTGCAGGTTCTCCAGATCAGTCACGAGCTCAGAGTAAAGCAGCGTCGCATGCCCTCTGCGCGGGGCAACAGTCAGTCTTTCCATTGAGTCTCCAAGACGTGAAGTCAAGATTGGTTCACTGGTGGCTCCAGCGTCGAACTCGCGTTTCCATCGCATGGCCGAGAACCTCCATGACGACGCTGCAGCCCCAATAGATCAGCGCCGTGGTGCCGAGCACTTCGAGGTAGGCGAAGGTGTCGGCAGTCATCAGATTGCTTTGGTAGGTCAGCTCCGGCAGGCTCATGACCGAGAACACCGCGGTGTCCTTGAACATCATCATGGCCAGGCTGACGGTGGGTGGGATCAGGAAGCCGAATATCTGCGGCACGACGACATGCCGCTGGACCTGCCAGTCGGACAAGCCCAAAGACAGCGCAGCCCGGACCTGTCCCTTGGCAACACTGCGAAAGGCGGCCCGCAGGATCTCGCAGAAGTAGCCGCCCGTGTAGAAGGCGGTGGCCCCGATCGAGATGCTGAATGCCGATGCGAGCAGGCCCAGCTTCGGCAATCCGAAGAAGGACAGGTACACGACGATCAGGAACGGGATGTTGCGCACGAGCTCGACATAACCGAGCGCGACGGCACGCAACGGCCAACGCTGCGCGTCCGCCATGTAGGCGGTGATCGTGCCGACCAGAATTCCCAGCGGAATGCCAATGGCACTCACGGCCGCCGTGATCTTCAGGCCGTGGAGCAGCGCGGGCACTGCTTGTTCGACGACGTCGAAATCAATGAACATTGGGCAGCAACCGGGCGAAGTAACGCTCTATGACCCGCGATACCGACGAGGCACACCACAACATGAGGAAGTACACGACGGCCGTGGCGGTGAACACCTGCAGCGGCAGATCACTCTGCAGCGTCGCATTGCGCGCGACGGTCGCAAGCTCGGTGACGGCGATGATCGACAGCAGCGACGAGGCTTTGAGCAGAACGGTGTATTCGTTGGTCAGCGGCGGCACCGCGCGGTGAAACAGCTGCGGCAGCAGCACATGACGCCAGACCTGCGTCGGTTGCAGGCCCAGCGCGCGCGCGGCGGCCGCCTGGCCACGCGGGATGGTCGACAGGGCACCGCGAAGAATCTCGCTGATGTAGGCGGCGGTATTGAGCGCCAGGGCCAGGATGCCCGCAGCGATCGGCGAGATGCTGATGCCCAGCAGCGATGGCAGCACGTAGTAGGCGACCAGCAACTGGATGAGAAGCGGCGTTCCGCGCATCGCGCTGACATAGACGGCGATCACGGCGCGCGCGATCCCACCGCCGGTCGCCCGCACGACCAGCAGCCCCACCCCCAGTGCCAGCCCGATCACGAACGCCAGGCTGCTGGTGTAGACGGTGACGCCGGCACCCTGGATGACGCCTGCGTAGAAGGGCGTCAAGGCCCCGTGCGCGGTCAGCCAGTCGTTCACGGCACCACCCCGCGCTCAGAGCGCGCCGCTGGGCAGATAGCCGGTGCTGGGCAGCTCCAGCGTCTCGCCGAACCACTTCTTCTGGCTCGCGGCCAACTTGCCGTTGGCCCGCATCTCCTCGAGCGTCTGATTGATGAAGGCGCGAATCTCGGGGTCCTTCGGGTGGACGACCCAAGCCAGCATTCGGGGTTCGCCCAACTCGCCGATGGGCCTGAATGCACCTGGTTGATTGCGCATCTGCACCGAGAGCACGTTCGACGGTACGACGCCAACGTCAAGCGCTCCGTTCGCCAGTGCGATACCCACATCGGGATAGGCCTGGAACAGTTTCAGTTCGGCGAAGCCCTTGCCGTACTTTGCCTTCAGTTGACGGTCGAACTCCTGGAGGCCCGGCTGCGCCATCGACCCCATCTGTGTGCCCACCGTCTTGCCGAGCGCATCTTCGGCCTTGGCGATCGTCTTGTTGCCGGCGTTCACGACCCACATCGAGTGCACGATGCCGACCGGGCGACTGAACGCGAACCGTTTGGCGCGCTCCTCGGTGATGCTGACGCTGGTGGCCACGAAGTCGAACTTGTGCGCAAGCAGGCCGGGTAGCAGGCCTTGGAACGGCAGGTTCATTTGCACCAGCTTCACGCCGAGCTTGGCCGCCATGTTCTCGAGGATGTCACGACCGTAGCCGACGACAACGCCGTTCTCGACGAACTCGTAGGGCTCGTATGCAGCCTCGGTCCCCACGGTCAGCTGGCCACGCGCCTTGATGTCTGCCAGTGTGCCGCCTTCGGCCATCGCGAGGGCAGGAACGCACCCGACAAGGGCGCTGAGAACGGTGGCCTTGATTGCGCTGCGGCGAGTGGATTTGATGGTCACATCTGCTCCTTGGGGTGGGTGTATCGGTGCTGACAGCCCGCAATTTAGTCATCGCCGACGTGGGTGACAAATGATTCTTTTGACGGTATGGTTCCAAAAATTGAAACCTTCTTCCTATGAACCAAGCGGACTTCACGGAGCGCGATCTGCGCTCGCTTCGGATCTTTTGCACCGTCGCTCAGGCAGGTGGCTTTGCGGCCGCGGAGCGTCGGCTCAACATGTCCAAGGCGTCGATCAGCCGCCATGTTCGTGAGGTCGAGGAGCGGCTCGGCGTTCGTCTGTGCGAGCGCGGTCCGGCAGGATTCAAGCTGAGCCCGGCCGGAGTCGCCGCGCTGGAGTTGGCTTCGCAAGCCCTCAAATCGCTGGCGCGAATTCGGCCTGAGATCGACGCGGTGCGAGGGGTGCTGTCTGGCACCCTTGCAGTGGGCATGGTCGAGCATCTGATCACGCACCCCGCGTGCCGCATTCCGCAGGCCCTGGCAGAACTGAAGCGGCGCGCGCCCGACGTTCAACCGGAACTCTTCATCATGACCTTTTCAGCCATGGGCGAGGCGCTGCGTGAGCGCCGGGTCGAGGTGGCCATTCGCGGGATGTACGAGAAGGATCGCGTGTTCGACTACCGAAGCCTGTTCGTCGAAACCCATCGCGTCTACACCGCGAAGCGGGCGACGCGCGGGAAGCAAAAGGCGCTGCCACTGGTCTACCGGCCCCATCCCTTCGTCGAACAGGCACTGTCCGAACATGGTTTCGAGCGCGGCCCGGATGCTGGCGGCCTGGAGGCGATTGGCTTGCTGGTCGCGAGCGGCAACTATGTCGGCCTACTCCCGGAGCACTACGCGAACCTGTTGGCTTTGGAGGCTCTTCCGGGTGGCCCGGCGTTTCCGAACACGATCTGCGCGATCACAGAGGCGTCTCGAACGCCGACGCGTCGCATGGAGCTATTCCTCGATATTCTTAGTGAGTTGCATGGCGAAGGTGAAGGTCAGTAGATGCGTCGTTGACGTGCCAAGGACCTGACCGACTGCCCACGATGCCTCCGAATTGGACTGCTTTGCTCCTAAGTTGCCTTTCGCAGAGGACTTGCGTACTGTGATTCCGCCCGTTTACTTCTTCATGTAATCTTCAACGGGCTTGTCGTTCGGGTCGGCCCAGACTGCCTTCGTGGCAGTGCTAACGGGCAGGCCCACACGGGTGTACTTCGGCGGAATCGGCTGGACGAACCACTTGTCGTAGATCTTTTCGATCTCGTTGGACTTCATCAAATCCTTCAGAGTGTCGTCGGCAAGCTTCTTAAGGGCCGGATCGTCCTTGCGGAACATGATGGCGATTGGCTCAACGCTAATGGTCTCACCGACGATCTTGTAGGCGGACGGATCCTTCGAGGTAGCGATACTGCTGGCCAGAATCTGCCCGTCCAACACGAATGCGTCGGCGCGTCCGGATTCGAGCAGTAGGAAGCTGTCGGCGTGGTCCTTGCCGAAGATTTCCTTGAAGTCGACTCCGGCGGCGCGCTGGTGTTTGCGCAGCAGTTGCACGGACGTGGTGCCGGTGGCGGTGGTGACGGTCTTGCCGTTGAGCTGCGCAAGTGACGTGATGCCCGAGTTGGCCTTCACAGCGATTCGCACCTCCTCCACGTACGTCGTCACCGCGAAGGAGACGTCCTTCTGACGGGTGGCGTTGTTGGTGGTGGAGCCGCACTCGATGTCGACGGTACCGTTTTGCACCAGTGGGACGCGGTTCTGCGCTGTGACGTTCTGGTATCTGACCTCCAGCTTCCTGCCGACGACCTTCTCGACATTGGTGATGATGCGCTGGCACAGTTCGACGTGGTAACCCGCGTACTTACCGTCGCCCACGGCGTAGGACATCGCTCCCGCCGACTCACGAACCCCTATCGTGATCTGGCCCGAGGCCTTCACCTTGGCCAGCGTGTCATTGGTTTGGGCGGACGCGGCGCCGACCGCGATGGCCACCACGGCAAGAGTCAGATATTGTTTCTTCATTCGAGTGTCCAGTGTCAAGAGTGTTGCGGTAGATGAGAAGGCGAAATCCCCTCACAAGTCATTCGGATAGATAAGCCCTAGCGCGAACCAGAATCGGCGCGTCCACCATTTGTCCATCCAGCTGAAAGGCGCCCTCATGCAACTGGCTCGCGGCGAGTACGCGCTTGGCCCATTCGCGCTGGGGCGATGTCGGTCCGAATCCTTCGTTGATCGAGGGGACCTGCGTAGGGTGAATGCACAACTTTCCGCCGAAGCCAAGACGGCGGCTGCGAGCGACATCCAGTGCAGTTCGGCCCGGGTCATTCAGATCGACGGTGACCCCGTCGATCGGCGCTGGAAGTCCCGCGCGGCGAGATGCCAAAGTCAGCGCCAAGCGAACGCTGTCCAATTCGTGCTCGTCACCCTCACACTGCATGCCAGTGTCGGCCTGGAAATCAAGGTTCCCGAAAACCAGTCGCGAGATCACTCGGGTCGCCGTCAGTTCGTCCAGCTTGTGCAGGCCAGCGGCCGACTCAATCAACGGCAGGACGGTGAGTTGTGTTGTTCGAGCAACCCGGTCCAAGTCCCTTCCCGACTCGGCTTTTGGAACGACAACACCGCTCAAACCGAATTCCGCGAGTTGCTGCATCAGCGCCAAGTCACCTTCGTGCCACTGTGTGTCGGACGCGTTGACTCGAACAAGAAGGCGAGATTGATCTTCAGTTTCCAGACTCCTCCAGGCGCGCGCTAGCGCTTCCCGCGTCACGTCCTTTGAGCTAGGTGCGACAGCGTCCTCAAGGTCCAGGATCACTGCGTGTGCGCCGCTGCCCAGCGCTTTAGCGAGACGATCGAGGCGGTTCGCCGGAAGGAACAGGAAGGAGCGCGCGCTCGCAATCACGGAGCTCATGCAAGCGCCCTCCTGCGAAACAGAGGCATCCCGAAGAAGAGGACAGGAGCCTGCGCAATGCAGGCCGGCCTCACAGCAGATTCTCCAAGTCGATTCCCAGTTCGCGCAGGATTTCCTCCGAGTGCTCCCCGACCGCCGGGACAGCGTCCATCCGATACTCAAAGCTGTTGTTTCGCGCCGGCGGCAGCAATGCGGGAATTTCTCCATGAGGCGTCGCAACTTTCTTCCAACGCCCCCGTGCCAACAACTGAGGGTGATTCCACAACCCCGCCATGTCATTCATGCGGCTGTTGGCGATCTGGGCGTCGTCGAGCCGACGTTCAACCTCGCTCGTGGTCGAGGCCGAGAACATCTCGAGAATGAGCGCCTCAAGGGCCTGTCGGTGTTCGTTCCGGCGAGCGTTGGCTTCGAATCGCGAATCGGTGGCGATCGAGGCGTCGCCTAGCACCTTTTCGCAGAACACCGCCCATTCGCGCTCGTTCTGGATTCCCAAGATCACGGAACCGCCGTCGCCACAACGAAACGGGCCGTACGGGTAGATGCTGGCATGCGATGCGCCGGTTCGTGGCGGTGGAGTTGCACCCGCATGTGCGTAGTACATCGGGTAGCCCATCCACTCAGCGAGCGACTCGAGCATCGACACTTCTACGTGGCTCCCGCGCCCGGTTCGCTCACGCAGAAGCAGCGCCGAAAGCACCCCGGTGTATGCGTACATGCCTGCCGCGATGTCTGCGATGGAATTGCCAGCCTTGCTGGGGCAATCCGGCGTTCCAGTGACGGATAGAAGTCCCGCTTCGGCCTGAATCAGCAGGTCATAGGCCTTCTTGTCTCTATAAGGGCCGTCCCCCCCATAGCCGGAAATGTCGCAGACGATGAGGCGCGGATGATCTCGATGCAAGTCATCCCATGACATTCCGAGCCGGGCGGCCGCGCCCGGTGCAAGGTTCTGCACGAGCACATCGGCCTTGGCGAGTAGCGCCCGAAGGATGGTCAGGCCTTGAGGGCTCTTCAGGTCCAAGGCCAAGCTCTCCTTGGACCTGTTGGTCCAAACAAAATGTGAGGACTGCCCAAGTACTCGGGTGTCGTAGCCTCGCGCAAAGTCCCCTCCGCCCGGCCGCTCCACTTTGATCACACGGGCGCCCAGATCTGCAAGCTGGCGAGTGCAGAACGGTGCTGCGATCGCATGCTCGAGAGAAACAACAGTCACTCCGTTCAGGGGCCGCACCGGCCCCGACTCGCGGGCCGCATCGGCCGCACTTGTGGCCTGCTGACTGCGAGGGGTCGCGGTTGACTGTTTGTCTTGGGCGTTGGTGTCGGGCATCTGATGGGTCTCTCAGGTATGGGCCGTGATCCGGCGCTGGTGGTGCCACTAACGCCTTGCCTGTTGCCCAAGAAGCGCGAGTTCGGCGAGCAGGCGAGATTGCTCATTTCCGACGATGGTCAACGCCTCGTCGACACCCATGCCGGGCTTGGCGAGCTGCATCTCCGCTTGAGCAGCAACTGCCAGGTGCACAGACACGCGGGCCGAGAGGTCGGTTTCCACGCAGCTGCCTCCGACGTACGCACCGATGCCTGAAGACTTGCATAGAAGCGCTGCCTCGAAACTGTCTGCCAGGCTTCCCATGTCCGGTAGCTTGATTTGCACGACGTCGGCAGCCTCGGCCTGTGCAAACGCCAACACATCAGCAAGCGTGTCGCACCACTCATCGGCAACGATTCGGACGCCGCAGCCTTTCGAGCGAAGCTTCCTGCGCAGCTTGGCAAATCCATCAACCTGGGCAGCGGTACAGCCAAAGTCGGCCGGGCTCTCCAGATTCACCTCAAACGGTTCGGCTGCCTCGGCGACTCGGCAGATGTAGTCCGCCATCTTCTCCAGGTCCCCGTCGAATAGCAGACCGATAGTCCCGTACACGTCAAAGTGAAGACGAGGCTTGTAGTCAGCGCCTCCCAGGCGGCGCGCGCATTCTGAGACCCAGCGAACGTAGTCGAGAAACTGAACTCCATCCGTCCCCAGTTTGGACGGCGCGTTGATCAAGCCGTGCGGCAGAATTTCGACGCGCTTGAGAACCATCTTCTCGACGTTCAAGTAGCGCTCGTCCCCGCTTTGCGCGTAGATCGGAACAGGCCTGGCCATGAGTTCAACGCCGTACTCTTTCGCCAGCACGGCGGCCATGGGCATTCTTGACTTTTGTGCAACCGCCCGAAGCAGCGCCTGGCTGATGCCGTACTGCATGGCTGCGGACACGGGCGTACCGTTTGGCAAGGGCGCCAAGACGGCCGCTACGGCTTGTCGGAACGACGTTGCCGGCTCGGAGATGAGGCGATCGATCAGAAACTCATCGAGCACAGATTGCGCTCGGCGAATGCTGAATACAGCCTCGCGCCCACCTGCGGCGGCGTATTGGACAGACATCATGTCGCCCCAGGCGACGTACCCGTCGTCCAGAACCAAGCCAATGCCCAGCGATTCCGCGGGCATGCGAATGTTGTGAAAACCCGGAGTTCTGGGTTCGCCCAGATACCGAAAACCGTCCATCTGAGCGCCTGCACGGATCGCCCTTTGGTCGTCGTAGAAGAACGCGCCCAACCCCGGGGCGCAAATTGCTTGCTTGATCATTGACATCCCACAAAAGATTGGAGCGACTGTAGGATGGGCTTCGCCAAGCTGTAAGGTACGGTTGTCTCGTACTGTTTTGAAGTGTTTGGTACAAATGACCGATACAGCAATCGACCTGCAGCTTGTTCCTGGCACGGCCGCGCCCTTGACCCAGCAAATCGTCAAGGCGGTGGAAGACAAGGTGCAGACGGGCGTATTGCGCTCCGGGCAAAGGATGCCCTCGGTGCGAGGCTTCGCAGCCAGCCAGGGCATCAGCGTCCATACGGTGGTCGAGGCGTACGGGCACCTCGTTGCACGCGGTGTACTGGTTTCGCGCCGCGGCTCAGGCTACTTTGTGGCCGACCAGTCGCTGCAGCATCAGAACTCCACCTTTGCGCGGCTGAAAAGTTCGCTCGATCCTAGCCAATTGGGCCGGGAAATCCTCGCCGATTCGCCTGCATCGGTGCGCCTAGGCGGCGGACCCGTCAGTTCCGACTGGGTAGATCACATTGAACTTGAGGCGGCATTTCGGAAACTGGCGCGCGGCGTATTTCCGCGATTCAACTCCTATGGCACGACGCTTGGCTTCGCCCCGCTGCGAGAACTGCTGTCCCGGCGTTTTGCCAATGCTGATGTCCAGGTTTCTCCGAGCAACATCATGTTGACCAATGGCGCTACGCAGGCGCTTGACCTGGTGATTCGCCTCCTCGTGCGTCCAGGACAAACAGTACTCGTAGATGACCCAGGGTACTTCCAGACATTCTGGGCATTGAAGACGCAGGGAGCTCGGCTCGTCGGAGTTCCGCGCAACAAAGACGGCCCCGACGTGGCCGCATTTGAAAGGCTGTGTGCCGAATCGAATGCAAGCCTGTTCTTCACGCAAAGCGTTCTTCAGAATCCCACGGGGGGCAGCATTTCTCTGTCGGTAGCACACGAGCTGCTGCGCGTGGCCGATCGCCATGGAGTGCTCATCGTTGAAGATGACGTCTCCGGAGATTTGGCGCCTGGCGGTGCGACTCGATTGATGATGCTCGACGGACTGCGGCGGGTTCTCTACGTCGGCAGCTTCTCCAAGACGCTCTCGCCGAGCCTTCGCGTCGGCTATTTGGCTTCGGGAAACGCGGAACACTTGGACGGTTTGGCACAACTCAAGCTCGTGTCGTGCTACGCCAGCTGTGAGCCCAATGAGGCCATTGTTTACTCTCTGCTCGTGGATGGACACTACGGTCGCCACGTGCGACGACTGTCTCGGCGTCTAGAAGAGCGCGCGGCCACGGCGATCCCCGCGTTGGAGCAGCAGGGTTTTACATTGGCGGCGCGCTACACCGGAGGAACCTTCATCTGGGCGAGCCATCGGGACTACGAGGATTCGATGGAACTTGCCAGGCGCGCCTCCAAGGCTGGCATCTTGCTGGCACCGGGAGGAGCCTTCCGGCCACACGGAGAAAGCAGCGCCTGTTTGCGATTTTCGCTGCCGCTATGCACGCAACGCGGACTCAATGCTCTAAGTGAATTGCTAACGGAGAGGTGACCTCGCCGGCCCTCGCGAAATTCACCATACCAAGCGCGGATTAGGTCGCGCGTTTCAACAGCGCGTAGATGCCTGTCTACACGATCAGGAAGCTATCGCGCCGCCGAGGTTGAGTTCGGTGTCTCCCGGTTGTTGAAGGCCGCGGATGAACAATGCTTTTACTGCAGCTTGAGTATCTGGATGGCGAGCGCCGGCTCCGAACAGAAGGCTGTCAATCACCATTTCACCTGCAGGCGGCAAAGCGAAGCCCAGCCTGGACTTGATGGTGTGAACGCCTTCGGCTGGAAACGAGGCGATCCTGCGCGCGAGCTCTTCGACATGCCCGCGCAATTGGGCGTCGGGCAGCGAGCGCGTCACCCAGCCGTATCGCTCGGCGAGGTCCGCGTCGAAATCGTCTCCACCGAGCATTACCTCGAGCGCGCGACCGCGACCCATGAGCCGAGGTAGATGCTGGGCCGCGCCGCCACCCGGAATAAGTCCGACGCCGACTTCAGGCTGACCGAAAACCGCGCGTTCACGGGACGCAAAGACCATATCGCAGCCCAGTACAAACTCGCTGCCCGCGCCGCGAGCGCGGCCCTCAACGACCGCAATTGTCACCAGCCGAGAATGGCCAATTCTCGCTACAAAGGTCGCGTAAGAGGGCTCTCCGCACGCTTCGACCAGAGCCTCACGTAGCGCTGGAAGTTGAACCATGTCAACGTGGGCAATGAAGAAGTCCGGAACCAGGCTTGAAAATACAACCACTCGCACCGATCGATCCGCCTCGGCTTCCTTCAACAGCTTTCCGAGGTCACCAGCGAGCTCCGGCCCCATTAAGTTAAGCGGCGGGGCATTCAAATCCGCGTACAGCACACCTCCATCGATACGGGTCTTGATCGTCTTGAAATCATTCATCGTCGTACCCCAGAAAGTTAGTCGCCACGGTCTCTGAAGAGGCCGTACGCTGATCACTCGAGAACAATGTTGCGCTCGTTGATGACGCGCTTCCAGCGCGCCATGTCCTTGCGAATCGAACCCTCGAACTCCTGCGGCGTCGACGCGAAGGCCTCGGCGCCCAGGGCCTCCAGTCTTTCGGCGACGTCAGGCATCGCGATGATCTTCTTCAGCTCCGCCGCCAGACGACTCACCACTTCGGGTGGCGTCCCCTTCTTCGCGAGCAGGCCCCACCAGCCGGAGGACGACAGGTCCTTGTAGCCGAGCTCCCCGAATGTCGGCACGTCGGCATAGGCCTTCCAGCGTCGGGTGCCGGTCATCGCCAGCGCCTTGAGCCTGCCGCTCTTCACGTACGGGATCGCGGCCGCAGGGTCGACGAACATCGCCTGAATCTGCTCGCCCAGCAGGTCGTTGAGCGCGGGCGCCGACCCCTTGTACGCGACGTGGACCATGTCGATCCCCTGGGCGCCGTTCAGGATCTCCCCCGCCAGGTGCGAGGCGGTACCGACGCCAAACGAGCCGAAAGACACTTTTCCAGGACGTTTGTGTGTCCACTCAACGAACTCCGGGATCGTGCGCGAAGGATTGCTTTGCGGCACGACGAAGACCAGCGGCGCGAGGGCGACTTCCGAGATTGGCGTGAAGTCAATGGCCGGGTCGTAGCGCAGCCCTTTGTACGCCGCCTGGATCGTGTGCGACGAGTTGTTGAACAGCAGCGTGTGCCCGTCGGCTGGCTCATGCAGCACCGCTTCGTAGGCGATGATCGATCGGCCGCCGGGGCGGTTGTCGACGATCACCGGGCGCCCCAGAGCCGTTGCCAGCTTGGTGGCGACCAGTCGCGCGACGATGTCGGTGCCACCGCCCGCGGCATAGGGCACGATGAGCTTGAGGGGCGCGCTCGGCCAGGTCGCTGCGCTTTGCGCTTGTGCAAACACCTGCGTGGTCGCTGCCAGCCACAACAAGGTCGCGGCGAACGATTGAAGCCACTGGACTCGTCTTGACGTGGTCATCACACCATCTCCATCAGGGCTTCGGGCGTCAAGCGAACTCGGCGGTCGCGATGTCGATGGCCACCATCACGTGCTCGCGTATCGCGGATCCGTCGGGCCGGCGCGGACAGGCTCTTCGGTGAGTCGGCAGCACGATTCCCGAGAAGACCTTGTGCTCGCTCATGTAGTGGGCGACGTTGTTGTTCTCTCCGCCCGTCAGAGGCGAGCTGTAGTCCATCCTTCTGATCAGCCCGCGCGTGTCGATGTAGAACACCTGATCACTACTGTGAGTATTGAGGTGCTCGGGGAAGGTCACGTGCAGCCGCCGCCACTGTTCGCCCTCCTCCTGCCACGGCTCGATCTCGCGCGTCTGCACGCCGTCCATCGTGAAGATGAACGGCGTCGTCAGGTAGTTCCACATCGCGAAGCCGCTGAAGTAGGCCAGATGGAGCTCGTCCCACGGTGTCGTCATGGTGTGGCCGACGAAAGAATCCCGTGGACGCTCGCGCGCCGCGATGATCTCGCCGCTGTCGGCCTTCACGGCGACCCGTTGCGGCGTGTACTCGCTGCGCTTTCCCGGACCGGTGAACGGCGAATAGGTCAGAAACTGCTCGTGGCACAGCCCGCTGACCTGCACGTCGCGCAACGCCTCCGGCCAACCCTTGCGCGCCCACAAGCCGCCTACGATCGACATCTCGCCGACGACTCGTTGCACACGCTTCCAGCGTTGCAGACCGCCATGCGCCTCGACAACAAGATCCAGCAATTCGCTCATGGTTGCTCCCTTGTCAGCCGGCCACGGGCGCATCGGGCGTCGTTGATCCGTTTGACCAAGGCCTGTTTGTCCTGCGGCGTGTACGCACCGACTGGGTGATAAATCTTCCACAACGGCATGGGAGTCTCCTTTGGTGTTGGGTGGTGGGGATTTCGAGATCAGGGCACGGGGGCGAAGAGCCGCATGCCTCACTTCATCGGCGCCCGCCTCCTTCATGTCTGCTGCACCCACGGCTTCAGATGCATTTTGACTTTATCTTAGCAGTGCTCACTTTGCAATACAAAGTGGGGTATCCACCGAGCCCATCGCACGGAGCCCAAGCGGCATCCTCTGCCTACGTATGATCGAAGACCAAGGAAGTCCCAGAGATATGGAGAGGCAACGCACGATGACCCCGGCACGCAACAAGGCCTCTAGCAAGACGACCCCTGCGGCGGACAGGCGTTCGCGCAGCAACGGTGCACCCACGCCGGCTCCCAGCTATCACCATGGAGACCTGCGCAACGCGCTCATTGTCGAAGGCCGACGCTTGCTCGAAGAGTTGGGCGCGCACGAGCTGAGCTTGCGCCACGTGGCTCGTTCAGTCGGGGTCTCGATCGCAGCGCCGTCTCATCACTTCGACGGCAAAGAAGGATTGCTGGCGGCAATCGCCGCCGAGGGCTTTCACGAACTGGCCGTTCTGCGGCGCGAAATCGTCGCTGGCACGACGGACCCACTCAATAGGCTCTACCGGATGATGGAGTGCTACGTCCGATTTGCCGAACGCGAGAAGGGGTTGTTCAACCTCATGGTTGGCCCGCGCATCCTCGAGAGGGATGCATATCAAGAGTTGACCACCGCCGCCACGGTGTCGTTCGATCTGTTCGCCGACGCAGTTTGCGATTACGCGCGAGGCCAAGGCTGGCAAGCCAAGGAACTCGAACTGGTTGTTCACGCGGCATGGTCCGTCGAGCATGGACTGGCGACTTTGATTCTTGCCGGCAGGATTCCTCGCTATGACCGCAGCAAGATCAATGTGGCGCAAGCCATCGACTTTTCGTTGGCGATGCTGGTGAGCGCCATTGCGTCCGGACCTGCCCACCTTGGTCGCACTGCGCGCCTCATGCACCGTGGTGCATAAGCCCCGACCAAGTCAGCCTGCGAGGTTTGAAAAGTTCGGCGGGCGACGCTGCGCGAACGCAGCGAACGCCTCACGCGCCTCAGGACTGCGAAGCCGCTCGACAAACTGAACGGTCTCGGCGTCCATGTGCGCCGTAAGAATCTGCGGGTCGCGCATCAGGCGCTTCGTTGCAGCCAACGCCCCGACCGGCTGCGCTGCCATTCGCCGCGCCAGCTCGCGTGCCTTGACATGCAAGAGTCCGACCGGCACGACTTGGTTGGCCAGCCCCCAAGCAAGAGCGTCTTTTGCACTCACGGGCTCGCCGAGCGCGAACATTTCAAAGGCTCTCACGTACCCAATGCGCGCAGGCATGAGAAAACTCGATGCCGCTTCAGGCACCAGTGCGAGGTTCACGAACGGAGTTGCGAGCAACGCATCCTCGGCGAGGACCACCATGTCGCAATGCAGCAGCATGGTCGTTCCTACTCCGACCGCGCGCCCTTGCACGGCAGCCACCAACGGTCTGCTGGCCTTGGCCAAATTCCGCAAGAAGCGCACGACATGCAGTTCGTCGTTCGAACCCATACCGGTCGCCTGGGCAGCAAACTCTCCAACGTCGTTCCCCGCCGAGAACATGTCACCCTGCGCCTGAATCAGGACGACGCGTGTTGCGGCATCAGACTCCGCACGGTCTAGCGCGTCGGCCAGGGCTCCGTACATGTCGTTTGTCAGGGCATTCTTCTTGTCCGGTCGCGCGATCGTCAGCGTCAGGACGCCGTCGGCAATCTCGCTCTTTACCTGTTCGCTCATCAAATTCTCCATGGATGAAAACCGTCATTGAGTGGGCGCGATACCCGCGATGCCCCTGTCGATTGCTTGAGCAGAACAATATTCTAGAACATAGTTCTGTGTCAAATGGCTCGTGCCAAAATCTGGATAGCTATCCCTGCCACCTTCGTTAGACCCTAAGAAATTGACCACTGCAAACGTACTCGAGCGCGCCTTTCCAGGCCCACGGGCCAAGGTCAAGCGCAGCATCCTGCTGGGGGCCTTGACGTGCTTCAACGAGCACGGGCTTGAACCCACGACGATCGAAATGATCAAGGTGCACTGCGACACGAGCGTGGGCAGCATCTACCACCACTTTGGCAACAAGGATGGGTTGGTGGGCGCGCTTTTCTTCACGGCACTTGACGACCAAGCGCGGCTGCTGCAGAACTACTTGGATCTTGCTCAGTCGTCTCGCGAAGGCGTCGCCGCACTCATTCACAGCTATGTCGACTGGGTAGCCGCGCAGCCCGATCTGGCGCGCTTTCAGTTTCAGGCCCGCTCGTCCGTGGCGAAGGGCAGCCGCGGCAAGGAGCTGGCCCAGCGCAATCGGCAGCGCAATCGACAAGTCATGGAGTGGTTGGGTGCTCCATCCCGACGATCGCAGTTCAGAGACTGGCCAGCCGACCTTCTGCCATCGCTCATCATCGGTCAAGCCGAAAACTACTGCCGTGCATGGCTGTCCGGACGAGTCCGCACCTCTCCGCATGACTACCGCGAGCATCTGTCGGAAGCGGCGTGGTGCGCGGTCGCAGCGCCCACCAGCTGAACAAGGTTGGCCGCTGGGTCCGTTCGCAGGCGCGTTGAGTCGGGAAGGACTGCTAACACCCGACGCCACGAGCAAAACTGCTTCGGACTGTTCGAAGCAATCGACGCCGAGGACAATCAGGCCATGGACGAAACGACGTTCGCCACCGAAGTCAACGCTGCCTACCAGGCGCTGTACCAGCTGGCCGCGCGGCGTGTGGCGGACTCGCGTGAACTGCCCTCCATCGAAACACTGGCCTTGCTGACCCACCTCGCGCAAGCCGGCCCACTCACGCTTTCCGAAATGTCTGCTCACCTGCAGCGCGCGCTTTCCACGCTCAGCGTCAAGGTCGCGACTCTCGAAGACCAAGGCCTGCTGGCTCGACAGACGGACCCCGAGGATGCGCGGCGCTCGCTGATCTGGCTGAGCCCGCTTGGACGCGAGACCGTCGAAAGTGCCATGCAGGTACTTGATCCGCAAAGACTTGCTGCGGCGGGACGCCACCTGGCTTCGCCTCGGCGGGAACGCATCGTGCAGGCGCTGGAAGAATTGAACCGGGCGCTGACCCACTCATCCGAAACCAACCGTCACGGAGGCCCATGCCATGAATGACACCTGCCAAAGCTGCGGCATGCCGATTGAGAGCGGACCGTACTGTCAGCATTGCGTCGACGCCCAAGGACAATTGCAGGGCTTCGACACGCGGTTCGAGCGCATGGTGGCCTGGGCACAGCGTGAGGCTCCGCCACTGAGTCGCGAGCAAGCAGAAGCTCGCACCTTGGACTACATGGCCCGCATGCCGGCCTGGTCCCGCCACCCGCGGGTGGTTTCCCGGCAGCGTTGAGATGGGCCGCGAAGCAACTTCACGCTGCGTCCTGGGCGATTCTTCCAACGAGACAGTGAGTGCACTGCTCGAGTCCAAGGAATTGATCCTGCGCGGCGTCCACATTCGCCATCGTTGGCCACTGACCGTCGTGCGCGACGTGCGAGTCCGTTCTGAACGATGCCGATCTGATGGCGGCGCTGGCGCTGCATGCGGACATGGCGTGCCGCCACGTCTGGATCGTGCATCGCAAGGGAAAGGGAGCGCAGTTGGGTGACACTGCCATCAGAGCGGCATTGCGCACTCGCGGCTATATCGACACCAAGGTCAGCGCGGTTTCCGATTCCTCGTCTGCCACGCGCTACACCTTGCGTTCGCGCAGCGCAACGGCCGCGACTGCACCGTCAGCCTGTTCGACACCCCCGGCTACCAGGCCTTCTCGAAAGGCACCTGCCGCGCGCTGATCGCGGTGGACGCCGCCCTGATGATGATCGGCGCAATTAGCAGGGATGGCCCTACTGCACCACCAGTTCGACGCGCCGATTCTTCGCCTTCCCGGCTTCGGTCGAGTTGCTTGCGACCGGTGCCAGGGAGGCGACCCCCTTGCCCGCAAGCTGCGCTGCATCGATTTTCATGCCCACCAGCGCCTTGACCACCGCCTCGGCTCGTCGCAGCGAGAGATCGAGGTTCGTTGCAAGCGTGCCGACGTTGTCCGTGTGACCGACGATGTAGACCTTCAGCGTCTTGTTGTTCGTCAACAGTTTCGCCATTTCGTCCATCGACGGCTTTGACTCCGGCTTGATGTCCGCTTTGGCGCTGTCGAAGTAGATGCCGTAGACGGCGATCTTCCCTTCAGCGTCGAGGCCCTGCTTCAGTGCCACCGCGCTGAACACCTGAACCTGTCCGGTAGCCATCGACTTGGATTCGATCACCTGCTGGTAGACGTTGACGCAATCATTGGAGCTGTCCTGCATCACGAAGACCACCGCGTGAACGGTTCCTCGAGGCGTTTCCCGCTTGGCCAGGATGTAGCGGTCGTTGGCGTTGAAGGATGCGGGGAAGCCGCCCGGTGCCATCTTTCGGCTGTTGATGACGAAGCGGCCTATGTCTTCCCCACAGCTGCTCCGGTCGCTGCACTTGAACACTGTCTGAAAACCGCCTTGGGCCAGCGCCTGCTCGTAGTTGCGCATCACCTCGAGTGCACTCTTTGCGCCTTTGATGACGTAGCCGTTGTGGGTGACCTTGCCCTCGATCTTGAGCAGCGCGCCTGGTGCGGGCTTGTCCACGTCAGGAAGCGGCTTGGCAACGACAGTGGTCTCATCGAATTCCAAGATCTTGGACGCTTCCAGCGTCGCACCGGCGAAACGAGAGATCAGCGGATGGTCCTTGCCGCCGCTGACGTCCGCAGCCTGCGCGGAACCGGTCGCGGCGAGAGCCATGAGGGCAAGTTGAAGCACACAGGCGAAGGTGAACTTGGAACGGGTCATGAAGAGAAGCACATCCTGTCGGAAGGTGGTCACGGAGGCGATCAATTGCAGTGCAGGCGAACAAAGGCAAGCACGTCGGCGAACCACACCGCGCTTCCCTTGTAGGCGAAGCTGTGGCCCTCGCGGTCCGACAATCCGTAGGGCGGATAGATCTTCAACTCGGCCTCCTTGCCGGCTGCCTTCATCACCGCGAACAGGGTCTTGCTCGGGGCAACGTCGTAGTCGTTCTCCGCCTGGAAGAAGAGAATGGGCGCGCGTGATGTTTGAACCGCAGCCTTCATCAAGGCCTGAAGTTCCGGAGCGTCGTTCCAGCTTTCTGCGCCGCCCGCCGCATCCACAGCCGCACAGTAAGGCGCTCGCGAGGCGCCCAGAACCGCTTGCACGCCACCGAACGAGTTCCCGGCGACGGCGATGCGATTCTTTTGGACGAATTTCTGAGACTGCAGCCACTGCAGCGCGGCCAGTTGATCCTGCAGGTGATCGGTTTCCATCAGCCTGACCAGTGTCGCAGCAGCCTCCTGCCTGCCCCCGCGCGTTCGAGCCTGGGCGATCTCGTCACCGATATAGGCGCCCGCCTTCGCACTCAGTCCCTGCCCCCGTCTGTACGGCATGAAGAACGCCCAGCCCTTCGCCGCGAACAGCGGACCGATGCTCGCACTGGCCTGGCTGTTCAGCATCCCTGGTGCACTGCCATGGTTGTACAGAACCGCAGGGAAAGGTCCGTCGCCCTTCGGCTTGAACAGCTCACCGGCGAGCTCCAGCCCTTGGCTCTGGAAGTAGACGACCTCGGGTGCGATGGCGCCTTCCGCGGCCCGCGCCGCGTCGAAATTCAAGAGAACGGCGCCTAAGAGGACGAGCCGTGATAGCCGGAGAAACTGCTGCATTTGGTCTGAACTGTACTGAGGTACCGCGCGCCCATCCGCTACATGTCAGAACTGTCGCAATTCGTCGCCACAACGGTTTCGGTCTCTCCTTCCGAGTCCCACGTGCGCCACGACCTTGCCGCTACTTCTCGTGCTGCACGGCGGTGGTGGCGACGTGGCGCAGCAATTCAACTCGAACGACATGCCGCCCGTTGCGGCGGTCGAAGACCAGCGTGCCGCCCATTCGCGCCACCACACGCGCCACGATCGTCAGCCCGAGCCCGGTGCCTGACGTGCCGCGGGCGGCGTCGCCGCGCGCGAACGCCTGCAGCAACACCTCTCGCTGGTCATCCGGGATGCCGGGGCCGGCATCGCTGACCTCGACGACCACCCGCACGCCGCAGGCTTCGATGCGCAGTTCCACCGGCGCACGGCCATGCTTGAAGGCGTTGTCCAGCAGGTTGGCGATCAGCCGCTCAAGCAGCAGCGGATGGACGTGCGGCAGCAGCAGGGCTTCAGGCGCCACGACGGCCAGCTCGTCGGCGCTGCGCCCTGCCGCCACCGCGGCACTGCGGGCGATGGCGCCTACATCCACTGTCTGGTCCAACGCCAACTCACCGGCCCGCACATGGTCGAGAAAACTCTCGATCAGCCGGTCGAGCGCCAGCGTGTTGCGCACGATGGCGTCGCGCCAAGGCGCCAATGCCGGCTCCTCGGGCAGCAGGCCAGCCGCCAGGCGGATGCGCGAAAGCGGGCTGCGCAAGTCGTGCGATACGCCGGCCAGCAGCAACGCACGTTCGCGTTCGTACCGCTCGAAACGCTGCAGCAGTTCCGCGTAGGCCAGTTCGATGGCCACGACCTCGGGCGCAGGGCCGTCGACCGACGCAACGACTGCGACAGGATCGCCTGGGCGGTGTGATCGGATGCGTGCATTCAGGCGATTCAGCGGCCGCGCGAGCCCGCGCGTGAAGAGCCAACTCACCCCCACGGTGAGCGCGCACGCCAGCGCGACGGCCAGCAGCGGCCCCCCAGGGATACGGGGCAGCAGCGCCTCATCGTCCAACCCGTACCACGCCTTCGAACCATCGGGCGAAGGGATCTGCAGCCACACCACCAGGTTGGTGGCGCCAGGGCTTCGCGCGACGACGGCGTTCTCCACCGGCACACCGGCGCCTCGCAACTCGTTGCGCAATGCTGTCACACGGGGTGCAGCAAGCCGTGAGCCCTGCGCGCCGGCGGGCTGGACGTCGCTGCGTTGCAGTGCCCGCAGGGCCCCCGGCGCTCCCTCGGGCCAGCCGGTGGCTTGGTGCAGCGTTGGCGCCCAGCGTTCGGCAACCAGCCGGGCCACGGCGGCATTGCGTTCAACGTAGAAGAGCCGGGCGTAAACGACCGTCAGCGTGGTCGCGAGCAGCACCTGCACCAGCAACAAGCGCGTGAAGAGGCTGTCCCAGCGTCGCCAAACCATTGCCGCGCCCCGGTACGTCAGCGCGGGATGAACACGTAACCCTCGCCGCGAACCGTGTCGATCCATGTCTTTCCTGGACTGGCTTCGTTCAGCTTGCGACGCAGCCGCGCGACCTGCACGTCGACCGTGCGATCCAGCGGCTTGTAGTTGCCGGCTTGCACGGCTTCTCTGAGCACCTCGCGGGAGAGGGACTGCCCGGGAACACGCGCCAGCGCGGCGAGCAGCTTGTACTCGACGCCCGTGAGCGCAACGGCACGCGACCCGGTCAGCACGGTGCGCTTGAGCAGGTCGATCGTCAGACCCTCGAAGCGCAGGAGGGCCGCTTCGCCACGACCCGGCGCCTGCCGGCGCAGCAGCGCCCGTGTGCGCGCCACCAGTTCACGCGGCTCGAAGGGCTTGGCGAGGTAGTCGTCGGCACCGATCTCGAGACCGAGCACCCGGTCCAACGGATCGCCACGGGCGGTGAACATGACGATGCCCAGACCAGGATGCATTGCCCGCCAACGGCGGCACAGGTCGTAGCCGTTGGCGTCGGGCAGCATCACGTCGAGAAGCACCACATCGGGCCGTATCGTCCCCAGGGCCCGCTCGCCGTCGCCGCCGGCCAGCACCGCATGCACGTCCCAGCCCTCGCGCCGGAACAGCACCCCCACCATGGCCGAGAGTTCGGCGTCGTCGTCAACGATCAGGATCAGGGGCTGGCCTTGCATCGCTCGCCAGTGTAGGTGCCGCGAGAACCTCGCCCGCAATATTGCAGAACTGTCGCAATTCGTCGCGCAGCGTCCGTGCACCAAGTCGCCGTGGTTGTCCAATGAGCGCTCTGGCGATCAGCCGCAGGCACCATGGAACTCTTGTGGTGCCCAGCGCGGCAACTTCGGAAGCAAAGCAAATATGTTCAGTGACGCTCACATGCCCGTGCTGGCGCGAACCTTTCTGTTGGCGACGGCGATCAGCCTTGCCGCCTGCGGCGGTGGCGGCGGCGGGAGTTCATCCACGCCAACCCCGGCGCCGGTCGACCAACTGGTCACCACATCCGTCACGGGCTATCCGCATCAGGTCGACATCTACAACACGGCCGGTGCTACCCGCGCCATCGTGCTGCTGCACGGAGGCGGCGGCAACAAGAGTGCGATCGCCTATCAGGTCGGGCTGAACACCGACATGAGCACGACCACCTTCAACACCATCAACTGGACATGGCTGGACACCAACAAAGTGATGCTGGTCGTGCCACAGGGACAGCATCTTTCCAGTGAACCGAATGCCACGACCTGGCGCAACTACGCGATGGATTCCGGGCTGGACGACAAGGCCTTCCTGCAAGCACTTGCAGCCAAGATCCGCGGCGAGTACGGCGTCGCCAACATCACGCTGATGGGCCACTCGATGGGCGGCGTGATGATCAACCGCATGTGGTGCGAATCAGCAGGCACCTTCGATGCCTACGTCTCCCTGGCCGGCCCGGCCTCATCCGAGTTCAACAAGGCCGCCACGCCGTGCGCGCCGGGCAGCGCCGCCAAGCCCTACATGGGCATCATCGGTGACAGCGACGAAATCATGCAGACGGCCGGTGCCTGGGAAGCAGCGACCTGGACAGTCAACCCTGTCGTCGTCCAAGCGTCGGCAACCGCATGGAACAACGACGTGGTCGTCGGCGAGTTCCATCAGCAACAGAACCGAACCGCCATCGTCTGCAGCGCTACGCTGGCGAGCCAGGCCTTCGTCAACGCCGGCAATGTCGACACGTGGACAAGCTGCGCAGGCAAACTGGTGCTCAAGCGCGTGCGGGGGGCAGAACATGGTGTGGCCTCCATCGACGCGCAGATGGGTACGTCGTCGAGTCTGGACGTCATGAACGCGGTGATGGCCTTTGTCTCGGGTTTCTGATCCCGGCGCAGACGACCATACGCGACTCTGAGCCAGGAGCCGCGAAAGAGCGAACGCCTGGCATTCCGGGCCTTGGTGGGGTTCGCTAACTTGCAAACCCCGCTGGCATGTCGAATCGTGCTTCGGCCATCACACACCTCAGCAGGGTCGGGATCATTGAGCGACGGTCGTCTTGACGGTGTACGAAGCAGTAGCGCAGGCTTGGCAACGGCGGGTCGCTGCGGCAGGTCGCCAGCGCACCTCTGTCCACCCACGGCTTCACGAATGCGCGGGGAAGGAAGCTGAGACCAACGTCAGCGAGTGTCAGCCCGACGATCGCCATCAGACTGTTGCTGGCCACGATGCGTTGCATCCGCAGTCCCTGCTCGCCGGCCCAGACGTCGAACGCTTTCGTGAGGCCAGATCCCTCCGTCATGGTGATGACAGGATGCTGAGAGAGCTCGCTGACCGCAAAGAACTTGCGGCGCTTGATCCGCGCGGGTGCAGCAGTCCAGGCAAGTCGCACTTCACCCACCATGTGAGAGGCGATGTGCAAGTCCTCCGGCGGGCCTGGGACGATGGCGAAGTCGAGTTCTCCGCGAGCGACCTGGCGCTCCCGTCGGCGGCCCAAGTCGACATGCGGATGCAGTATCAACTCCGGGTGTTCCTGGCGGACTCGGGCGACAAGGCGTGGGAGCCACGTCAGCGCGCCCAACTCGTTGATGCCGAACCGGCACATGCCTGCCAGCGTCGCGGGGCCACGGATCGAGACCTTCACACCTTCCTTGAGCTCGAGCATTTGCGCGGCCGTCGGCAGGGAGCCGGTTGCCGGCTTCGGTCAAATGGGCGCGTTTGCCGGAGCGGTCGAACAGCTCGATCTCGAGAAAGGCCTCCAGCTCGGCGATGCGCTTGGATAGCGACGATTGCGTCACGTGTGCCCGCTGTGCCGCCAGCGAAAAGCTTCCGAGCGTGGCGGCCAGGTAGAAGGCTTCGAGTTGCTTGAGTGTCATCGCGGCTGGTGAGAACGCGCTTCGCGTTTTGCTGGCGATCGGCGGGTCGACCAATGCCATCATCCACCTGACGGCCATTGCCGGCCGCGCTGGCATCAAGGTTGGCCTTGATCAACTCAACAAGTTGTCCGACACCACACCCGTGTTGGCGGACCTCAAACCCACCGGCCCTTTCTACATGGAAGACTTGCACGCCGCGGGTGGCATCGGCGCGGTGTTGCGCGAGCTTCGCCCGTTGCTGAAATTGGACTGCCTGACCGTCTCGGGCGAAACGCTGCGTCAGCGCCTGGATGGCGAACCGGGTTATGTGGATCGCGCAGTGGTGCGTCCCCTGGCCGAACCACTGCAGCCTCAAGGTGGTCTGGTCGCGCTGTTCGGATCACTCGCTCCGCGCGGAGCCATCCTCAAGCGCGCAGCCGCCGACCCAGCGCTCTTTGAGAGCGAGGGCCGCGCCGTGGTCTTCACATCACTCGAGGATCTCGCCAATCGCGTCGACGACCCCCAGCTCGACGTGCGGCCGGATGACTTTCTCGTCTTGCAGAACGCCGGGCCGCGCTCTGCGTCCGGGATGCCCGAAGCCGGCTACCTGCCCATCCCGCAGAAGTTGGCCCGCGCGGGCGTGAAGGACATGGTTCGGATCTCGGACGCACGCATGTCCGGCACCGCCTACGGCACGATCGTGCTGCACGTGACGCCCGACACGGCCTCCGGCGGCCCGCTCGGGCTGGTTCGCACCGGGGATCGCATCCGTATCTCCGCCAAGGATCGAAGGATCGACCTCCTCTTGTCGGAGGAAGAGATGGCCGCGCGGCGCGCCGCTGTTAAGCCGGTAACTGCCAAACCGGACCGAGGTTATGCGCGCATGTACTTCCGGGAGGTTCTGCTGGCCGATCAGGGCTGCGACTTCAACAGTCTGACGTCCTCGCCCGTCCAAGACTGAGAGGACGGCCAGGCGCCCACAGGAGGAGCTGTACTACGTGCGGGGTGGCGGGAATCGGGTCCATGGTCACGCCGCCACCGTATCGGTCGGGGGTGCGAACTTGCGGCCGGCGAGCACGTCGCGCAGTGCGCGCGGTGCGCGACCCGCGAGCTTCTCCACGTCGCCGGTGACGATGTCGTAGGCGCCCTCGGCTTGGGCCGCAAGCACCGAAGCGACCGCGTCGATGACGAAGGACGGCAGCCCGGCCCCGTTCATGGCGCTGCGCAACTGCGCCTCGCTAAGAACCGCGTAGTCGACCGGCTGCCTCGTGAACGTCGCCAGCAGCGCGGCGCGCTCCGCGCCGGTGACGCGATCCGGCCCCGACAGGTTGTAGGTCGCGCCGACGTGCCCGTCGGTCGAGAGTGCACCCGCGCAGGCGGCGGCGACGTCCTCGCGCGACACGAAGGCGACGCGGTTCTCGGCCAAGCCCGGCACATGACCGGTGTTCGCCGCCATGCCCGCCTGGTCCGCGAAGGTTTCGGCGAAATAGTTCATCCGCAAGATCGTCCAGGCCTTGGCCCCGCTGGTGAGGAGCCGCTGCTCGCCGGCCCAGTAGGCAGCGCCCATCGCCGGCTCGGCCTTCTCGCGCGTGCCGGTGGCCGACAGCAAGAAGATATGCTTGACGCCCGCGGCGACGGCGGCATCGATCGCCGCGATCGCTTGCCTGCTTCGTGCCCCGGGTCGCAGGTCGGCGCTCGGGATCAGCAACAGTCGGTCCAGCCCCGCGTAGGCTGACACGAGCGTCTCGGGCTGGTCGTAGTCGCCGAACCTGCCGAGCGCCGAACTCGGGGTGCGAGAGATGCCAATGACTTGTTGGCGCGGTGCGGCCCGTGAAAGTATGCGCAGGACTTCGCTTCCAAGTTGGCCGCTGCTTCCCGCGACCCCGATCTTCATTTCCATGTTCATCCTTACGTACAAATCGTGCGTAAGAATAGGGTGGATACCTTTCCTTCACAAGAACGCACACACCGGTTCCTCACGAACATCAATGTTCGTGAGCGGGCTCAGACAGAGATAAAACCAATGACCGCAGAACAGTCAAACGTCCTCACCACGCGCGACGCCGATGAGTGCCGAGGCTTGGCTCGCGTCATCAGCGATGTCGCAGACAAGTGGACGGTGATGGTGGTTGGCAACCTCTCCGAGGGCACGCTGCGGTTCAACGAGCTGATGCGAAGAATCCCGGGCGTTTCCCATCGCATGTTGACGTTGACTCTGCGCGGCCTGGAGCGAAATGGCTTGGTGCGTCGCACGGCACATGCCACGGTTCCGCCGCGGGTCGACTATGACCTGACGCCACTCGGCCACTCCCTCACTGCGCCGCTGTCGGCACTCGCCAATTGGGCAGCGGCGAATCAGATGGAACTGCAGGACGCGCAAATACGCTATGACGGTGTCCGCACCCAATTGCCCGACGCAGGGCGGACCCGCCGGTCCTGACAAATGGGGCCCGCCGGGGTGAACGTATGCGGCAGCGCGACGCCCAGCTGCGTCAGGTTGTCATACGCGCTCACGACAACCTGCCTACGGTCAATGCGACGTCGTCCGGCACCCCGGCCCTCGCCGGCGCTGGCTCGTCCAGACGTTGGGTGCCGAGCCTCCGACGGAAGTACAGCGTGCACACCAGTGCGATGGCCACGGTCGTCATCACGTAGTACGCGGGAATGAACTTGCTGCCGGTCTGTTGCGCGAGCCACGTGCAAACCAGGAGAGACAGACCGCCGACGACGGTGAAGTTCAGGTTGTGGATGAGCGCCAGGCCAGTGGTGCGGACCGAACTGGGGAACAGCTCCGCGAGGAACGACGGCATCGCGCCTTGAAACACCATCACGCACGCGGTCAGCCCGGTCACGCAAATAACGTAGACCGGCACGGTCGGCGTCGCGATCATCCAGCGGAAGGCGGGAATGCAGAAGACTCCCGTCAGCAGCGTGCCGATGACGATCATCCTCAAGCGTCCGACGCGATCGGACATGGCACCGAACACGGGCGGCAGCGTGATCTGCGCCACCGAGTACCCGATGGCGCCCCACATCGAATCCGCTGGCGACATGCCGAGTTCACGTTGCGCGTACAAGGGAATGAACACGCCAAGCAGGTAGTTGGTCGACGCGGCCAGCGAATAGACGCCGATCGCCGCGCCGATGCGGGCCTTGGCCGACGTCAGCGTCGTCGCCACAGGATTGGCGACCTTCACGTTCTTGGCGAACTCCGGCGTTTCATCGAGCTGTCGACGCAGCCAGTAGCCGAACGGGACGATCGCCAGACCCAGGATGAACGGAAGGCGCCAGCCCCAGTCGACGATCGCGACCGGGTCCAGAGACTTGGTGACCATCAGACTCACGACGCTGGCCATGCCGGTCGCCAAGCCGATGCCGACCACCTGGAAGCTCGCGAAATACCCACGCCGATGGCGCGGCGCGTGTTCGGTGACGAACGACACCGAGGTCCCGAACTCGCCGCCGGCGGAGAAGCCCTGGATGAACTTGCCCGCCACCAGGATCATCGTGCCGCCGATACCGATGGCGGCGTAGCCCGGCGCGAACGCGATCATCGCCGTGCCCAGGCCCATCGCCCAGATCGTGAGCATCATGCCCGCCTTGCGGCCATGACGGTCCGAGTAGCTGCCGATGAGCAGGGCACCGAGCGGCCTGACGAAATAGCTGACACCGAACGTCGCCAAGGTCACCAGCAACGACGTGTACGGATCGCCGGTCGGGAAGAACACCTTCGCGATGTACACGGCCAGGAAGCCGTAGATGAAGAGGTCGTAGAACTCCAGCATGTTCCCGACCAGGGCCGACGCGATGACCTTGCGAAAGTAGCGCCGCTTCTCGGGCGGCATCTGTTCTGTGGAATGCATTTTTCTCTCCGGTTGATGATGTGAAGAAGGACGCGCTCTTCGCTCACGCGTCCTCGGTTCAGAGGAGGTAGTCGAATGCCGTCAGCGCGTAGATTTCTCCCAGCGCCCGCAGCTCGTCGACGAAGACGTGTTCGTCGGCGCCGCCCATGTTGAAAGCCGTCAGCCCGCACACCACCGACGGAATCTGCGCGTACCGGTAAAGCCTCGCATCGGAAGCGCCGACGCGCATGTTCACCACCGGCCGGGACTTCAGCACCTGCTCGCAATTGGCCGCCAGCATGCGGATCACCTCGTGACCCGGCGGCGTCCAGCTGGGTTCGTAGCGCCGATCGATCTCGACGCTCACACCAGGGTGCGCAGACAGCAGTTCGTTCAGGCGGTTCTCGACGATGGCGACCGTGAGCCCCACCGGAATTCTGATATCGGCGGTCGCAGTGGCGCCGTCGGCGATCAGGTTGGACAGTCGCCCGCCGCTCACCGTTCCGAACGTCAGCGTGACCTTGCGCAGGACATCGCTCTCACCTGCACCAGAGAGCGATTCCGATGCTTCCGCTGCCCGGTCGATCGCCTCCGCGACCTCGCGGGGCGCATCGACTTCGGTGTCGCGGATCGCAGTCAGCGAACTCATCGCGGCCATCAGCTTTTCGATCGCGCATTCACCGCGATGCACGTGGGCCGCGTGAGCCGAACGGCCGGTGGCGCGCAGCGTGAGCCACAACATGCCCTTCTCGCCGAACCGCAGCACGCGGGTGGACCCGGTGTCGGCGCTGATCATCGCGTCGCCACGGGCGAGCGGCACATGTTCGAGAAGGTACTGCGTGCCCTGCGTCCCCATCGACTCCTCGTCGCTGACCAGGGTCGCGACGACTTCTCCCGCGAGGACTTCGCGGACGCTCGCCAGGTGCGACATCGCGAACAAGATGCTGGCGATCCCGCCCTTCATGTCGGACACACCCAAGCCGTAGAGTTTTCCGTCGCGTTCTTCGCCCGTGTGCCGAGTCGTCCAGGCATCGGGCTTCACCAACGGGAACGTGTCCATGTGGCCATTGAACACCAGCCGGCGCCCGGGCTTCGCGCCCTTGACGCGCAGCACGAGGTTGGCAACATGTGGCAAGGTATCGACGCGTTCAATCTCGAGCCCCGGCACGTCGGCGGCGAACTGCTCGATGCGGCGCGCCAGCGCGTGCGTGTCGCCCGGTGGGTAGTGGCTGGGAACGCCGACGAGCGTCTTGGCCAGATCGATGATGCGGTGACTGTCGCTGGCGACCCTGGCGGCGAGCATGTCGCGGATGGCCCGCCGATCATGGGGGGACGAATGGACTTCATGTGCGTTCATGGTGTGCGGTGTGCCCGTCGAAAATGGGTGGTGGACTGGGGGATGCAGTGAATGAAGGGTGTGGCGCGACCGTGCTCAGAAGGCCACCGCGGCGCCGTCCGAGCGGGGGTCGGATCCCGCCTCAAACGTGCCGTCGGGATGTCGAATGGCGCATCCGGCGTGACCGCAGGCCTCGTCGAACGCGGCCAGCAGTTCGAGCTCATGACCCATCGCGCGAAGCTGGCTGACGGTCGACTCGGGAAAGCGGTTCTCGAGCTTGAGCGTGTCCGAGGCCTGGCCCCAGGTTCGACCCAACAGCCATCGCGGGGCGCTGACGGCCGCCTGCGGATTCAAGCCGTGCTCCACCGTGCGGGTGAAGACCGCCGACTGGCTCTGCGGCTGCCCGTCGCCGCCCATGTTGCCGTAGACCATGGTTCGGCCGTCGTTCAGTTCGGCCAGCGCAGGGTTCAGGGTGTGGAACGGCTTCTTTCCGGGCTCGAGCGCGTTGATGTGGCGAGGGTCGAGCGAGAACGAGGCCCCGCGGTTCTGCCAGTTCACGCCGCTTTGCGTTAGCACGACCCCCGAGCCGAACTCGTGATAGATGCTCTGGATCATCGACACAGCGTTGCCGTCGCCGTCGATCACGCCCAGCCAGACCGTGTCCGCCGGGCCCTTGCCGCCGCCCCAGGGCGCGGCACGGTTCATGTCGATGGTGGCGGCCATCGCGTCGAGTGCCGTCGCATCCAGGAACGACGCGGGATCGACGTGCATGAAGCGCGGATCGGTCAGGTGCCGATCGCGCACCCGGAACGCGCACTTCGCGGATTCGACGGCGGCATGCACGTACTCCGCGCTCAGATGATCGGCATTCGAAATGTCGAGCCGGTCCATCAGGCCCAGAATCATCAACGAGAGCAGCCCCTGCGTCGGCGGCGGCATGTTGTAGACGCGGCCGCGGCGGTGCTCGAGCCACAGTGGTACACGCTGGATGGCTGAGTGGCTTTCGAAATCGGCGAGCGCGAGCGGACTCCCGACCCGCTCCAGATCGACCGCCATGCTGCGCGCGAGATCGCCGACGTAGTAGTCCTTCAGGCCCGCACGAGCTAATTGCTCCAGACTCGCCGCGAGCCGGGGCTGGCAAAACAATGAACCTGTTGCGGGCGCGGTGCCGTCGTGCAGGAACGTGTCGGCGAAGCCGGGGACATCGCGCAGCTCGGACAGCTTGCCGACGGTGTTTCGGTGCTGGCTTGCTGTCACGGGCATGCCGTGTCGCGCGTAGTCGATTGCGTCAACCAGCAAGCGCGACAACGGCAAGCGGCCCCCCACCTGTTCGCGCGAGAGCTCAAGGCTTTTGTCCCATGCGCTCACGGTTCCGGCCAGCGTCACGGCCGAGGATCCGTCGCGGAAGGGAATCGTGTCCCGGCCGACATAGTTCTCGCGTCGCGCGCCCGCAGCCGCTGCGCCACAGCCCTCGACGCCAACGACCTGTCGGCCGCTCGGCGCGTTCAACGACATGAGCCAGAAGCTGTCGCCGCCGATGCTGTTCATGTGCGGATAGACCACTGCGATCGTGGCCGCGGCCGCCACCATGGCCTCGATGGCATTGCCGCCATCCCTGAGCACGGAGAGCGCGGATTGGGACGCCAGCGCATGCGGTGCCACAGCGACTCCACGACGACCACGGATCGGATTGTTCATGACAGGTCGGTCAATCGATGCCCGTTACCGGGCGGGGTTCGGACGAGATCTGATCGCACACTCGTCACGAGCTCTATTTGCATAGACAATGTCAATGCAACAAGAGTGCCTGTTTACAGTGGTTTTCCATTAATTCAGAGGGAGAATGATTGGCCATAGCTCTATATCCATAAAGGATGTTTATGCCAATGCTTGATGTCAAACAAATGGAGGCGTTTCGCACCGTGATGGAGCGCGGCTCCGTGACCACCGCGGCGCTCGTCCTGGGCGTGAGCCAGCCCGCCGTGAGCGCGTTGGTGGCCAGGCTGGAAGAGGCGGTCGGCTACGCGCTGTTCACGCGAGAACATCGCCGCCTGGTCCCGACCGCGGAAGCGATCACGCTCGTTGGCGAAGTGGCCGCCGTGCTGGAGCGGCACGCGCAGCTGTCACGCACCGCCCAGGACATCCACGAGACGCGCGCCGGCTCGTTGTCGATCGCGAGTCACCCGAGTCCGAGCATCTCGTGGCTGCCCGCGCTGATCGCCGAGTTCCTGGTCGAGCGGCCGGGTGTCACGGTCAAGCTCATCTCGCGCCAGTCGCAAGGCGTGCGCGACCTCATCCCTTCACGCGCGTTCGATCTGGCCGTTGCCGAGTTGCCGGTCGAGCATCCGCTCGTCGCCGTCCAGCGATATCGAATGCCGTTCGTGGCCGTGCTTTCTCGCACCAGCCCCTTGGCGAAGCACTCCGCTCTGACCCCGCGGTTGCTGAGCGGGCAGCCCTTTGTCGCGATGTTTCGAGGGCACGCGTCGCAACTGGGCGCCGCCCGCGCCTTCGACGAGGCCAACGCACACCTGCACGTGGTCGCCGAGTGCGACTATTTTGCGAGCGCGATCGCGCTCGCGGCCAAGGGCGTCGGGGTCGCGCTCGTCGATCCGATCAGCGCAGAGGACTTTCGGGCAAGAGGTCTGGTGATCCGACCGTTTGCGCCCACGATCGCATACGACTTCGCTGTTTTCCATCCGGCCGATCGGCCCATGTCGCGTCTTTCGCGAAGCTTTGCCGACGCATTCGAATCGTTCGTCCGTCCCTATCTGATCGACCGATGATTCGGTTCTCTTCGCTCAGAGCCGGCCGATGCAGCCCACCGCGCCGCAACGGCAACGCAGCCGACCCTCGTGGTGCGTCTCACCATAGTTGACGGTGATCTCCTCGCCCGGCGCCACGTCACGCATCGCGTAGAACTCGACACGCCCCTGGCGGATGCGCAGCACCGCATTGGGCCGGCAGGAGTGGTTGGTAAAGCGCAGCGAGTCGCTCGAGTTCGAGGCGTCGATCGCGCGGCGATCGCTCACCTCGACGATCATGATGCGCTGCTGTCCGCGCGCGCGTTGCCGCGCCACGCGCACGCTGACCGACTCGCCGCGGATCTCTCCGATCTTGCGCCGTGCCGGAATCGCCTCGGCAGCGAAGGCACCTTGCCCGTCGATGGCGCTGGGCTTCACGTCGACTACAAACTTCTGCGGATCGCTGCGCCGGCCTTTGATGCGCGGCTGCGCGGTGACGGGCTCAGGGGCGGACAAGGGGACGGGTTGAAGGCGCGGCATGGTCGACGCATTGTCGCGCTGTATCCACCCAGAGATGTCGATCTTGGTTTGTCTCGAACGTCGAGTAAATGAGCAGCCCCCAACGAGCCATCCAGCAGAGGAGAAATGTCCAATGACCGTCACCGTCACCGCCTTTGAACGGTCGCCTGATCGCGGCAAGGGGCTCGCGCGTGACATGCGCGTTCGCTGGGCGCTTGAAGAAGCCGGTCAACCTTACGAGGTTCGCCTTGTTTCATTCGGTGCGATGAAAGAACCTGCGCATCGCGCGCTTCACCCCTTCGGGCAGATTCCGACATATGAAGAAGGCGATCTTGTCCTGTTCGAGTCGGCGGCCATCGTGTTCCATATCGCAGAGCGCCATGCAGGCCTTCTGCCTGACGATGCGAATGCCCGGGCGTCTTGCTTGCCGTCCCGTCCTGGGATGCGGATCGTTGGAACTTCGACGATCTCAAGCTGCCGCGCGACGTTGCCAAGAAGCTCGCCCCAATACCGCAGCTTTTCTTCTATCACTGCCGTGATGACGATGTTGTCCCGTTCGCACACCTTGCGCGTCACCACGCGCGACTCCCGCGGGCGGTGACGCGCGCAATCGACAGTGGGGGCCACCAGTTTGACAACGCCCTCGCAGGCGTTGCCACGGACATTCGAGGCGATGATGCGGCGTAGCCGCTCCGTCGGGTGCGCTGCCGCTTTCACGCTCATGGTCGCAGGCTACGATTCCGGCAGCGATCAGCACGGTCGCAAGGAGCGTGGAATGTCATCTTCAAGCTTGGTCCAGCCGTCCCGTGTCACACTGTTTGCGTCCGAGAAGAACGGGCGACTGGAGCAGCCATGACACAGACGACGAATCTCCAGCAAGACATCGCTCGCATCGCAGAGCAGGAACGGCACTTGCGTTTCGCGAGCTTCGACGAAGACACCGCATGGGCGCTGGGCTCGCGCTTGCGGGCGCTCGCCGTCGAGCGCGGTGTCGCGGTCGCGATCGAAGTGCGGCTGGCGCGCGAGACCGTCTTCTTCTGCGCGATGCCGGGCACCGCGCCGGCCAATGCCGACTGGGCCC
>Ga0307509_10000946_pt1 | contig 49657 bp, 35 predicted proteins | sample 10_EM_MG_FD_202245 | JGI IMG/M metagenome (GOLD analysis project Ga0307509, IMG submission 202245) | Populus trichocarpa ectomycorrhiza microbial communities from riparian zone in the Pacific Northwest, United States - 10_EM | ecosystem: Host-associated > Plants > Roots > Unclassified | place... | reverse complement strand
TTCGTTCGCTTTGGGGTGTGTTGGGGGGGGGGGGGGGTTATGTACGAGTAGAGTTCCGTGTGTTGTGGGTGAAGTGGGACGGGGTGGGTGAGGATTGGGGGAAGGGACGAGTGGGGGCTTATGCACCCCATAGGTAGTTTGGCGGGAGGCGTTGGTATAGGTGGGCGCGTTTTTAGCACAGAAAACACGAAATCGAAAAAGGATTATAAAATACCGTAAAATCTCAGTTATAACGAATTTGCCTGGACTGGTCTTACAGCGCAATCAGATCCCTCTATTGATGGAGAGCTTGCGAACAGGGTTAAATAACATAAGCAAGCGCCTTTGGACGTTCTCTTTGGCCATTCGAAGCCCTAGAGACTGCTCCATGACAAGTCCAAGCGAGTTCGCTACTACTGATATTTTACAGTAGGAGTAAAAAAAAGCATGATACCGGCACAGTGACCACAAAAGATGTGTGGCCAACCATCCATACGTATCTGTGTTCGTAGACAAAATTATCCTCAACGCCCAGGCACCTCTTCCCTAGGGCTAGTATAGTACTATAGTAGTCTTGGAACCCGTCAAACGAGCTGTTGATTCATGTTTAGTTTCTTTACTATCCTGCATTAGTTTTGTTTCTTCTCGTCTCACCAGCAACATCTGATGCCCTCCTGTGACAACTACTAGTAGCCTGTATCATGTGGATGAAAAGTTTTTCTAGTTGTTTTCTTGTCATATCGTTTTTACAGGATAAAAGCACGATGTATTTCCTTACTGTTTTATATGATCATCAGTCTTTACTCGTTCACATTCTGCTCTCTCATCTTGTCTCTATAGTCAAATATATTGCATTCGTTCTCCTCACAGCAAACCAAAAAGTAGTTCAAGAACTTAGTAGACAAGCAGCTCCGGGATAAGCAACCTTGTGGTCTAGTCTAGTTGACTTAACCAGGAATTCCCTGGCTAATTAGAAAGGGCCATATTGCGGATGGTGCGGGCCTTACGGGGCTCGTCTGTGCCTTGGGGCTTTTTCATAATGTCCGCAGTGTGAATGTCACTATTAGAAGTGTTATCGTACAAGCATCATAGATGCCAAATAGCGTTAGCCCAAGATCACCTTTCGCCATTTCTTTATGGAGGCCTCATTCTCATATTTGGTATATCTTCCCCGGCACCAAAACCTCTAGAGCCCCCTCGAGTGATACTGCAGCGGTGGTAGCTTGTCCTATGCTGAACTCATCCTAGGTCCGAGGTTATCAACAGGACCATAGGGGCTCGATGTGAAATCAAGCCTGTATCCCGATTCTAGTAAGTATATCCCGGGGGTTATCACGGCTGTGGTAGATGAGTTTCTGCCATCGCGGATGAGGGCGCCTTGTAGATTCACGGGCGGTTTGTGTCTAAGGTGGTATAAAAGTACCCAATCAAAATAGATCCGGCACCCCACCTTGCAGGCCCTACCTTTCCTTAATATTTTCGGTGGAGATTTAGTGATGTAGGCTTAAGGTTTGGGGGTGTATGGTGGGCTATATGTGTGATAACAGGTTTGGCTTAAAAGTTAGATTTAGTTCTAACAGTAGTGGGTTTGGAGATGCATATATTCTAGATCTGTAGGATAAGGGATATGGACTTTTGTCCTCTTCCATCCCATGAGCACAGTAAGGAAATGAAGTATCATAGCTATTTAAGAACAAGATATTGCTGAACCCCTCCTCACCCACACACTTCCCCTGACAACTCCTAGACTCTGTGAATAAAACACCAATCAAAAATGCACGCAATATTGGAGAGAGCAGGAGGGGGGGACGACTATAATATTTACTAGTTCCGACTAGGGCTTCATTTTAATGAGCTACAGATGACATCATTCGAGCTTTAAATTTCAAGAGCTTAAAGAAACCTAGATTGACACATGCCCTGGAGACAAGGGATAAATCGCGAGTGATTTACTATGTGTCACTGAGCTTATAGGGCCAAAATTGATGAAACTTCCTTCCATATTCACCATGGTCGGCTGTGGGGAGCACGTCAGCTGGTGAAGTGGCGGGCGGGTAAGGCGGCGAGTGAGGCCTCGTGAACCTGGGAAATGGTGGCAGGTGCTTTCCTGTATAGATAGCTGGTGACACCACCCTTTGTTTCTTTCTCAATCAACCTCAGTCGTTTCAAAAACAATGGTCGTTTGGCAACCAGAGGGAGACCAAAGCACACCGAAAGGGGAGGTTTCAGGCTACCATTACTCCATCGCATTCATAGAAAAGAATAAGAAAAAGGCTCTGGAACCCCCCTGCAAAATAATCCATATACAAATTTCTGGGGTTTCTTACTCTTATCCTGCAAAAGTGGTAGGCTATGGGACGTTCTTCATCCTAAGGAATCTACTAAGATAGGGGTCTTCATCCTAAGGAATCTACTAAGATAGGGGTTTTTCACAGAAAAGATCATTGTAGATGACCTCACTCACTTGTGGTAACACACACTGGCAGTGATCATCTGGTAAAAATGGGGGAAATGTACGACATATTCCGAACATGGGAGTGTTTTCGGGTTTTATTTGTGAGTGAATTTCTTGGGGATCTGTGGGGTTCTGGTGGTGCAAGGACCCCATCTTTGGTGCGTTCAGGCTTCCACTACGTTACCAGACAGCCCTCGTTAGGTTAAAGGGATGAGAAAGCCAGGTCAAGAGAGCGGTTCATTAGGGGTTAATCTGGCCCTTGCTTAAATTCCTGATAAACTTGGATGGCAATTTGTAGTCTGACTGTTAATATAGTGCACCCCTCTATAACAAAAGAAAAAAATTCGGAACTTTTTGTTCGTTATAGAGATCCGAGTCTGGAAGAAATTCCACGAGGGCAATTGGTATGGGAGTGGGAGTGTAAGTTCCCAGAAGTGGTTTATTTGTAATAGCAAGGTTTCCCTTATAAGTGGTCCATTATATCAGGTGCGACTGAAACCGACCCTGTGTTAGGCACTTGATACAGTTGGTGGGCTGTCGCCAATATTTACTCATTAATTTCTTAAGGATAGATCTTTCCTGATACTCACTCACTATAGAGCTCTTTTTACCTACTTGTACTCGAAAAGCTAGTAACGCTTGTTCTATACCTATTAGTCCCGGTATATCTAAAGAAACCTCTGCCAGCCTGGTTCTCAACAGTTTGTGGATCCTTCGAGTTCTGACCCGTGAGTAACTGAATAAACATTTTTCCTATCCCTACTGATTTTCTACTCCCCTAAGCTCTGGAAGCAGAAGACAGGGAGCGAGCTATTATTGATATATTGTTTTTCTTTTCTGTGGCTATGTTTTTTCTTTACCCACACTGCCGGCCTCCCCATTCACTGGGTCCCCGTCAGTCCCTAAATGCTGGTGGAGTCGAAGTATAACCAGCGAAGTAGTATGAGCTCTCACACCCATGTGTTTTAACCTGTCCACCCTGAGGATAGTTTGTGTAGACTAAGGGACATAGGTGCTTCATGAGTGCCGGCGCGAGGGCGAAGATTTCCAGAGCAGGATGTCTCCTATGCTATTGTGGACATGGTTGCAGTTTCCTATCTATCTCTCAACACACAATAAATCCTGTTGCATTTTTTTCATATAACAGTGTGTCGAACAGGACTTAGGTACGGTATTTCTAGCATGCCAAACAGGGGCCCAATAGGATATGATATATATAAAAAATTGCATCTTCAAGAAATTTTGGCATTTGGAAGGGCCCTTTTGAAAATCTGAGCAAAGTACTTACTCTATAATTATTATTATTACAACTATTAAAGGAAAAATTCCTCACTTGATAATACACATCTAAATCCTAAAATTGAAAAACGGGACTTGAAACAAAAAACGCCGTTTTAATTTGTGCGCCGAACACACCCATTCGTTTACGAATACATGAGCAAGACAGCATTTCTGTTGAGCGCCAATCTGGCCTTAGTTTAGGAGGCTGAGGTTGAGGAGGATTACCCTACCTTCATTTTCTGCCAAGCTTGCAGGGGGTAGCTCAGGATGTGAAACCATCTCGTAGGCGCCCATACGATAGTTATATCCCATCTTTTAATCGCAAGAGAGAACGCTACAACCTAGCATTGCCCAGCATGTCGAACGACAAATTCAAATACCGTGTTGAAATTCAGCAGGTACTATGCTCCTCCCCAATCTGATCCATCGCACGTGGTGTTAAGGCTAACAAGTGTAGATGATGTTCGTTTCGGGCGAAACCGGCGAACCGTCTGCAGAAACCACAGGAATCATTGAGGAGATTGTGCGGGGTCAGGTTATCGAGATGGTATTATTTCTAAAAACTTACTTTCTAGCTCGAGATTCTAATTCGTGACAGTTACAACAATGCACCAATCTTGCGTCACGTCGCGGGTCCCGCTCCATTTCGACCGACGATCTCATCTTTCTCATACGTCATGACAAGGCGAAGGTTTCTCGTTTAAGAACTTATCTATCCTGGAAAGATGTCAGGAAAACCGCTAAAGATAACGACCCATCCGGGGGAGCTGGCGCGCCTGATCCTGCCGACATCCTCGACGACGCCGCCGCGGGTATTGCAGGTGGGGCCGGGCCAGTTCAGATGAGGCAGAAGAAGGCAAAGATCGGACTCCCATGGGAGGTGGCTAGTTTTTTCTCGGAGCAAGTCCCTGAACGCGAGGAAGACGAAGACGAAGACGAGGTAGAGGCCAACGCTGCCACGCTGCAGCGCCTTAAGAATGCAGATGAACGCACGAGAGGCATGACTAGGGACGAATACGTACACTGGTCCGAATGCCGCCAGGCTTCCTTCACATTTCGCAAAGGGAAGAGATTTCGCGAGTGGGCTGGGTTCGGAACCGTTACAGATGCGAAGCCCAATGATGATATTGTCGACATTCTGGGTTTCCTCACGTTCGAGATTGTGCAGACTCTTACTGAGGAGGCTTTGAAGGTAAAGGAATTAGAGGACCAAGTTTTATTGGAAAGTCGAGAGAAGAGTAAAAAGAGGAAACGGGAGAAGTTCTTATTTCATGCTGAAGAGGGAAGGACCCCTATTGAGCCGCGACATGTCGAAGAGGCTTTCCGAAGATTACAAGTCCCAAAGCCCAAATCCCGAGCCATGAGGAATTTTTCGGGTGGAGTTGTCAAGTCAAAATTGACTTTGGTGTAGTGATTTCAGGAGCTCTATACGAGGCCGCCACGGCCCACAGTTTACGATGACACGATAGATGAGGGGCTTATATGCGAAATCGGCGTTTTTTTTAATACACACTTTGCACTTTTATTTATATCTTTGGTGGTTTGCCGGTGGCTGATTTTACTCCATGCCACCTCTTGTTCTCATGCGTTTAGATAGGGTTCTTCTGCTCTAATCTTCTTGGTTACTTTGATATGTTCATATTAGAGTAACTGGACATTCCTGTAGACATTAAGGAGCAGTATGTAGGCACCTACTCGACTCATGTATCCAAGGATTCACTCCGCAGAACATGATGACTTAATTCTGTTGTTTATTTAGTTGGCCCTATTCAAGAAGCTGGGCAGAGAGAGGAGTACGGTAGTCGTCGGCACTTAGCACAGATTATGCTCCTACTCTCTTTTGGTTGAAGGGCAAGTTTAAATTATCATTGACCACTGAGCTAGCAAGAAGCAGACACCCGTAAACATCTAGATCTATCGAAACGTCTTTCTTCTATTATATTTTTTTCGTGATGAATCGTAAAATTATGATCACGAGGTAGTCGTGATCGGGGGGATACAACATATCCTAAGGCGTGGCTTCGCACCCCCCCAGCGATTTCTGAAAGGCTTTTTGGTCTTCGAAATATCGTCTAGTTCTCACCCGCTATGGAGAGACGAGGTTAAACGTGGAATTGCGAGAACTGAGGAGTGAAGCTTCGGAATAGGATGGAGGATAAACTAAGCCAGAGTAGGGATAAAAGGGAATTACTTGTGTAGTAAAAAAGGAAAAGCAGGAGCGAGACCTTAAAGTGGGTATGAAAATTTTAAAAAGGAAATATTGGCTTTAATCGGGGTACGTATCAATGTTAGGAATACAAGTTTTCGCACAGTTAGTTCAGGTTAACCCGCAAAAGCTGCCGTGTCTTGCACGGGAACATCTCCCTTGACACTTGTGCAGGTGGAAAAAAAACGTGAAGTGTTATGCTTACCACAACTGAGGCTCCGCTTTTCAAGGGATAGGATTGAGTTCGTTATCCACTCCTCCAGACCCCCAGACCGGGTAACCTTAAACCGCCCACCAGCCCACCAACAACCGTATTACGTTTCCGACCCTCTGCCCTAGAACAACTTTACCTTGCAGCCGGGGAACTCAGACTCGCCCGACCAGAAATGATTAAGGGCACACCTTCCACTCAACAACCGTCCACCACCCGCGCATGTACATAATGCCATTCTCGCCTTCCAGTCCAGTTCCCCCCAAGATTCGTCCGAAAAGTTATCCATGTCCTGTCGCTGAATGCACTAAGTTGTTCACCTGCGAGCGCGGCATCAGGGACCACCTGTCACTGTACAAGGAACGCTTTCAAGATTACGCTTACAGGGCCTTAGAAGAACAGTTCGCGTTCTGTTCCGACCCTCCCGAGGCAAAAGAGGTAGAGATTGCCCCTGTTAAGAAGGCCCCTCGTGAGAGCGGTCGGGAGAGTTTCAATTATCTCAGTGCTCATTACGAAGCATGGAAAAACAAATACGGTATGTATTATTTTTTGTTCCCCCGCTTTTTTATCTGTTTTTCTATTCATTGTTTTATTTATAATCTATCATCGACTACCGGGGGAGTGAGTTATTGTGTGGATGAGAATGTGGGATTGATTTCGTGCTAATTTGAAGGTGCGGCGGATCCAGCTCAGAGCAACAAGGAAAGCTTCGAATCCAGACATCGACAGGCTGCCCGCAAATATCGTCTCAACAACAAGGAGAAGGTCCGACGTATGGTTAAGCTTAGCAAGTTCCGAGCCAAGGCCAAAAAGATGGGCTTCGGGGCTGACGAGGCCGAAGCCAATGCTCAACTCTGGATAGCTGCATGGGAGAAGAAGTATGCCGAGTCGACAACAAAGTGCGAAGCAGGAGAGGAGGATGAAGAGGAAATTGATGCAATATCTTCTATGCAACCCATGCGGTCTATGCAACCCATGCAACCCATGCCGCCTATGCCGTCCATAGGGTCCGTTCAGTCGATGCCGTCCTAGGCTGTCACCTTTTTTTTTGTAAAGTGCTGAAGTTCTTTTAAGCTTTTATTGCTTTTCTACCTTCCCTTCTTCGTTTCCTAATTTTCTCCCCAGGCCCTGCTATCGGATGTTTCTCCTCGCCGCTTGTTTTTTTCGCCTATTTTTCATGTCATCTGAGTTCGTTTTCATCGGCGGGGTTTAATAGGGTGTACTTTGTATGGCACGGGTCAGTCGGATTTCGGTAAATAAAATAGGGCTGCAAGCGGGCAGAGTCGACGGATGGCGGGAAAGTATGGCTGGAGATGTGTTCTTTTGGTTCTATTTTTTTGTTCCTCTTCCCCATTTGCGGCGGTGATCATGAAATAAGTCTCAGTACGCATTACGATATGATGTCTCTCCTTTTATTCCTTCTTTTCTACTTCATCTGTAGATACCGAGATCTCGGTCTCTTTGGGTTTCTGTCGCTTTAATGGCTTTGTTGGTTCTATGGGATACCTGAGTCTTTTGAGATTTGTTTTCTCTCACTTTTCCGCTTTCCGCAGTCGCGGGGAGTTCTCGTTGTTTCCTTCAAGTCTAAAATATAACTTTCTCCACCCTCATTTTTTTTCTTGCCAGTTTTGTCCACAAAAGGAGGATGTTGCTCACCCTTCTTCAATTTTTTTATTTTTCATCTCTCATTGCACGCGGCATGGGCGGGTGAAATTGGGATACCGGCGTTTCTTCTTTTTACTGAGAAAAGTCTTCCGTGATACACGTGTTTTGTTACAGTTTCCTCTCTCTTTCTTCCGTTCTTCCTTCCTTCCTCTCTTCCACTCCTTTCCCCATAGTCTAAATCCTTTTCGATGCGGCAATCAGGAAGGTGAATTAGCGTGATACCGATATTGTTGCCAGTGTTGAGTGAACGACAGCGCTCCGACGAAAACGAGCCGATTCAACATCTGTCTTTTTTATGCCTCACGATGCTTTCCTCTCCTGCCTGGCCGGTACTCCCGCGATAACGCATGATATGCAACACAGCCAGATCTCTCACTCACTCACTCCCTCTCCCTACCTACCTGCCTGCCTGCCCATCTATCTCCCGTACCACACCTATATCCCTTTGGGCAACCTAGAATCGCCCCGCGCTTAGGGTCTAGGCACCCAGACCCCCCCTATCCAACTCATCTCTGATCACGAGTGTATTTTGTTTCACAGACACGGTCATTCCCAAGGTAACTACATTACATATATCTAACCCAGCTCGTACGTGACATGGCGATGAGTGGGGGCGGTTCTTCAAATTTCGCCAACGGGCGGGAAAAAGGTGATCCCGGCGATGCCGCAAAGCACTGCGCCACTCTCCTGGCCCTCGCCTCCTTTGCCATTTTTCCCGCGGAAAGGGTGAATCTTTCAGCTTTCATTAGTGTTCCGGACCATCGAGTCCCTCCCTATCCGTTTATAATCATAACATTCTTTCCTTACCATACCATACCGTACCTGCGGACGATAATGTGATTATCTCGGAACACCATTTTTTTCCTACCGACTTTCTCAGCCCTAACGCAGCGACTCATAGATAGCTGCCACTTCCATCACAATACATCTTCCATCCCGTTAAGTCAGTTATCAACATCGTACGGTATCAGCTTATGCAGATTGGAATCCAACATTAGAGGCATGGGGTGGGTCCGAGACGAACACCGCCGCCGCAATAAGGTACAATGGCATTTTGATATGGGGCTCGCAGCCATGCTCGAGACGGAACTACCCGAAGCAATGCCGAGCAGATAATAAACATTTTTACTTGCCGGCTTGCTTGTTATATCCTGCGCACTCAACTCGGGCAGAGGCGGTGATGCGCGCAGTCAAACATGGAATTTTTCTTAAAATCGGAGCGGGTTTAAGTCTCGCCGCTAGTTCCCTCCCACTGATTTGACCTAGCCGAGCGAAAAGGTAGAAAGGTAGAAGGAGTAATTGATTGGTAGCCTTATGGTGGGGTTCCTACCCCATTTTCTTTTCTTTCCTGCACGGGTTGGTGTGGTTGTGCGGATCGTTGGGATAACAGAGGCGAGATTGGTTCTTGGTCGTCTTACCTGCATGAGACTTTGACTCCGCCTTTTGAGATCGTGGCATGTGAGCTTTTTTAATTGTTATGGGATCGTTGATCTTCCGCATGGTGGGACTCAGCCCGGGCGTTTTTGCTTCTCTAAAGCGGTTTATAAGGTATATCGACCGTTTACCTTAGGGCATTACTGGGAACGAACAGGTGGAAAGCTGCCTTTCTGTTTAGTATTCTGCTGTATGATACGTACGGTTTCTCCAACTGCGACTGCTACTACTACTACTACCGCTGCAGCTACCACTACAGAAACCGCACAACTGCTCCTGTGATAGCTACTGCGCTAAGGCACAGTTGCGGCTTCACCGAGTGATATTTTATTCTGTTGCGCAATGGGGGTCATTCCACGATTTGCCGAATCCACGAGCGTCCCTGATAAGGCCGCACGGACGCCCAGTGATAGTTTCTATCTTGTTCTCGCACCAGCGGGCTTCATCCATCCTGCCGCACTCGATCCGGGATATATTCCGGATACGAGGGATTTGCTACTGAAAGGGTTCGCAATAGCCCCTTTGGTAATTGCAACCACCGCAGTTGGACTGAGGATTTATTCTCGATTGCGGATATTGAAGAAGCTGGGGTGGGACGATTGGGCCATTATTCCAGCTCTGGTAAGTGAACAGAAAAAGCGAATCTATCGCTTTGGATAGATTACCTTTATCTGAAGCTCTCTTGCTCGTGAAAAGGAGGGGATCTGTTTTTTTGCTGACGAATGTCGGATTCTTTTTGAGGGTGCAGATAGCATATGCCGCTTATACTGCACTGATCATATGGGGTACGTCTTTGGGGACTTATGATACTCGCAATTGGATTTTGTTCGTAGGGCATGAGGCTAATTCTGGGCGTCTTTTTGGGTAAAAACAGGAACTGAAAGCGCCGGTTTAGCGGAGCATCTGTACAACCTTACTGCCGAGCAGATTCTCGATTGGTTCAAAGTTAGTATATTCGCATTTATGATTCTGTTCTCTCTTGCATTCATTTCCGCACTCATGCCCCACAAGCCCCACACGCATACCCTAGGTTGTAGTTTATATGTGGTGGAAAAGATGTTGACATACAATCATCAACGACAACAGGTCCAATACCTCATCGTAGTAGTCGCACCAGTAACCTTCCTGTTAATACGCTTCTCGATCCTCCTCTTCTTGCATAGGCTCGTCGGGAATGGTGAGCCCGGCACTCGAATTGTTATCAAAATCCTGCACGTTCTCAACTTCCTCTGGTACCCTGCAAGCGTCCTGCCTCCCGTGTTGATGTGTGCTCCGAGGGAGATGCGGATGTGGGATCTCATGGCCGTTATTAGGGCACAATGCTTCCAGCCAAAGGTTGTTGATAGCATGCAAATTAATTCTACGTCTATGGTCGTGCTTAGTGCTTCATTTGATGTTGCGTGCTTGCTGGTGCCAGTGCGCCTGGTGTGGAAGCTGAGGATGTCGACGAGGAAGAAGGTGGTGATTTCTAGCTTGTTCGGGGTGGGGATATTGTAGGTTCTGCCTTTTCCTGTATCATACTGAATATAAGTGGATTACTGATTGGAGTAGGGCTTGTATATGTGGAATTTTGAGAGCGTATTTCATGGCAAGGCTGCTAGAAAAGCATGGGGCCAGTTTTGATACTACTTGTATTACTCTCCCTACATCTTGTCCCTATTTTGTGCACATGCTCACATGGTTAGGGAATATGGTGAACCCTTTGATTTGCGCGCAGATGGAAGCCTGTCTTGGTATCATTACTGCCTGCGGGCCCTCTCTGAAGATGCTTTATAAGCAACTCTACGGCACTCCAGAGCAACCAACCAGCAAGCAGCCAACTACTGGGAAATCTAGCTTAACTGGCGCCAGAATATGGTCGAATAGATCGAGGCTTGGGGCAGAGCCTGCTTCCTTGGATGAGACAGTTATGAGTAGCCCGCCAACATGAGCCCTCGATGCCAAACCTTCTTTCCGTTTTTTTATACCAGTATAATACCTTAGCTGGAAGACCACGCCGACCGAATTCGGTGTCCTGGCTGCGACGGAGAAAAAAGCCAACGAAAATACACGATTGGCAGGAATTTTTCAACGCTTCCGTCAGGGCATTCTCACGGGTTATCAGGGGGTTTCAATTGCTAGAACTTTCCACGAGTCTCCCACCCTTCAGAGGTTTTCACAGAGTAGCATCTCAGGCTCCAGGGCTCTCCATTTTAGATTGCCTATAGGGCATGCGGTTATATGGGTTGTGCGGATATGCATGTATGATATGCGGATATGCGGCCAGGAGAGATATGGTTATAGGGCATGCGGCTCTTTGATTTCCGGCGGTTAGGTATTCTCCCATGAATTGTTGTTCTCACATCCTATGCCGCTAGGCATGGGATATTTCTTTCATGGTTTCGTTGATGTTTCTAGCCATAGGATATGAGGTATCGGGTATTTGGTTTCATTGTTTCTTTCATACCCTATGTCACTAGGGATACGGGAGCTGGTACACCGACAGGGCATAGGTCTTAGGATCACAGAGGATCATGGGATATCAGGATGGGTCTAGATTGTTTGTGACCATTAGGGATCAGGTCTCTTCAGCTGCGTGTGTTTCTTTAGGGTTAGGGTGCGTTGAGTTCGGGAGTGTTTTGTTGTTGTTTGTTAGACGGAGAGATATATCTCCTGGCTTGTCCTTAGCTAGAGAGTGAGCAGCCATCTAGTCCACCGTTCCTCCATCCTTGACCGCTCCGCTTAGAGTCTATTGTGATCGCACTTTCGTTCGCTTCATCTTTTGTGCTTTCCTTTGGGTTTCATCACTCCAAACACCGGGTTTCCATACTCCAACTTCATATCTGACATGGGCCAGGACGCCATGGCGCTAGATAGCTTAGATGATATAGGGGGGGATAACCAAATAGGATCAATGAATGCTCCTAGATTATAATTAAAAGCTTTGCCTAGGGCACCTGCTTGGTAACGTAGCATCTGTGTAACGAATCTAGTGAAACAACGACAAGGCAACCCACAGCTTGTGCAATACTTGCACAGGGGCCAATTTTCTCGTGCCTGCCTCGCCCCACCACCACTAGTTGTTCGCCATACATACATGCACACTGCCGTACAACCCAATCTCGCCGCAAACTCCGTGACTACGCAGATCATCCGGGAGCCCTCTCTCTGGACGGCGCCCGTCCCTCGCTGCACTGCCAGCAAAAGCCTAAGCACATGGAATGGCCGCCTCCACACTACCGAGGATGCCTAAGCTAAACACACAAAGAAATTTGCAATTTCGCAGGAGTTTCTGCCATTAGTTTGCAGAAAGAATTGCATGATATGGGATGGCCATGCCTGGAGCAAAACGTACGGTAAGCGCCAAGATTGGGTGCCCCGCCACAAGCGCTGCCGGGCTGTGCGGTATGGCCCAGGGGGGCGCAAGTATGAATGGAGATGTTACCGGGGAGGAGAAAGGAACTCCCACCGATTTCCTGGGTGTTGACCTTTCGTATGGAGCAATGCTCCTGTCGGATTAATAATATACTTAGTCAGAAAGAAGGCGCTCATCAATGGTCACTCGGATGGGCTGTTTTGCGGGAGGTGTTGAAAATCCGGGTTGCGGTGGTAATGATTTACGGTGAGGATTTTACGCAGTGGACTGAAGCCGTTTAAGTGGAGATGATTGATTGATGATAACTTGATGAAAGGAAAGGCTTCAGGAAAAGTTGTGTACAGGAAGGAAGGTGAGAAGCGAGGAAAAGGTGAGAAAGGGGGAAAAAAACAAGAGGGGTGAAAACATTTTGAGAGCTTGCGCGTCCTTTGGCTAGGGCGTACGTATGCCTCTGCGGCCACAGAGTGCGGCCATCAAACAGCCATTTCCAACAGGAGGGGTTGGAAATAGCCGCACTTGGTATGGGAAATGCCCGCACTCTATGGCCATAGCGGCACGCGTACGCACCAGCAGAGGGACACAAGCCATCCAAAGTTTTCCCTGTTTCTCCTTCCTTCTTGCCCTTTCCTCACCTAAGGGGGTTTTCGCCACGGCGGCGTTTGAGTGGGTTGGTGTGTTTGGCTGGGCTGTTTCCGAAAAGTGGTCTCTGAAGTTTGGGAAACCGTGCCCTGGGAACAATGTTTTGTAGCTCAACATTGGGTCAATAAATCCCATGTGTAATACAAGTCTTGCTCACTATCATCATGTTAAGTTCACTTGTTAAAAGTTAACCTCTTCCACTGATTATTAATTTTCTCTTTTTTTCCACCAAAACTTTCACAATTGATGTGAGGTGTTTGGCAACACATACCACTCAAGCTGCAGTTTGGGAAACCACTTAAACTGCCTGTTTGATAATGTCTTTTGAGTGGGTTTAATGCACAATCATCGTCGTGCTAACCAACCCCTAAGTTTTCCCTCTTGTTAACTCTCCTCACGACTTTCCTTTCTATATACTCAATGGGAGAAATCATGAACTCCATCACCGCCTAATACAAACTCCGTGTCTTCACTTAAGCCACTCCACTTCCCTGGGTAAAACCCTCATCGCCGATCATTACCTCTGTATCGATTGTGATATTTCAACAGGCGGAGTTAGCCTTGGCGGCGGGTGCTCCTTGTGGCATTTTGGTTCTGAAATGTACTGTATAGCGGTGTCTGTGCAGGGCTAGTTAGGGGGTTTCAATAGATTAAAGGGAGCACTTCCTGGTGCGCTGGGGTCGAGCAGAAGCGAGGCGGGGGGGGGCTATATGAACCCTTTTGGGTCATCGGGCAGAATTGCCGGCTGGAGAGGATACTTGTGTGTGTCGAGGACCGGGAATGATTGTTTTGGGGAGAAATATCGCCCGAGTGTGATCCCGAGAGATCTATTGATTGTTGTATAGGAAATGCACTTACTTCACCTCCTGAATAGAACTACTGTCTTCGGAGAGGCGCCCAAATCTTGTTTGGGTCTTCTGGCCTTTCATTTTTTTATCTTTTCCTATTGTTATTAGGCCCTGTTTGGCGCGCAAGAAAATGCCATTTTTCTGGCTTTTGTGGCACTTTTGTTACAAATGAAATATTGCAGTATTAAACCTTTTTGATTATGGCTCAACTTATGGGCCTTCTGCAAGATTTTTCTCCCCACTACAGCAGTCAGAATGGGAGCTGCTGTCTTTTAAATGGTAGTGTGCCCGGTAGAGCCTTATTATTTTCATTTATCTCCGTATGGTGCTATAAGCGTCGCTGGGGTTTGGATTGAGACGCGGTGGAATCTCCCCTCTTCTGTCGGTACCCTCATGCGGAATCGTCAGCTACCTTTCGTGTATGTCACAGTATATACTCGTATGGATGGCTTGAAAGGAAAATGGCAATGCAGGACGACAAAGGTGTTGGTTGATGTGCATTGCATACAATATGCAATATGTACCTCAGTTCCTTGATTTCAAAAGCAACAACGCTGGCTAGTGCGGGGGGGATCTCCCTCCGAGGCCGAAAACCGACTCCTGCGTTTCGGTTCCCCAACACTTTTTTCTTTCTGCCTTTGACAACAATACTTGAACAACGATATTCAGAACCGCACCACGATAAAACCGTGTTCACGAAGTGAATGAAACCAGGATAAAACAAGCTTATTCAATTCTTCGTCCAGTTCCAACCGAGATATTCCATATTAAGCCTCAAAAAAATAAACCAACAAATTACTCCCCAAGCTATCCCCAAAACGTCTGCATAAAATCCAGAATGCACCATCCAGCCGTCTCTTTTTCTCTTGCTCCCCCCCCCCCCCCATAGCCTACCAACAGCGGAAGCTCACACTTCTTAAAACCCGCAGGCACTCGCTGCTACCGGAGTCCAACTCACGTTCACGCTCCCGAGATTGACTGCCTGCCCACCCGTCAGGGTATCCAAAGCAGCCTGCGAAAGCACAAACGTACCGGGGGCCGCCACGTCCACGGCGACGATATTGAGGACCTTGGGAGCGGCGGGTGGAGGAGGCGTATACGTCAACTGGTAGCAGGCTCCGCAATTCGGCGAGTTCCACTGCGCGACTGTGCCGGACCCCCCCAAGTTGGGGAATCCGGGAACGCTTCCAAGGGTATGATAGCCCTTCGTGTAGAGCCCGTTCGGACCATCGCTGCAGGCTACCTCAAGCGTCGAGAGGTTGGGGTTGTCGTAGGTGGGGTCGTATTTGGCTACACCCGTGGTTTGTGCAAGGGTGAGGGTTATGGTGGCCGCTAGGAGGAAGATTGGCTTTGGGAATTGCATTTTTTTATTATTTTCTCGTCCTGTCCCTACTGGAGTGATGTGGTGTGGGCCTTATGGCGGGTGTCTTGTCTTTCGTGCGGAAAAAACGAGTGATCTTGGTGATGATAAGAGTAACGAGAGGGGGTTGATAGGACTCGGGTACTGGTATGATGGTAGCAGCATTTCATAGATGGTACTAAGGGTTTATATACATCTTCCCTTTCTTTTAAACAGAGGTTGTTTTCTCTCTTCCGCCCCCAAGGATCTGTAGATATTACTCAAGATCCCCTCCTCCTCCGAGTCTCGCTCGTATCTTACGTTGATTAAACATTGTAAGAACCACCGGCCCGAACGGAAGTAAGGGTATTGTGCGTGCACAAAGGAATCACCAGACCATATGTCGATCACCATTCCCCTCACATTACTGTACTAGTGCGCTCCGCCTCGTATATTCCACCTTCTTTTCCGCTTCATATCGCTCACTTAGGATAAGATTCTCAAAATCCTGACGGCAGCGAAGACCCGCCATGCGATACAAGAGACATGCGATACAAGAGAGGTTCACGAGTCCTGTCTTCTCTGGATATCGCAACTGTGTAACAATGACTGTGCTACCAGAAAACGGGGGGACGTTTCTGTTACTATTTATGGCGGTTGTGGTTATTACTAGTATTAAGCACCGAATTTGGGTATTGGCTCCTTTGTGAGATGAAGGGCGGGGGGACTGCCACTACGTAATGTTTTCTCTCGTTTCCCTTTCCCCCGGAATCGGGCGGAACTTGGGAATCAATGACTCGTGGTGAGAAATTCGCAATCGAGAGTTTGATATGTCAGGAAGGATCAAGTGCAATTATGACTTGTGGGCTGGCTGAGGAAGTGCAACTGGAAAAAGATGGAGGGTGGGAGGAGCCGGACGCCAAACAAATGATCCCTGATATGTGCACATGTGGACTTGTTTATAATTTATACTTGAGGCCGATCGGAATCACAGTTGGGTGTGATAATTGTTTAGAGATTCGAGGATTAGACAGGTGGAATATGGGGAAGTCACGTTTTTTCTCCACAGGCTCTTTGTTCCGGCACGGCTCCTAGCAGAATTTTGCCACCTCAAAGCTTCACTGCTACTCGAGGCTATGATATCCCGACTCAATCGGCGCCTCCGATCTGCCAGATTTTGTGTAACCAAGGCTTTTAGCACTTCTTGGGATACCCGTAATTTTCTGACGTTTGCGAACACAGCTGCGGGCCAAAAATGGGCCGGAGTCCGAATAATTCACGAATTTAGTGGTAGCCGTGTTCTCAAACGTCAGAAAATTACGAGTCAGACTTGAGCTAACCCGACCGGTCCCGATGATCCGGGGCGCTTTATGACCTGTCTAAACGATCAACAATCGGGGGGACCCATGACCCGCTCAAGTATGGTGCCGAGCACTCAAAAATCAATCAAAAACGGACTCAAAAATAATTTCGGGAATTTCTGGCCGAAAACCACATCTTTAGGAAGACATGGCTTCATACAAGGTTCTCAGAAGAAACTCCTCTCCGGTTCTATGTCTTTCTAATTCCCAATAAGAGCAATATTCGTGGAGATAGTGAGATTTTCGAATTACTCATTCATGGTTCTCTCCAAAGCTATTTTAGCCAAGCACAACTAATTTGTATGTGTTATGTAAGCAAATGAATAACCCATCAATGTTGACTTCAAGTGCCATGATACTCCAGTACTTTATCACTAAAAGCGTCGAGGGCAATGCAATAACTCCAGGTTACTATACGAATTTAATCTAGGAGAAACTAAAACCCGAGGCTCCTCCGGATAACTTATTTCTGTCCTCTTGTATGCATGGGCATTTAAAAAGTCTTTGGACACCCCTGTGCTAAGACAGGTACTAAATGCGAGGGGTCCGGGAACTTTTTAAATGGCCAAGCGAACTTTGGGCACGATACGGGACTTAAAGATTCATGTTGGGGTATCATTTTTATGCAACTTCCGTATGGATGCTTAAGAACTCAAATGAACTCGAGAGCACGATACGGGGCGACGAGCTAGGGTGGCAGATGTTTTGTGACGCTACATTCCATATAAAAAAAGGCAGAAATCAAGCAAGATCTTATCAACTAAAAGGAGGCGATAGGGAATGAGCGAGCTTTCCATATGTAAAGCAAAAAGCTAATCTTCACGACAATTGCCAAAAATATTGAGTGTTCGCTCACTCCTTATGGCCATTATTGTAACATCTTGATTGATTTCTGGTTTTATATGGGGGTGTACCGTTACAAAAAACATGTAACCTTAGTTCATGCCGGTGCAGGTAAAGACAACAGCAGTATAAGGGCAGGTAGGTAGACAGGTAGGCAGGGAACTGCGACTGGGACCTATAATACCGCTCTCTGCCCTCCGATGTGCGCGCTCTTAGGTCCGGAAGAAGCATACAGAGTGGAGACATGTGTCAGTATAAAGTATAAAAATTGGGAATCAATAGATGCTTCCGCCTCACCGCTGTTCTTTCCCTTCCCTTAAGACGGAGGTAGTGGGAGGAAGGGGCACTTACTGGAGTCATGGCCTCAACCACCAATTTCGCCGACTCCCTGGCTCTTCGAAATTGAGCACGTGCAGGGCCTAGGAATGACAAGAGAAAGCCTCAAATCCCCAATATCAAATCCTAGTTTACCATCGTCCTATTTATGTTCGAGCACTGCCAATCCACCCCCCACTTTCGTACCTTCTCAAGACCTCAAGAGTTCGGGTGGGCAATAAGGCATCAGGGAAGAAAGGGGAGCGGGCGGGGGAGGTTATATTACAAGATGATAACAGGTCTTGGCAAGGGTTAGGTGTTTAAGAGGCGATCTCCGGGAAGCACTGACGCCATAAATTAATTCAACCAATCCTTTCCCTGCTGAGAATGGACCATTCCGAACGACTCCTAGCCAGGACTCCAGCAAAGGGGTTTTTTGCTGTATCACAGCTCACTTGCAATGGACGCTAACGTCGAGATTTTTGATTTTTTGATTTTTTTGAACACCTGTTCAGGAGCGAGAAAAAGAGTATTACACAACGGTAATAGTCCTAAAACGACGATGCATCAATTCCTCGCAGGAGGAATTTTATAAGGAGAGAGCACCTACCATCGTTACTGGAGCACTGTACCACCAAAATCGACGAATTGAAGCCATGACACCGATCGCCGTTCTGCATGAGCTACTGCGACATCTCGAAATCCTTTTGCAAAGCGACTGATTCCACGCATTACTATGATGGCCCTAGGTTGGTGCCGCAAACAGGACTACCTTTTTTTCCTGCAGTTCTGGATTATGGCCGCTTTTCAGGGCACTAGCGTTCAAACAACCGTGGGGAAATCCGACGTTTTTTTATGGTGGGAGTTTCTATTTGTCCTCTGTCAGTAATTGGACAGTCAAGCTGGGGTATACGAAACTTTTTCTAGTGCTTTTCCCTTCCCTTCTTTGCTTTTTTTATTTTACTTTTTCACCCTTATTTTTACTTTTTCTAACTCCAGCCTTTTCGACAATCTGCAGACAAAAACCACCACCTCCTTGAAAGTATCTATATACTCATATCTAGTGGGTCACATAGGCACTTTCCCGAAGTCATAGAGGCTGCTTCTGTCCAAAACCATGACATCGGTGACACCGGATGCGTCTCTGTGATGACATGTGGCAATTGAAATTCTCGCATATGAAACCGGTTTTCGGGACCTCGTCTCAACAAAACACTCACAGCAGTCCCTAGAACTCGTGAGCTTAAACGCAGCTGCGCGCTTCTCGCGTCTATTCTAACGATGCGATAACTCACCAATTATTCAGCAGTAGCCATGCCCTCCCTTACTTGAACGATTTTTAGTATATGTATGGTACTTGGTTCTCCTTTTTGCCCCTTCGATGTTCCACTTCCTGATTTTCTACAATCCCTATACAACCTTCAATTTCCTGTCTTGACATATTTCCTCGCTGAGAATATGGACGAGCAATGGCTCTCTCAATGCCTCGACGAGAAGTTAGTGCACCCAACACTCGACAGAAAAGTCTACGTCTTGGATAACTACATCATTAAGAAACAACTGTCTCACGGTGAGAGAGGTCACAATGGCTACGTGCCCATATATTCCGCCGTCAGACAACGAGACGAGAACGAAATTCTAGCTTTGGAGCTTGTACAGGAGTATACCTCTATACCCGTTCCAAGGGTGGTCCATTCTGGCAATGGGTACGTCTATGTCAGATGTGAGAAGATAACCTCCATAAGAGTAATAACTAACATAAAACTACCATTTCTAGATTCACTGTTTTCGAACGATTCCCGGGGGTGATAGTGGACAACAGAGAAGCCTGGGAAAGGGTTACCCCAAGGCAGCGAGAAGCAATAAAGCTTCAGGTACAAAGATACATCCAGGAGCTTGTCAGAATCCCTCACCCAAGCTCGGGAATCCGAAGCCTCGTGCCGGAGGGGGTACTCATGCACAATCAGTTACCCTACCCAGGCCCGTTCCCGTCCACAAAGGCTTTCCTACAAGCTTACGACCGAGAAGATGTCTTTTTTGGATATCTAATCAGACAAATAGACCCAGATAGCACTCCGGTGTTTTCACATTTCGACTGGGCCCTCTCAAACATCGTCTTGTCCCCAAACATGGACGCTGTCATGGGAGTGATCGATTGGGAGCGTGCGTGCTTCTTTCCGGAGGCCGGGCGGTGTGTTCACAGAATGTGCTACAAGTTGCCTGGCTGGGAGACGTTGTTTGACGGCATGGAGTTTCCCAAAGACGTAAGTGGGAACGGAGATGGCGGAGTGGGCACGGCCGAGTGATGAGCAAAGCAACGGGATCTACTGATCTCTGCAAGCAGGGTTTATGAGAATTGCCCTTTCTGTTTTACTTTTTTTTCTTTTTCCCTTGGTAGCATCTTTTTTTGTTCCAATCGTTTTCAAGACTTAAGCGGGACTTAAGCGGGGGAGGGCGGGGTGGGAAGCATATTTTTAGACGAGCACGAATGATGTTTCCGGGTTACCGGAATGGGTGAAACGCCCAGAAATCTACCTCATCGCATTTGCCTGGATGAGCTTCATCCTTCGCCGTGACATCCGTGCGTTAAGAGATTCTAGCCTGTCGTAGACTAGAAGGGAAAAAAACACGAGTAAGCAGTCCGCTGTATATACGGATGACATGACCGAGTACTCATGTATATGCAATATCATACCTGGTCCCACAAAGAACTTGTATATTGAAACATCTTGGGCACTCTATTACATAAAACGAACGTCCTCCATTCGAGGCTTCTTTTTCTTCCGGGGTCCGGGATTGGAGTTCTATTGGCTGCGGTCTCCGAGGAAATATGCTTTACCCAAAAGTTGTAAAAATTTTAATGAGGGGGGCGGAGGGGAGAAAAAAAAGGAAAGAATCTTGTCTTGACTGTTGTTAGTATAGTGAATAATGAGCGAGTGATATCTTGAGTATCTTACCTCGCTTAGCTACCCTTGCGTAAGCATTTTGTCCCTTTTTCGCAAATGGAATTTACTTTTCTCACGTGGCCTATATACGTGCATGGAGTTACGTTACAACAGGAAAGGACACTTTCAACGTGCACGGTCGGTCGTCCGACTACGGTAGAAACGTGACATGGCCGGCCAGTACTCGAGCACTGCACGATAAACATTCTGGTCGGATTCTCAATAAAGCCTTGTCATCTGCCGGGGGACAGTGTTCCGGGGGATCAATGGCAGAAAGGGCGGTGAGCAAGTGGGCTAAGAGCTTTGAGTCGGGTGAGGCTTCAGCGTGGAAAGAGAGATCCAGGAGTGGGCAAGATATAATTGCTCAAATGTAGGTGCCCCCCCCCCCCCCGTACTCTCTGAGTCTGTGGGAAAAACTTTTGTTTTCCATGGAGGTGGGCAAAAAGAAATTCAACCGCTTTGCCGGGTAGATCCGTTCACAAATCATCACTCGGTTTGGCAAGTATGATGCTACGAGAAGGGATCACGTAAATACCCATGCTTCATCTTGCTTCGTCCCTCATGTGATGGATATCACCTGCCTGCGCGGCGGTGAGGAAATTAAGCGTGCGCGATGGCTACTTTCCATGTTTTGTGGTCGCTCATGGGCATCCCGTCCACCCAACTCGAGTAGCACAGTGCAACTGGCCTTTGTATCTCATAAGCCGCTGGCTTCCCCAGTGAGGGTCACCACGATAGTTGCTTCCTACTGGGGCCTTAGGAGGAGAGGAATATACAGAGATGCTTTAGAACTTTCTGTTTACTTCCGCCCTACGTCATATCGAGGCCTTTTACAATTTTACAATACCCCGCAGAGCAAACCCCTCTCCGAGGAGGGCTGACTAATAGGAATCTTTTAATTTAAGGTTTGAAACACACCACCTCACCTCCTAAAAAAACACTCAACAGCCCTCCACGAGTGTCCTATCAGAGTTAAGGACTTACTGTGACCCGAGCGATCCACTAGGTAGATCCCCCACGTTTTGCACCCCATCCCGTTCGCAAAGCCCCGGCAGATGGCACAGACGTGTTGCTATGATGATAGCGGCTAGTTGCCCATAGCACTGAGCCGCATACTACTGAGTATGGACTAGTGAGGGCGAGAAATCAAGCAGGGCCCGCAGTGCCGGAAAATTCAAGGTACAGGAGTGGTGGAAGTTTACTGGTGTCCGACTAGGGATATCTCAGGGCTTGTCGAGCATCCAATCGTAACCATCCTATCTTGATCGACGGCAAGTGAGGTCATAACTAAAGGGTGGCATTCCTTGGTTTGGATTGGTGGCTCATCGAGTTATGGATGGTTGTTGGCGTATTTAAGCCCAGATGAGTGTGTCGCCCTCTATACATTGCAGATATAGTTTTGCCTCGGGGGACAGGATGGCACTCGTTCTAGACAATGGGAAACCTACCGGTGTGCGCTAATGAAGCATAATAAACAGAGGTACAGTAGACCTAGAGAGCGCGTGATATATCCGTAAAGTGTAGTAACTTGAAGTCTAAATTGCAGCCCGACCACTCCACCAGAACATTAGGATACCTTGGCAGTATCATGAAGGTGAGTGGAATTCAACTCTATCCTTTAGTGCCTAAGGCCAAGGAGATGCCTTGAGTAACAGCCCCCAATTGTAAATAGATTGAACCGGAGAGTTCTCCGTTGCAAAGATTCTACTAGCATGCAAGTTAGCTTTTGGGAGTGGAAAGTTGTGCAACAAAGGCTAGCCCGCCTAGCATCCCCCACTAGCTCTCTCCCATTCCATTCATAGGCAGGCTTGGTTGTATATTTTTCACCCCTGCCGTTACTTGTAAGAAGCCCGTCTAGTCAAGTATCTATCCTCTTCACTAAACAAGCCACTTAACTTCTAATATGCTCTAGTGCTCAAGTTAGCCTTTGCGCTATTCTATCCACCAAGTAAGGCCCCATGTTTGTGTTCTTTTTTTTCTGTTGAGAGCCTTTCCTTTCTTTGTACAGTATGTCTTCATAGGATCTTTTTTTCCTTTTGCTCCTGGATCATTAGAAAAGTTTCTCCTCTTGACTCCTGCATACTAGTAATTAGCTTCTCACTAGGGCTGTGGGCACTGACCTATATGCCCCATTTACTCCCCAATCTTATCAGCAATTTTCTACTTTGCTCCGCCCCCCTCAACACAAATGCCCCACGCGACCTCTTTCCTAGATGAACACTGCCTCCTAACAGTGGGGCAAGCGACTTGGGAGTTGGGTGAACTAAAAAATTACACTAGTTCCTGGATGTCCCGGTAGGCAAGTGGTGTAGCTAGGTATTGGAATACCCCCTCGACGGAGCGAGCTATCATACCTAGTGACTGGGATAGAGCATACAGGGTGCTAACACGATCACTTCTAATAGCATTAGGTAACCTAGACTGCCGGAACCACGACCCCCATTTCTATATATGCAATGCATTTATTCAAGTCGCTTCGTCACCCCCGCCAACTAGCCCTTAGCTTATCTACTGTTAGTATAGAGGGGAAATAGAGCGAGGGCCTTCCCTAGCCACCGCCCGTCGTTCCCTAGGGTATTTGAAATATGGAGATAGTCCCCCCTCCGTCTATCGACCCATAGGGGGATGAATGGGCTAAGGAAACCTTTTTCATCCAAAACAATGGCTCGTGTCTTGGTGTGCTCTGGGATTACGGAGGTCGATTTTAGTTAGATTTGCCCAGGATTTTCTGAGTAGCGAGAACTATTGATCAGTGTGAACGCTGGCAGACCAGGGAACCTATCGAATATGAAGCGGTACGGCTGGGTGACAAAGGGAGCAGAAATAATCTCAATACTATGCTGTCCTTCAAATGCCAGGAGAACTATCCATGACCTGGCTTCGCTACTAAAGAAGGGTGTATGCAGCTGGTATCATATGTAGCACCATGCACCATAACACGCAGGTCTTCCAAGGAGGTAGCCCTGGCCAAAACTAGGTGGACCAGACCCGACTCGATCCCAAGGAAATTTCGGCCGGACCAAAGACAGCTCAATTCAAGGAATCGTAACCCGAGCCAACCCGGTGAGCTCGCTGGGTCAGGCTAGGAGGGGGGGGGGGGTGGGAGAGAGGAGAAAAGTAGATAGAGTCAAGGACCCAAAGATCATGAGAATTACGTCTAACCTATTGTGCTATGCCACCTACAATGAATGTCGACTATTGTATCATAATATTATCGTAAAAATCTTGAGTGGAGCCCGCTCGGAGCTTCCAGAACAGATGGAGGACCCCCGGTGTCAAGCGAAAAACCCACGGCTGCTACTGCTTGCCTCGATATGAGAAGGAATTATCTTAAGCAATGAATGGATTTGCTGTGTACGTGGACTTGGGGTAAGGAGAGCTATTTCGGACCCACGATCCAACCCTAGGAAGGCTCATAGCAAGTGGTATCTTAAGGCAGCTATACTTCGAGCTTAGAGCCTTGTATAAGTCACCCCGACCCGCGAAATCCGATTCGAAAGTGGGACCCAATGCCCCAAATGAGATTATTACAAGTCATGAGGATTGAATTTAGCACTCTTCTGTTATGACCTTGTCGATGCACAAGTCCTTGATGGCTTTATGTCGTACGTGTAGAACCCTAGACCCCCCCTGCCCTCTAAACTCTGCCATGCCCACGGCTAAACCCGCTTTTTTCGTCACCGCCTTAGCAAACCTGACTGTCCCTTTTCACAAGAGGTCCTATCGTCAGCTACTGCCAGCTATCGGTATTTACGATTTCCCTTCTCTCGAGGGCGTATCTGCTCTTACAGTGTGTGCAACATTTTAATAATAATATCGTCACTCGGAACCCCGGATGGAAAATCCAAATCCACCTGCTAGTAGGGTAAATATCCGTTCCCACGATAACTTCACACATGAAACACTTAGCTGGCGCAGTGGCTAAGGTGTCCAAGAACCAATCAGCACTTGTGCAATCAGCAAGATTCCAGGAGTTTAGCTCCTTAGCAATGAGCTATTATCGAACCATGCGTCACACGGGGAAGGAAAAACAAATCTTGAACTCTGGGGACTGAGAGATCGAAGATCCGGCCCCCCTTCCTAAGGCTGTTAGCAAAATTAGTCCTGCTATTGGGCGGCAGGACCCGTATACCTTTGGGTGAGGTGTGCGATCGGCGGGGTAGCAGAAAATCAAAATAGTGCCCGTTTGGCACGTGCCAATAAGAAGTTGTGGTGGAGAAAAAAGCTGAAAATAGTATGCGATTTCGTGAGGGGCCATTGGGGCGCCTTGGGGACATTCCTGTTCGGTGATCGCTAGAATAAAAGCCGAAACCCGCTGGAAACAGCTCCAAGCCCACAAATTCAGGAGAAATATGGAGTAAATTCCGGTTTCCTGTGTTTCATACAAAGCCTATCGATATTGCAGCTACTGAAAGCTGATTGATTTGGATGTTATTCAGCGATAATCTTGGGATGAACAGTATTAAGAAAAAAGTGGGGCCTGACTTTGTTTTTTTCTTCAGCACTAATCCCTAATAGCTCCTAGTAGAAACACTCACGACAAGGAATGTTTAGAGGAGATAAATACCACAGCATCTGTGCGCGTGCCGAATATCCCTTCAATGCAAGAGTTTATTTTACTGGGAAAGATGTTGGAGGACACTTTTATCCCTCAGTGTGTTATTGCGTCCAGGAGATCGGTGGGGTAAAGTCTCAGTTTAAAACTCGAGTAATTTATCCTCAATTGAGGGAGGATACTTTCCAGATCCCGTTGGTCTCATAAACGAGATACAAGTACCTTGGGCCCAACGCACGTCGCACTAAAGGATATTATGAAAGTACTGGTTAAAACAGGCCCTGGCTAAGAGATGAAAAAGAACAAAGAATTGGCTTGCCTCCTCTTATTTGGAAAGAAGCAACTTCAAAACCTAATCCTAAATTTTACACTAATCCCCTGGTATCATACTGAAGTGACTGAACTAGTCTGTGAAGGTGGCCATTCATCACCAAACTCCAGTTCCGCGATTGGTCGCCCCATAAGTTTACTGTACTTCCTGAGAAAAAGAGTCAGTTGTGAATAGTTACTGGTTACTACAAGTATTCGTAAAAAGAGCAAGATGAGTTTAATGCTATGACAGTGTCAGTGAAGCCAAAACTTCTGCCAAAAAATAATTTAGGAATTTATCGTCGGAAATGGTGCCACGGGGTTAGCTCTGTGTGATGCTTGGAGGGGAGGAAATAGCCAGGATACACCCCCTTTCCAATTACAACTCTTTGGCTCTCTTGGCACCTCATACGGAATTCATAAAAGGGGATCGGTAATATCAACAAGCATTAGCCACAGCCTGGGCCCGTAACCTTTTATCACAAGAAATCACTCGTGGCGCTATCCAAGGGAATCACCTAATCTCACTTGTACTCCTGACGACACACTTGGAAGTGAGACACAATTCCCTAGGTGAGGTTGCAGCAAATGAAAAGTAATCCGAGACTTGCTATCATAGTAGACATTCTAGTATCCCGAGGCTCCGCCTGTGGTACCGTAGCCAACGCCGAAAGAGCCGGGGTTTTTTGGTGGAGCTGAAAACAACGAAATCACAGTCTAGCATAATAAGTGTGGTTCTGTGCCTAGAGCCAGAATGTGTCGCGGCCCGCTACCTTGGACCGAAGACAAAATCTTGAAGTTTGCTAAATATTGGCCAAAATGATGATTTTGTTCTTTGGGTGCTTTGGGCTTTTATACATAAGAGTAACTTCGCGCTTATACGCAAAGATTGTGGTCTACGGTAGTGCACCATACCAAAAGTCAATCAACGGATTTAACAGGAAAACAACCTAAAGCACAGACCATACTGCGCCACCGTCTTTTCAGGTGACCTCCCATGACCTCCCTTGTGTTACCCTCCCCAAACTTAGATTACACAGGACTACCGCACACCACTTTGAGCCTCACCACTACCATGTCGGAAGAAACGCAACGACAAGTCTTCAAAGAGGTATTCATTCACTTCCAAACAGCCCCCCCCCACCCGGACCAACTGACAGAACCCCCCCAGCTAAAACCCCACTGCATAAAAGTCAGCGAAACGATCTTAAAACCGACTCCCGATCCTAGAGGACTATCCACATCCCTAACCCAGCTTCTTCAAACACTAACCAGTACCTCCGGACGCCATGGCGAAGTCTTCAGCCGTGCTCTGGGGGATTACGTCTTCTACCCGCTCTCGCACATATTCCGGCAACACCAAACCGTAAACGACAGCGCGTTGGAGAAGGCTTTGGGATGCGTGTGCATTCTGCTGAACACCTGCTGGCGACTTAACATGCCAGCGGAGCAAGCGAAGCAGATGCTCATCATGATCACCTTTGTAATAGCGGGCACGCCCGGAGCTCCTGTCAATGCGAATAGAAGCGAGGAGACGAAGATTGAGGGCATGAAGTGCTTGCTGGCGCTGTTCGAATGCGTGAAGAGGGCCGATAAGGGAGTTTTGGGAGATGTGGAGTCGTTGCCGGCGCTGGGTCACAGCGCTACCGCTGTGCTTGAGGTTGCAATTTCTACGACCTCTCCACAATTGCAGGTGGTTTCTTTGGAGTGTTTGGAGGCATTGTTGTTCTCTTGCGTCACGGATTCGGACATCTTCGCTAGCTTTTATCCTGGCGTCGTCAGTGGGCTGGCAAAGGTCATTGGCCTAGGGCCTACCACAAAACGCCCATACGAGGTCCTCGCCCGCTGCGTCAAGGTGCTGAGCCGCGTGATCTGTGAGGTTCTCGGGGATGCAAACGTAATGAACCTCCCTACCGAGGAAGAAAACAAAGGAAAGCGAAAAGGGAAGGGGGAGAGCGAGGACTTGAAGGTCCACCGAACAGCCTCCTGGCTTACCGCTACCGCAACACAAACCAAATCCGCGCTCGATAACATCCTCCGCCTCCGCGGCCACTCACATAGTCATGTTCGCAGAGCCGTATTCGAATTATGCCGGGACCTGCTCGAGAACTGCGCAAAGTCTCTCGTCGAAGCACTTACGGCCATCATCGAAACTATGATCGCACTTGCCGGGGATGAAGATGACAGTCTTCGGAGTATTTCTGAGAACACTCTACGTGTCGCGGCGATGAGCGAGAGCATCAAGGAGGCGATACAAAGCTGTGTTCACGGCTGGGCAATTTCCTTACCAAGGGTCATGGCCGGAAGCGAAGAGGTTATGAAGACTAGACTTATCAGTCGAATTTCTACCGGTTTCAAAATTCTGACCGAATTGGGCATGGGTAGTGAGATATTACAGGAAACGCTGGCGATCAATATCCGGGATAGTCTTTTCACTGCTTACTCCGGGGCCACTGGGAAGCAGGAGGCTATCCAAGCGGTAGAGGAGCCGCTGCCATTTCACACGTTGGTTTCGCGGAACAAGGCTATTGGAACACTTAGTGGTTCAACGCAGTACCCGGACGTTGTACTCGGACACAGAAGTCAACGAGATACGGTCAGCAGCGTGAAGAAGCTTTTGGGTTTGTTAGGATGCTCCTCTGAAAACGCTCTGCGGCTTGCACAGCGACACATCCGTGAGAGTTCGAGAATAAATGCCCCTGCTAAGGATAGGTCTACTTCTTTATGGGTTGCTGTGCAGTTGCTCCGAGGATCACTGGCAAATTCCGACGAAATGGACATATTCCTCGACCTGGACTTTTCTCCATCTGGTCCACTGCAGCAACATGTCACGGAGGAATTATTCGCAGTGTCATTATCCGTCCTCAACGACGCTACGGAACTGGGCGCAGATGAAGAAGCAGATCCCATGTCTCCAACACTCCAGTGTCTCGCCCTCGAGGCAATCTCCCTCACCGCACAAGCGCAGAAAGAATCCTTCAGGGAAGATCTAGTGGATGCCTTATACCTCATAGTCCACCTCCTAGGTTCCCCCTCAAGGGCAGTTCAATCCCACGCAATAGTCACACTAGGCAACGTCTCTCGCTCATGCAGATACCCATCTGCCAAAGAGCTCATTCTAGAAAACGTTGACTACATGGTCAACGCCGTAGCACTGAAGCTAAACACATTCGACCTATCCCCCCAAGCACCTGTCGTTCTCGGAATGATGTTGAAACTTGCAGGGCCAAGCCTGATACCCTACCTCGACGACATGGTCGTTAGTATCTTCGCCGCGCTAGACTCCTTCCACGGTTACGAAGCGCTCTGCGAGGCACTCCTAGGTGTCCTCGCTCAAGTCGTAGAAGAGAGCAGGAAAGGCGACGATTTACCCGCCATCACAGCAAACGACGGCGATCCCTCCTCCTCATCCCGGCCGCAGAGCAAGCGAAGAAAATTACTAACGGGAGAAGACCTGATCAAGGGGATCAGCTCAAACCTCCGCAAAGAGCAAGAAAAGAAAAAGAAAGCAGTGCGAGAAGAAGCAGACATAGCCGCTGGGAAATTCCCGGAAAGGCCTTGGGGCAAAGGAAAAGAAAAAATCAAAAACGAGGACCCCACCGTTATGGGTGAAGGCAAAGACGAGGACGACGAAGACCAACTCGCACCGCCCCCGCCAGAAACCCAAGTAGTGGGGCCCACAAAAACATACGACCTAGTTCAAAGAATCACCCGGCTGAGCCAACACTACCTGACGCACCCCTCCTACCCCCTCCGTCTAAGGCTCCTCCACCTGATATCCACCGCGTCCCCACTTCTCTCCAAGAACGAAGACGCATTCCTCCCACTGGTGAACGACATCTGGCCCGCCGTGCTGAACCGCCTATTCGAGGACGAGCCGCAGGTCACAATCTCCGCGGCAGAGGCGATAACCACGCTCGCGCAAGAATGCGGGGAGTTCATCTCCAGCAGGATTGTGGACGCGTGGCCGGGGATTAGGAGAGTTTTTGTCAATTGCCTTGGGAGGTGGGAGAAAGAGAGGGCGAGTAAGACCGGGAATATGGGGGTCTATAGTCCTGGGTATAAAGTCTGGGACGCGCTCTGCGGGATGCTGACTGCCGTTGTGGAGTTTTGTAGAGTCGGCGATGAGATTGTTGATGATGTTTGTAAGATCCTTGGCGGAGAGAAGCTATCGCAGAGGACAGATCTGAGGGGTGCGCTTGAAGGAGCCAACGCCGAGGCTGTTTGGTTAGAGATTGAGAGCTGGAAGGCAAGGAGTGGAGTTGGTGGAAAGTGGACTTTACCAACTCTCGAGGGGGTCAAGTTTTATGAAGTTGTCTTTTAAAAAGGTCTTTTTCTGGGTTTAGCGTTTACGCGTTACAGCTACACACTACCACATGTGCTCTTTTGTTCTTATCAAGGCGACTTGGACAATGGCACTAGGCCGATTAACACTTCTCACGGTGGATGGCAAAATGTCTTTCAATCTACTAGGCCATAGGCGTGCGATGTTGAAGAACGTAATATCAGTTCATGGTCTGAGCTTGTGCCTGGCTGAGTGAGGAATAGGGTCCTCCGACCCCAACCTTTGAGCAAATGGTAGGTAGACAAGTGCGTATTAGAGTTCCAGAGAATGATTCGATGCACTTGGGTGCTTGGCAGGAGGTGGAGGACACAATTTGGGGTCCTGTTTTTCAGAGGAGAATGCAGAAATACACACTACAGTAGATATAACTTAATAGGTTATAGAATGGTCTCTCAATCCATGTCATATCAACCCCGATTGAGCACTGTTATCCACCGGGTCAAAGACCGCCCGGATGCTTTTAGGACATTTAGCAGAAGCTGTTAACATGGTTTGAGCCAAGGATACTAAGTTGGATTCTTTTGGAAGGGCTATAGGAACCGGTGCCAATGCGGGTGGCTGCAGTTTTGTATACCAAACTCTGGTTTCCGTCGAATTTTTTCCTCCTTTAATCTATTTCTCCTATCCGTACTGTCTATCATTAAGACCTTAATTAAATTGAGTTACTGATTGTAGTGTAGTGCGGTGTGGTGCCAAAATATCAATTGGCAGTGCCTCATCTTTGCATCGACTAAAATATCTATCACCGAACTCCACTGCATGGAATATGACCGTATTTCAACACTAGAGCCATATATGCGTTGTGGTTTCTTGCTCTTATAATAATTGATAACCCTGGGTGGGATCGGAAAGTCTACTTGGCGGCCGACTCGTGGGATGTAACTTACTATTTAATGTTAGCAGTTATATGTGCTCTCAGATAATGTAATCCCCACTTACCTCTATAAAACGATACATACCTATCGACATAGATCCAAATTCCAAACCTCTGACCAGAGTTAGAAGCTCCTCCGCCCGCACACAATTGATATTAACCCAATGTGGTGGAGCGTCCTTAGAAACGCAGCACCTTTCGTGATATAAAATATTGGTTTAGGCTCGAGATAACTTCCCCCCTCCCGGACAAGGTTCGAGACCCTGGCTAGGCCCTAGGGCAAGGATTTCAATTAGTGGATGAATGGTAGCCACAGTGCACATAAGATCGCTAGTCAAGTCGATACGGTAGTTTATTTCTCAATGTTAGCTCTGAACTAATAGGAAATTCCACGAGATGCCGACCCCATACTCAAGCACAGTGCTATTCCATGTTCGAGAACCATTTGTATTTTTTCATAATATAAGGTTAGCTGCTTGTTCAGCACAACAAGGGCGAACTCTTGCTGGATGGGTCGGCGTTGGCAACGATTCCATCCCCGCACTACCTACTAACTATTGTGAATCACCGGCGCTTTGATTGATAGCCCAATCTCGACACCCCAAGAACCACGACTACATATCTGGAATTCATCACTTCTCGCATAAAGGACAAACACGAATGATCTGGGAAATGGAGAACGAAGTAGGAGCTGGGTGCGGATTGAAGAGGTGTGTAAGAAGAGAAGGGAAGGGAAGAAGAAGCGGTAGGAATGGAGGAGAGATGAAGTGGAGGAAATAGAGAGAATGGACAGGAAGTGGTCAGGGGAGGTTGGACAGAGGGAGAAAGGATACAGCGAATGTTATCGTGGGAAAAGACAGTTTTGGAAAGGAAGAAGTTAGAACGTAAAAGTTTTCTGAGTTATGTATTTAAGGACATTAGTTTTCCTCCTGAGTGCGATGATAGAATCAAGATCAAGACGTTATCCTCCATAATCTCTCCCCCTTCCACGCAGATACTCTTTAGTTTTTCTTTACTAACACAAGTGTAGTAAACTAGCACTCTTCTTATCTATTATACTTACCTCAAATAACCTAAATCCTAAGGGTTGGAACATTTTCGAGTGACAAGATATGAACGCGTCTGCTTAACTCGAGTAGTCCAACAGCAAATGATACTCCCAAATCCCCTCGTAGTGCCGTCCGGCGGGTCTACCCCGGATCCATCTCTTTACCTTTCGTTATTTTCTCCCGCATACGCACCCATAGTCGTCACCAATGGACACCGATTACGCCTCCTCTCCAGGGACCTGTGATTCATTTAGAAACCCTCCTCTCACTTTTTCCTCAGTCCTCTCCCATAACTATTCACCTCCGCTTCTCCTCTGATTCGTCATCTTTACTTCTGCATTCCCCACCCTCGCTCCCTTTGAGACTCTTCTACCTCTCTCTCTCTCTTTTCAAACCTACTGCCCATACTTCCGCCCCCAACCAAAATCCTCTCAAAAAAAAACTTCCATCAACAATCATTTCCATGGAAGACGGCAAAACCTCTCGGGCCTCAAACAACGATCAAGAGCAGCCTATCCCTACGGAGAAGGAACCTATGGCAAAAAATCATCCGGGGCTCATCCTGCCAACCCCTCTCAAGAACATAGCATCGAGAGACTCGACTAATGAAGCCGCCCCTTCATCCTCATCTTCACTGCCATCCAAAACCTCCCAACAAAATATGCCAGCTATCGACACTCCTAATTCCCAGACTTTAGAGACCCAACCCACTGGGGTACCGAGCAAAGTGACCTCAGAAACGACTTCAACTAAAAACCCCGACCAAGGAAGAACTCAGATAGAAGGGATGTCCACCAAACCCAGAACCGGAACCACCGCGGCTAGGGGCAGAGAGAAGGCTGGTTTGAGCGGAAGTTCTCTGCCAGAACCTACCCCGGTAGCCCAAAGCCCCCGCTACCCAAGAAGACATAAAACCCGTCAGACCGCCCTCGCGAACCGCTCTTCCACGGTGGGTGCAGCTAGCAACCCCCTTCTGCAAAATCCTTCGCCCACCAGACGCCGCCAAAAACAAATTGCGCGGGCAAAGAGGGCGAACGGCGAAGGAGGTGAAGCCTCAGAGGCAGAAAATACCCAACCAGGAAAAGGTGGGAAAGAAGGGGAGGAAACGACCAACCCCCCGAAAGGTAGAAACGATTCTGGAGAGCCCGGAAAGTTCTTTTTCACGATGAAGGGGCCTCATGAGCCAGGACTTAAGCACCTTGCGGCAGCCATAGATCCACTCCCTCAAGCCCAGGGTTCTCAAAATCAGCCCGATTGCCCGCTTTCTGAGGATGAAGCCAACTCCGACAGAACCAGCAAGCCCGAAAAGGGAAAGGGCCCTGAGAACAATATCACAAGCCAGTCGGAAAGACTCTCAGTTCCTCTATCTCCCCTTTCTATCCTGGTCGCTGCGGACCATAACACCCTCCAGGGAGAAGAATCCAACGCACACGCATCGGGCAGAAGCAACGAATACGATGCCGCAAATTTACTCCCAATTACTGAAGTATTAGCTTCTCCACAACCAGTTCAAGCGTATTATGAGAGCGACTATCCTGAGATGAACACTCCGGAGCAATTGCTTCTCAATCTCTCACAAAACCCAAGCCCGCCCATGACATACCCCCAGTTCAGAGCTATGCCAGTTCATCAAGGCCACTGGTACAACTATTACGCGGAAACCCAGTATACTGTTTATATCTGGGCCTCTGGCCCATGGCCCCCATGCCCCACTACCCGCTGGAACCGCTTCAGCGTCACTTCATCCTCCCTTGTTACACTTCTCTTCGAATACATAGGAAGAAACAGACCAGATACCGGGTTAGTAGAGATAGGAGGGGGCGCGATTGCTCATTATCTAGGCGATGTGAGGAGGTATGGAACTCGAATGGATCAGACGGGATGGCCTACAACACTCTGCCTCCGTCCATGTGAGAGATTGCCCCTAGGTTTTTCTCGCTGGGGCGACTTCATGAGTGCTGGGATGAGAACCTATTAGTGGTGTGGTTCCTCGGAGTGTACCTGTAGTTGCAAGATCTGGCAAAATGTTTCCTCGAATTTTCTACTATGGCATTAAAAAAAGGTGGTTTAGGGTTTGCGTGTTAAGGTGAGCTCGTCCTACACATATATTTTGATGGAGTTCTCACAGATTACCAGCTCCTCCGATCTTAGCACACGATTGGTATTACCACCAATTGGGATGGGGGGCACTGACGCGGCCAATGCCGAAGTGGAGGGAGTTCTGGCTTTGGTGGTTTGTCACGATAGCAACCTAAGCTCAGATTACTAAGATACCATGCAATCATTTCTTCCCCAATTTAATAAAAAAAAACACCCTGTATTCTCTTCTTTTTTCTCTCTCTTTTTTATAGCCCATCCTCGCTGCATATGATTACATCTCTTAGCCCAGGGAAATTTCTATTCTTTCAGACTTGGGTGCGGTGGGAAATGAGAATAGCTTACCTGATGATGATGTTGTTTTCTCAGCTCAGGCTTTTTCCTTTTTCTTACATCTACCTTTTCTTCCTCTTCTTTCCTTCCCCTCTTCCCCATCTACCTACGAAAGTAGACCTCTCATTAGCTAGAACAAAAACAAGCCCACCCATACAGTCCCGCCAAAAGGCTTTTGTGGTAGCGAGCTATCATAACGCCTAATTTAATCGCGGAGATAGTTAACTCAAGACACCCCAAGTTAAATGGATATTCTCAGACGCACAATGGAAAATTACAGATGAATCAATCGCGAATTATACGTCTTTGAACATGAACTCTATATAATAACCAGGATGATATCCTACCGAGCGTGGACCGATGTGCGCTGCGAACGGTAGGATATAATACAAGTAAGAATAACGACAAATCCGTGAAATGACCATGCGCTCCAGTTACGTCATGCATTATGGTTCGTTCAGGGACAGACCAGTGGCCAGGGGCAGACTAAGCCAAGTCAGGGAGGAATGTCGAGGAAAGAGCCGATAAGATAAGATAAGATAGGGGAAGCGGAGGATTACTACTGCTCGCGGTAAAAATTAAAAAAAAGTAAGCAAAGGGAAAACGCCGAAGGAGCTTCCAAGGTTTTGATTGGAGCGTTCAGTTTGTGTCTGAGCAAATTGAGCAATCATTGTGTTTTAGACCATTCATTTCCACATGAACTACCGTACTTGCTATCCGGGGGTTAGGCAGATGATAGTCGAAGGTGGGGGGAACAACTTGTATAGTACAAGCACTGCACACAAAGATCACCAGAAACAGGAGCTGCACCGCACACTTCATTCCTATTCCACGGTTTCGGTGGTGGGTTAGTTACGATACCGTACTATTGTATCATACCTGAGCAATAACCCGCGCTCTACTAAAGTCCTAAACCTTATAACAAGGACCAATCGTAACATAAGTCAAGTCAAGGACAGAATCATAGGTAAGTTAGTCGAGAAGCGCAAACCTAATCTCATGTATCATCCATACATAACTCACAAGCTATCGTGACCTTCTGAAGCCCATACCAGAATTAACCTCCTCCTTCTTCTCCCCCCCCCCCCGGCCCCTTCCCCCTCAATTCCGAGGAATCGATAATCGGGCTTGTCAAAGTGTGATACCAAACAACCAATTATATCGTGTTGATATCCTGTTCCCAGGGACTAATGCCCCTAACTCTGTAATTTCCCGGCCACCGTTGCGTACTGTACCTCCCCGCCGAGGGGAGGTTTCCCCAGAAACGAAGGGGGCCGGAGTGAGGGTTTGATGGGATAAATGTTACACAAGGGCATCCTACACCAATATGGATATATTGTTGGCGATTCTTGTGCGCGCTTGGTCGGATATGGGCCATCTACAGTATGCTCCAGGGGATATGTTCGCAATGTGCGCATCCGTTCTACTTATCAAGATGAGCCGTAGGGTGTTCAACCAGTCTATAACGGGGAAAGTAAGGGTCACAATCCAACTATAGTCGGGTGGGACATTGAATATTGTATACATCCAACCGCTTTTCCCAACATTCCACACCAAACTTCACTCGGCGAGAACAAAAATAGAAAAACACCAAGCCCCGAACAGCATTTATTTATTTTAGAAAAAAGGGAAGAGAGTAGTGGAAAAGAGAAAGAGACAGAAGGAAACAATCATAACGCAAATCCAACGATTTAGTCAGTGTTAATGATGGTCTTGAAAGTCTCGGTCTTTCCTGGTCGCTCCTTGACCTTCTCCTGCTTGGCACAACCCAACTTCTGCTCCGAAAAGGCCTTGGCATATGGGTTGAGCCGGAGGAGTATCTGTCTGTTTTTGAGAGGGTTCTTCTTGAGGACGCCGGCCTTACCCCCCCTCTTCTGCCTTTTTCCTCCTTTGGCGGGCCTAACGACGGCCTGGACTTCGGCAGAGTTGATAAGACGGCCGATGTCGGCATTGAAGACAACGTTCGAGGGGAGGAGGTAGTCCTTTTTCAACTCTGAGGGTGTTGCGGTGGTGCCATAGACGGTGTTGAGAGCGTTGAAGGCAGACTCAGTCCAGACGACGAAACGTCCAAGATGCCCACCAGGAGCAAGCTGGAGGAGGTTGAGAGAGGTAACTGAGGCGGTCTCAACACCAGGAACATTGCGGAACGACTTAACAACGGATTGGGCATTCTCGTCGGCAGGGTTGATAATGACCAGGGGTCCACGGCGCTGGGTGTGACGGCGCCCTCTCAACTTACCCTTACCAGCACGAATCTTGCGTGACTTGGAGGCCTTGGTGACATCCTGGTAGGCACCGACAGACTTGAGGAGCTCGACGGCAGCACGGGTCTTATTCATGGTGGTGAAAGCGGAGTCGGCGATAACCAGAGGAATCTCGGGCACGGTAGAAATACGGTGACCACGAGCCTGGACAAGAGGAGCAGCGGCAGAAGCAGCCAAGGCAGAGGCGGTAGCGAAACGCTTCTGTCCAAGGTTGATTTTGACGTGCCATCTACGCCAGACCTTTGTGGGGGCGAACATACGACCGGAACGGCACTGATTGCCGAAAGCTGCCTGACCAGCACGGTGGGTACCACCACCAGAGACACGGGGAATACGGGCAACAGCGCGACCTACAAACCCCACATCATTAGCCCAGATTCATTGGGTTTGTGCAGAGGACAGGACAGATCCAAGGAAGCGAGCTTCCTCGGCATGAGGAAAGCCTGTCTCGCTACCAATCCGACCCCACAGGTTTCCCAAAATCCTATGAAGATAACTAACCAGTTCCCCAAGATTCAGCAGAGGTTTGGTGACCGGCCTTCTCGCTCACGGCATATGGCTGCCTCTTGTTCTTGGCCATGCCGGTGTGAACTTGCTGGACGATATCAGGACGAATAGGAGCCTTGAAAACGCTCGGAAGGGTAGCAGTATTTCCGCAGGGAGCGCCATCAGCTCCGTGGATAGTGACGGTAGGTCGGGTGGCCTATTCAATTGATCTGTTAGCAACCCACTTCCCGTGGTCTCCAAATCTCGAAAATTCTTCCAAATCCTTCCCGGAGCCCAAACGCTTTCGGAATAGCGACTCGAAAACTTGTAACAAACTAAATAAGAAGTCGACTTTTCAACGTACCATTTTATCGTGATATGTTGTTGGTCGGTCGTTGGTCGTTGGTCGTTTGGTGGTGGTGCCAGTAGCGGTTGATTTTTCTCCAGGCTAGTTTGACAAATTCCACAATGAGCAATTTGTGGGCAACTGTGCGGCGTTGGACTGCTAGGGTTCTGCCCCGCAGTGCGAGCACACCATATCTTATCAGATGCTGGTCAGGGTTACCCTCCCTTTCCACTTTGGCAATAGATCATCAACCATCACCTACGAGCACTACTTAGCATCCGACCGTGTTCGTACTCTTACCAGTATTATTATAAGTCACAATTAGCTTCATGCGTGTAAGTCGGTTCCTGTATTGCATTTGTGCTCTTGGCACAGCATGGTGAAGGTCTCTTTTTTTGGGATCTAAATTAAGTCAAGCTTTGCTATCATAGAGTCGTCGCTCACAATGTGGGGTCGGGCATGTATCATGGTTACTGAGCCGGCGCCTACCGTTTGTTCACTGTACTGGTACTCAGCACTCTACTCCCAAGATGTAAACACGCAACCTACCGGAATCCTGCTTGCCGGTAATGGTACGATGCAATATTAGTACCGGTACGGTTAGTCGAGCCCAAAGCACCCAAAGCACTTTCATTGACGAACCCTTCGAGAATGAGCACGGGACAAACCAGGCGCAGTAGCGGTATCATAAGGCGGTTTGTGAGATCATGTTACCGTGTCGGGTGAGAGCATGGTATGCAAGAAGGCGTGATGGTCCACAGGATTGTGTGTTGATCGTGGGCCAGAATAGAAAGGGAAAAAATATGCTCGCCCGGGAAATTGCATTGCCGGTTGTCGACCCATTCTTATCCCTGCGCGTCGTTCCATGCGTACTAGTAATACTTGTACGATGCAGTAGGAACGCCCGAATAAGGTGGGATACATAGTTCGCTGTTGATTGGCCGAAGCTTAGTAATCCATGGAAATAGGCCAATTAGCGGAGACTTTATTTGCAATTCTTCCGCAATTGCACTGTCCGGTACTATACTGTCGATGCTCGTACTCGTGCTAGTATCATAATAATACTCGCACCGTACTGGTACTGGCACGGTGCCCGTACGTAACCCTTGCACAACGATCCCAAAATTCCCCAACCTGGATGCCCTGAGCAACGCAGGGGTCACGGGAGAAAAAAGAAAAAACAATCCCGCCACGGAAAAGGAGGTGCCTTCATCTAAAAGGCTTTCCCTTCCTATCGTTCACCTCCATCTTTTTCTTTCTCCCTACCTCTTATCCATCCCCCCCAATTCTCCACAATCTGCTGGCCAAAGACTCTTTCTTTTGCTGGTTACAGCCATGTGAGTAGGCAATTCCTCCTTCCCATTATTCCCATTTCTAACCCTGCTTGCTACAGGTCGAACTTCACTACAATACTCCCGGATTCGGGTGCCTACTGGGCCGCTTATGAAAAGATTTCGGAAGCGAACGTTCATTTAAATATCTTCGAACGTCTTTGGGCAGCGTGTTGGTTCTCCTGTTCCTTTGTTAGACGCACTTGTTTATACCGTTTTTAGGGTATCAATACATGGAAAATGACACCCTCGCTACTGGGATCATGTCGTTCGTAATGCATGAAGCTGTTTACTTCGGGCGCTCACTACCATGGGTTATTATTGACATGATTCCTTGGTTTCGAAGATACAAAATTCAAAACGTGCGGCCCTTCTTATTTCCTGATCATAGCACTAGTTCGAGACTAATCCACAATAGACCAAGCTTCCAACCGCAGAAGAGCAATGGAGGTGCGCAAAGATGGTCCTCCTGTCCCACTTCACTGTCGAGCTTCCCCAGATCTGGTTTGTGACCAATTGCCCAATTTCCTTTCCCCGATCTCTGACTGATTTTCGTAGGCTTTTCCATCCCATGTGCAAGTACTTCGGCATGGATACGGATGTCCCTTTTCCACCATGGACAAAGATTGCTTATCAAGTTGCGATTTTCTTTGTCCTGGAGGATACCTGGCACTACTGGTTCCACCGTGCCTTCCACTGGGGCCCACTCTATAAATACGTCCACAAGATTCATCACACATATGCGGCGCCCTTTGGTCTCGCTGCCGAGTACGCTTCTCCTATCGAGGTTATGGCTCTTGGTTTTGGCACCGTTGGTGTGCCAATGTTGTGGTGTATGTTCACCCAAGATCTTCATATTCTCACTGTCTATATTTGGATTGTTCTTCGGCTGTTCCAAGCCATTGATGCCCATTCTGGCTACGAGTTCCCGTGGAGTTTGCACCACTTCCTTCCCTTCTGGGCCGGCGCCGAACACCACGATGTTCATCACGAAAGGTTCATTGGCAATTACGCGAGTTCTTTCAGGTGGTGGGATTACCTTCTCGATACCGAGGCTGGTCCGGAGGCTGCTAAGAAGAGACGTGAGAAGAAGTTGGCCAAAGACGCTGCTAAAGTTAGAAAGGCTCAGTAGCCCGGTTACAAGCGCTGTCTGTTGTCGCGGTGGTGTGGCCGAGGGCCACAAGATATTACATCACTAATTCTGTTTGTTTTCATGGTTACGACGATTCGAGATTGGCTTCACCCGAGGAGTAGATGGATGGAGAAGCCTTTCCGCTCGCGAGTAGGGTCTTTAGGAGAACTGGTGTTTTGCTAATTTTGCTTTTCCCTGTTTATTAAAGCCATTGTTAATATTGGGTTGTGGATTAGATGTCGGGTTACTTGAAAATAATACCTTTGCATGTTTGGACTGAATAGATTATTATGGGCTTTCAACGTTTAGACTGCCCGGTAGGCAGTTCAAATTCTTCGATCAATTGACCCCACGACATCCTACCTGCATGTGAAACCCTGTCGGAAGCTGGACAGTGGGAGTTTGGAGAATATAGCACCGTACGGCACACCATGCGAGATCACCATCACTATCGGTGCACTCCCTGGCGCGTAGATTTTGCCTGCTAGAGTCTAGTAGTGAGAGAGAAAATACATATGTAGCGTCGCGACTGTCGCTTATCCCGACTGTAAGAAATTGGTCAAGATTGGGGAGCTTCTTCTCTCTAGATATCGGTGCTACAACAAAATCATCTCAACTAGCAGTGGCAGACTAGGAACAAGACCTGTGTGCTCACCAACCAGAGACTTGTTTTCATGAAATCCAAATGCTCTCTTCCCACAATTTAAATGTCAATAGCTTAAAAGTATACATGTAAAATGCTCAACAAGATGCAGAATCTATCGGGACATATAATAGCTAAGCTACAAGTAAAAGGTTGGGCAGCAATAAGTATATCCGGCGATTCCAAAATGCTCGGAAATCTTGGCACTTCCTCGACCTGAACGGTGCCAGGGTTCCCAGGTGCGTATGGAATCAACAGGCAATCCCGGGCACAAGCAGTGTGCCAGATTGCACGCGATGTTATGGCCTTTGAATTGCTAGGGAGAGCCAGAAGCTGTAGCGAATCTCAGAGGGAGAATGCCAAAGCACAATATCAACTATATCGCATCTAATATGATATGCTAGGTATAGCGTGTTGGGATGCCGTAGTTTGCCGGTACGAGACGACAAAGTTGAACTACCGGTAGTCCATTTCTCGTTGAATATCACCAGACATTTTTCACGTGATTGGGTTCCTGTAGATAAAGTGAACTTTCCAGAAGGGTTAGGGTCTGACGTGCGTTCGAGCCGCATACTGCACCATCATTTTTGTATTCCGAAGCCATCGAACCCGCCTCAGATCGTTCTCCTACGCAGCTTACCGATCGTTACTAGCTTGACCAAAGCTTCCCACCGCTTCCCTCCACATATTAAATACATTTTAACAGTTAATTCTATGAGCACGGTATTTCCCCCTGAGCGTTTCTCCCTCTCTGCTCAGACTTCAGTCCCCTTGCTTCTATCGGGGAGCGTCGTCGTCACTAACTGGAGCTCGTCCATGGTATAGGTAAAAGCAAATAATTATCTGCAGTTTTTAGACACTGCCCGATGCAGTGGCGCGTGGGAATCAGTCCCTGAGCTCTGTAGGAAGGTGGAGAAGCATGCCCCTGGGAGAAGATGTACCCCCTCTATTTCTCCTCCCTCCACCAGCTCATTTGGAATAGCTTACATATGTGATATTAACCTCTCCTCCCCCTTGACACAGGTCTTGCCCTAGCTGCCGCCACCGAAGCTCGCTTATATCTCCTTCAACGATCTTCTTCTGCATCTACACCCGCCAGTGTTGCGGACAAGAATACTCTCCCTAACCTCCAGGAGTCTCTTCTGAAGGAGCTCGAGTCGTGCCCACCCTCGTTACCCAATATACCAAGCCCTGCCGGGGGTGGACAAGTTGGTGTTGTAACGCTTGAGGATGTGTTACAGGCTAGAACTGTCCTTGCATGGATATTTTCACTAGACGGAGAATGGGGATCCGCGCTGAGGGTTGTACCTACTGAGGAGGAACTCCTTGGGGAGTGGAATGGGGGAGTCGGAAAGGCAGAATATTTTGGGGTTGCCAGAATAAAGGCGCTTGTTCTCAGAGGTTTGTTAGCCATCATTTTGAATGTACCGAATAGGGCTTTCCCGCAGAGACCGAGCACTCATGAAACCTTTGGGGGTTCTAGGAATTGCCCTCGCCCATTTGAATCCGGATAATCCTTCATTAGCCTTACAGCTTTACCGTGCTGCCACTCGCCTTCCGTCTACCTATCCTAGCTCTGGGCGGGATTCTCCTTCTTTTCTCCTGTGGACAGAAAAGGCTCTCTCGCACCACGCCCTCGCTGCCTACCATTGTTGGCTCGAGGCCCACACCTCCCAGGACCCTTCAAGGAATCATTACCCACCTACTCCTAACGATGACACCGAATGGCCTGAGGCCGAACTAGGAAATGGGGGCCAACTTGGGACAGCCGCTGGAAAGACAATTGTAGACGAGGCTACAGTTGCGACGACGTTCAGGGGATTTCATAACTTTGTTGTTGGCATTGCACAATCACAATCCCAACAAACAACTTTGGGCCCTTCGCCTGTTGTGGAAAAGGGCCTGACCCCAGAAAAAGAGATGGAGAGGCGTGAAGTTTATAGGAACTACCATAAATTTCTTTCACTGCTTCTTTTGCCTGATGGCCACCCTAACAAGCCAACATCACGAGACTTGAGGCAGTCAACCCCTGGGGAAGGTGGCACAATTTCTGTTGTTCCCCATAATGGGCCTGTCAGCGAAGTAGGAGCGAAAGCAGGCACCCGAGAACAATTGAAAAAGGAGCTCGAAACCATTGGAGGGGTATATGAAGAGCACCTCCTTAGAGGACTGCCTTTTCCAGGGGCTGCAGAGTGCCACGATGTTATCGGGGAATGGGTTGACCGTGTTATGGAGAATTGGCGAATTTCTGGAGGTTCCGGAGAGGATGCATCAGCCGTGATTGAGAGCCTCTACAAAGCTTCTACCAAAAGCTTCCATTCCCCACGGATACTTAGACACCTACTCACCGCTCTCACAGCTACTGGGAATTTTCCCGACGCACTACTCGCGTTGAGCACCTATCTTGAACTTATCCACAAGGCTAAAGAGAGAATTTCCAAGGGACATGTAGAGAAGGACTTCGATGATGACAAAACTATACTCCAAACTACAGTTGAAGGGATCCGTCTAGTATGTGTCGTCACAGGAGATGGGGAGAAAGCGATGGCAATGGCTGAAACTCTGGAAAAATGGATCGACGAATGGGACACAAAAGATCCGGAAGTATTATCCGATGTCTACAGAGGCATTGGTATGGCGAACGCGACATGGGCACGACAAACGATCGATGCAGAAAGGAGGCCCGATGCACAACTGGCTGCAATCAAAGCATTCAAAAAAGGGCTAAGTTATGATACTTTGGATGTCGATGGATGGTATGGCCTGGCTCTAGTTCAGGTCGAACACGGTGATACCGAGCCCGCGATAGAGAGTTCAAAACGAGGCCTCACATGCTTAAAGCGCCTTGCTGCAGATGACGAAGCGGACGAGTTTTGGGATGGGCGGGGGCCATATCGGCGCCGCGCCATCCCTTTATTGCATCTTCTAGCTATACTTATGACCGTAGAAGAGGACTTCAAGGGTGCCGAGCGAGCTTGCGAAAACGCTTTCGAGATTCTTGGAGACAACATGGCGGTTTTTAGGGACATGGGTGTTGGAGAAAAGGAAGGGGTGCTGGAGGTCAAGATGACGCAGATTGCTATTGAGGAAGCACTTGGCGGACCAGAAGCTGCTGTTGCAATGACTGCTAACCTACTTGATCTTTACGGCCGGTTATTTGAAGTAACAAATGTAGTCGGGGCAGATCTACCTACAAGCACATTTCGAAGTGTCCCAGCGGGGAGCGCCCCTTCTACCCGACCGAGCACTGCAAGTAGGAAATCACGTCTCCTGGGTGGAAGAAGTCATAAGAAGGAGTTTGCGGCTTCTGCGACTAATTTATCACAAGACAAATCTAGTTTTCAGCAGTCCGGGAGTGATGGAAGTAGTTCACTAACGAAGCGGCCCAAGTCGGGCCATCAATCTCTCCATCAGCCAACCGGAACACCCAATCCAAATGCCCCGAAAATCCAAATCACACAGCATAGCTCAACACAATCCGCGAGCGCTTCAAAAAAGCAAAATCGGCCCAAGAGTGTGTCAGGCGGTACTATCAGACGAATGAAGTCTTTTGGGAGCTTACACTCCTCGGGGCATTCAGCAAAGCAAATTCCCGAAGTCCCAACCCCACCACTGCCTAGCAGCACCGAGGCTTCCTCTGTAAGTGCTGAGAGGAGTCCTGTCGGAAGTGTCAAAGGACACGAACATCACCATCCACACTTATTCCACATGCTTAAAATGAAGCTACAAAAGCACCAACTGCAGGAGATGGGAAGTAGCAACAGCAGTGTAGTCGTTGCTGGGCGATTCGCAGGCTCAAGCACATCCTTCGTACCCGACGGAATTAGGACACCCGTTGATGGGACAGTTGATGCTGTCTTGGATAGATCTGACCTTCCTAGGGCCGACGATATTCCACATAACCTTGAACAGAGTAAACTACCGCATCCGATTAGTGCTGTTGGAAGTAGAATCACAGATGAGATCAGGGGCAAAGGCGCAGAGCCTAGAAATATCAAACGGCCAGCCTCATTCCCGGAGCCCAAATTAAAAGAAGAGGACGAGAGAAAGAGGGCAGCGGGTGCGCTCAGGGTGGTTTGGATATTTGTCGGAGGTCTCTATAGGAGAGCAGGCCATTTGCAAGACGCTGCAATGGCTGTTGAGGAGGCAGCTAGTTTGGTGGGCAGTAAGGGCGATGGCGAAGCCGACATGTTGACGCAGGCAAGTTTTTCGTTTCCTTTGGCCTACCCAATTGCTGACAAGTAGTGACGTGTTTAGAAAGCGCTATTGGCATTAGAGGAAGGCAGAAAAGAAGTTTCTGCGAAGTTTTTTGACGAGGCCTTATTCGTGGACGTCAATCACCCATTAGCCACAGTTGGATTGACTAATATCCTTTTGGACATTTCCATCTACTCAAACCCACCCACTCCCACCGCAAAGCAGGGGGCTCTTGTGACTACACAGAAAAGCGAAGGCGACACCCTCATCACGAGAAACCGTGCAATGGGACTTCTCCAACAACTAACGAGCTCCCCTCGAGGCTGGGACGTCCCAGAAGCCTGGTTTGCTCTAGCTAAATCATACGAGCTCGCTGGCGAATTGGAGAGGGCTAAATCTGCTCTGTGGAAATGTGTCACGCTGGAGGACAGTAGGGGCGTTCGAAGTTGGAGCTCTATTCGGCCGAGGATCGTGTAATAGCTTATATCCCACAAGCTCTTTTACTTATTTCACCTCTCTCGGGCCGAAGAGTGCGGGTCTTCATTTTTATTTGTTTTTGCTTTTTTTTTTTCTGCATAAGGGAAACCGCAAGTCTCGATGATTGAAGGTTCCGCATGGGCTACCGCCGCTGCTATTGTTCTCATTCCCCAAACCTCACCCCCGGAAGTTGTATTATTTATCGGGAGAAGGAAGGAAATCAAAAGGCCATCATGTTGAATAGAGGTGTGGGGGTGTCGAATACTATGATATCCACACTGAATTATTATCAATACGCGTACACCTACGGTGCTTTGCCCCAACACCGGTTCATACCACATCATTCAAGTTCACTAGCCATTACAGCCTATAGCGAGCATGATACGATAAACTACTGTGTACTATCGAATTCTCCCGCATGCTCCTTGAAGCACTTGAGCATCTCGCAGGCTACACGGCACTATGGGGTTAACATTGGCGAATGATCCGTGAGACTCTGCGGAGAAGCCCAGCCCACGGCCAACCCGCGGTTCCTTCCCCTTCCAATTCCCAATTTGTTCTGTAGTTCTAAGCTCAGATCGGACATCAAACCAAACAGCTTTTTCTATACCCCCAGGGAGAAACTGCCGGTATAAGTGGATATTCCGCCCCAAATATCGTGAAGTGTGTTCTTTAGTAAGGGGATGTATAATACAGTGCTCACGAACAAGTGCCAAATTAGTGGCACTACTACAAAACCTGCACACCAGGAGGGGTATCTTTCTGCTATCTAGCAGCATGAAGAATTTTTTTGCAGAGTTTTCTCTCTCCCCCAAGGTCGGGGGAAAGCAAATCAGCTTCCCCCAAGAACAACACATAATACATTATTATAAAAAGAAATTCTTGCTTGGTAAATTTTTTTCTCCTCCCGCCGCCCCGCCTATCGCAGACCTCACCGGTCCAGAGCCGGATTCTACATACTGCATAATACCACCTCGCAGCAGGGTCTGATTTGCGCTATGTACAGCCTCCCTTTTTATTGGGGGAAGGCTTAAGCTAAGGTCTTGCGGTCTCCCAGTTCCTGTAGGGGCGGGCAGGATTTCTTATCCCTACGTGACAGATTGCTCAATCATAACTCAGTTTTTGAGGGAGGATCGAACACGCCTGGGCTTCTGCTAAATTGTACAGGTGGTTTGTTGTTTCTTGGCATGTTAAACCGCTGTGCCGGCTAGGTATTTTCACATATCGTATCGCTACGAGAGTAGGGTACTTATATTGCTGTCTTTAGAAAGAGAGGAAAGAAATTCTTTTGGGGGCGAGGAGGAGGAGGACGGGGTATGATGGTTGAAGAGGGGAGGGGGGGGGGGAAGGAGAAAAAAAATTGCTTCTTTTATTTAGTCCTGAAGAGCGATGGTAGCTGTGGGTTCCTGGAGAATTAATGCTATGCGGACTCTCCGGTCACTGTTAGTACCGGCAAGCTGAGCTCCAGCCATGTAGTACCTTGTAGTACCATCCATTTACCCCCTCCCTAAGAGTTAGGTATGGATAGTGTGATAACTGCTAAAAGAGCTGAAAATCAGCCCAATGCGGTGATAGCTATATCAAGAATTATCAATCCTTATTATTCCAAACTGCCCCAGAGGTTTTTCCCTCCGTTGAAATACTTGGAGAGGTGTCCATGAGTAGTTCCTTTCTAATCACAACCTTCTACCCCCTCTTCACACAGCATTAGATATTACACAAGAAATGTATATGTGGTAGTGATAGAAAATATACGAGTGAACCCTAGCAGCTAGCAATCACCATCACAGGTGATCACTCGCATGACTGGCAATGCGTGGGCGGGCTGGAAGGTCAGGCACTATAATATACGTCCGTCGTAAGTGTTAGAATCCCTCGGTCCAGCATTTATCCACATAGCGACAATTGTGCGCAAGCTAGGGCGCGCGAGTAGAGTATCATGCCATGTTCGACTGTCCAAAATTTCGCCACACAATCACGTTCCCAAGGCAATAATAAACCAGTGCAAAGACCGCCTCACTCACCCAGGACATCCACTCCTACCTACGCATGCGGTGAGAGAGGAATGGTGATTCTCTGGGGGAGAAAAGAGAAAAAATTCCTCCAAGGGGGGGGGGGGGGGGAGTAGATCACGGTTTCCCCCCTTATCAGTCAAAATCGATACAGGTAGCTCTCTAAGTGCTAGCGATGGGGTACCGGAACGCTGCCGCCCGGTGCCAACGGAGCAAATACCCAACGCTCAACATGAAAAAGAAGGCGAACCAGGAGGCTTTCCAGAACGTTAGTTCTTCAAACTTACTCGAACTAGTGTTGCAATTTTCTCTCCAAGAAAGATCCTTCCTATGCACCGTTCAAACATGAATGGCAATGTTGGGCGCAAAACTGGCCGGAAACCCGTAGTAGTAAAGCGAAGTTGCGGGAATGCTGTGTGGAGGTGCTTGTTGTTGTGGCGGTGGTGCGGGAACTATGCAAAGCCCAGAAATTTTGGGGGTCAAAAGTCCCAGAGACGTCCCATCAGGGGGGGTTTTTCTTTTTCTTTTTCTTTCCCCTAACAATCTCTCATAAGTGCCAGGACCTGATGAGATTATTTATTTGTGAGATCTGGGGGAAAAAAACACGCTTCAAGCTAACGTAATGGAAAGGTTGGTACCAGTATCTCGGGCCATCTGCCATACTATTATACCCAGCACCATACATCAAGAACTGTCAAGAGTGATGTCGATGCGTGATATGTAAGCTGGTCTTTCCGGGTATGGGTAGGGAGGCTTCTGACACGTTTTTCGGGATAAGGTAGCAAGCGATATTAATGCTTCTACTCTCTATCTATAAGTATGCTGTTCTACCTTACTCTTCTTCTTCTTCTTCTCGCTTTCTCGGGCCGCGCCCCTACCCCCCAATAACTATGGCCGGAGGGATTTAAGATGCGTGCACTAGCTGAGTTCCTCCGATTATGGAGTGTCACTGAGAGATATCCTTGCTGGGGCGCTATGTAGAAAAAGTGCCACATGTAGCTACGACATTACACTCACCCCTTAGATAGAGCTCTAGGGTTGTTAGAATTGTGACATGTTAGAGAACGAGAACGGCGGAGTTTTAGAGAAATAAACTTCACTGATTCCGAAGTTAGAGAGAATGGTCTTGAAGTAGGAAAGAAGAGAAGGAAAGAAAAGGAGGCACTGCAGTGACCGGGCGCGGGAATGCCATAGGCAGCATATACGTATGCATTCCTCCACCAAGGGAAAGCAACATAGCATAGTATAATAGCGAGTAAACACAGAGGTCAACGGAACGATCAGCGAGAGCGACTCTTGGTCTATGCTGTAACAAAAGTCTAATGAGGCTTTGCTCCCACCTAGCCCTGGTCACCCCCATATACCATCCTCTCCAGCTAAGCCCCCGGTACAATCCCCATTCACCTTTCCCAGTGATCCACTCACCAAAAATACAAGCTGCTACCACCAACATAGGAGCATGAGTCCCCAAAAAGGAAACGATAGCTCTTCAAGAGAAAAAATAAATAAAAGGAAAGCATCACATTTCCTCCTGCTTATCCGGTCAGGCAGCAGTCTAGAAATCCCCAGACAACCCGAGGAGATCCTATCATACTTCCACCACACCAGACCTGCCATCGAAATTCCGTAGCACCATAATCCTACTATCAGTATACAACGCACGAGCCCCCCCCCCGGCCCCTCCAACTAACTTCGGATCTACCACCCATGACCATCAACCAAACTATACACAAACTTTGCATTACCAAACTCCCAGCAAAAAAACCCACTCCATTCCCCTCTCCGGGTGTTAGCCATACAGGCATATCATTACACAAAAAGATCTCTTGAGCGCCCCACGCCCAGTCTAGGTGTGCGGCCAGTGCCGCCAAATGGGGCTACCAGAAACGCATCTAGATAATCTAAGCGTCGGCAATCGATCTTCTCACTATGCCCTTTTAAAGGCTGGACCCTTCCCAGGGGTATCGTCATACCCTCTCACTCGTAGCCTCGTGCAATGCCAAGTATCATATCATACTCAAGACTTGAGATAAACCAAGCAGCGGGGGAGGAGGAGGAGAGAAGAGGAAGAGCCAGATTTCTCTTTCCTTCCCTCGTGACGACGTTTCATTCCCCGTTGTGAATCTATTGCTTCTTTCTTGTTCTTGGAATTGCCAAAACCGGACTTCCCCTTCGATGCTCCCCCCTCTGGAATTACAGTCTCTCATGGGGTCGTGACGAATATCAGGAGGTGACGAACAGGGGTATTTGGCAACAAAAAATCGAATTCGTCAAAGGAGGGTAACAAAAAAATACCTGCTACGGATCCCTGTTCGTCACCTCCTGATATTC
>Ga0307509_10000945_pt1 | contig 49660 bp, 46 predicted proteins | sample 10_EM_MG_FD_202245 | JGI IMG/M metagenome (GOLD analysis project Ga0307509, IMG submission 202245) | Populus trichocarpa ectomycorrhiza microbial communities from riparian zone in the Pacific Northwest, United States - 10_EM | ecosystem: Host-associated > Plants > Roots > Unclassified | place... | reverse complement strand
TCGCAACCAACTCGCTGGCAAGCCCTGTCGCGTGTTCACCTCCGATCTCCGGATCGGCGTGCAGGCGACGGAGCTGGTCACGTATCCCGACGTCAGCATCGTGTGCGGTTCGCTCGTGCTCGATCCGATCGATCGCACCGGCCACACGATCGCGAATCCGAAGGTCCTCGTCGAGGTGCTCAGCCCTTCGACCGCAGACTACGACCGCGGTGAGAAGCTCCGCCATTACCGACTGATCCCATCGCTCGAAGCGAGCTTGCTCGTCGACCACGAGGCGCAGCGGCTCGAGCTCTGGCAACGCAGCGGCGAGGACTGGCGCCGCACGGAGTCGACCGAGGCGATCACGATCGATGCGATCGGTTGCACGCTCGCGGTCGCCGACGTGTATCGCGATCCGCTACGTCCGGCGTAGCACGACGACGTGCTCGCGCTTGAGCTGGTCGCCGAACGCGCGGCGCTCGTGCTGTCCCAAGAGTGCGCGCTCCTGAGAGGCCCACGCTTCGATCACGAGATCGCCGGTCAGGGCGTCGCGGAGATCGTCGAGGGCGAAGATCGCGCGGTTGGCCGCGACGGAGTCGCCGATGACGAGCGCGGCGCGGCGGCCGGGCGCGAGGGCCGTGCCGATCTTCGAGACGAACCCGGCGAGCGCCTTGCGCCAGGCGTCGCGGGCGGCGGGCGGATCGGCCTCGAAGGAGCGGCGGGAGCCGAGCTCGCCGGCGTCGAGCTCGCGGTGGCGAAGCGCGAGGAAGTCGAAGCGGAGGCGCTGGTGCTCGGCATAGTCGTAGGTGCCCGCATAGGGCGGAGAGGTCACGATGCCGGCCGCGGTGCCGTCGGGGATGATGGTGTCGAGCTTGCGGATGTCGAGCTCGTGGAGCACGGGGAGCGGGGCGTGGACCTTGGAGAGGTCGGCCAGGCCGGCGACCAGATAATCGACGCGCTGGGCGAACAGGCGGGCGGCCTGGCCGCGGCCGATGCGGCGCTCGGTCCAGGTCGAGTCGGTGTCGGAGGTGCGCGACGAGACCTTGTAGAGCACCGCCGAAAGGCATGCCAGCAACACGACGGCGAGGTCACCGTCCTCGGTGGCGACCTCGTCGATCCGGGTGGCGAGGTCCTCGAGCTCGCGGCGGACGTGGGGCGCGAACCAGGCGGCGAGCCGGCGATCGCGGGAGTTTGGGTCGAAGCCCTTGGGCTTGCGCAGGGGCGCGGTCTCGGCGCCGCTGCGGCGGGCGGCCTTGCCGGCGGCGAGGACGGCGCCCGCGATCATGTGACCGGCCTCGCGAAGCTGGGTCCGGCGGCGCGGCGGCGCGGTCCAGGTCTTCGCGCGCGCGACGAGGATCGCGAGGGGGTTGAGATCGGAGCCGATCGTGGCGAGGCCGTTCGCGCGGGCCTCGATGAGGACGGTGCCGGAGCCGCAGAACGGATCGACGATCGGGCCCTTCGCGCCGTCGCCGACGAGCTCGACGAGGACGCGCGCGGTCGCCGGATGAAGGCGCGCCGGATAGGAGTGAAACGAATGGGTGAAGGTCTCGGCGGTCTCGCGATCGGTCTGCGCGGCGGTCAGCGCGTCGACGCAGATCTTCGCGATCGCGGAGTCGCCGTCGCGGAACAGCTTGCCCGGCTGCTTGGGCATCGAGAGCGAACGGCGCTGGCGCGTCGGTGGCACCCGGCCACCGTACATCAGTGCTATACGCGCGGCATGCCCATGCCTGTCGAGATCATCGGCCTCGGTAAGCAAGAGGTTCGATTTATCTGGGAGGAGAGCGGCGACCCCAAGGACGAGGACGTCTGGCCGGCGCGCGCGCTGCGGATCAAGTGCACGTGCGCGAACTGCCAGTCGGAGTCGACGGGCGAGCGGCTGCTGGATCCGGCGTCGGTGCCCGAGGACCTGAGCATCAAGGACATGCACCTGGTCGGCAACTACGGGGTCGGGATCCACTTCTCCGACGGCCACACGACGGGAATCTTTCGGTTCAAGGAGCTGCGGCGCGCCAAATGACCGGCACCCAACCCTGCTCGAGCGCAGCGAGGTCCACCAGCGGGCTCGAAACAGTTTCGAGCTCGCTGCCGAGCGCAGCGAGGTCTCTACAATGATCGACCTGGCGGAGCTGTGGCGCGAGCGCAAGAGCATCCGCGCGTTCCGGCCCGAGCCGGTGCCGCGCGACGAGCTGGTCCGGATCCTCGCGGCAGCGCAGTACGCGCCGAGCTGGTGCAACGTCCAGCCGTGGCGCGTCGCGATCACCGAGCCACCGAAGACCTCGCAGCTCGCCGCGGCGATGCAGGAGGCCGCGCGTTCGGGGTTCCCGCACGCCGAGATCCCCTTCCCGCTCGAGTACCCGGCGCCGTACAAGGAGCGCCGGATCGCGTGCGGCTCCGCGCTCTACAAGGAGATGGGTGTCGCGCGCGACGACAAGGCCGGGCGCTACGACGCCTGGCTGCGCAACTACGCGTTCTTCGACGCGCCTCACGTCGCGGTGGTCGCGTGCGATCGCCGGCTCGGGCCGTACGCGTTCATCGACGTCGGGCTGTGGCTCGGCTACGTCCTGACGGCGGCCGCCGCCGCCGGGCTCGCGACCTGCCCGATGGCGTCCGTGGCGGCGTATCCGGACGTCCTGCGTCGCGAGCTGCCGATCGCCGAGACCGACGTCATCCTGTTCGGCCTCGCGTTAGGTCACGCAGACGAAGCGGCACCGGCGAATCGGACCCGTACGACACGCGAACCCGTCGAGGCCAACGTCACATTCTGTAGGTGACGCTGTGCTAAGCTGGCACCCTTGCTGCGGGGAGCTTGGCTTTCATGAAATCACGTGTCCTGTTCGCGCTCTGCATCGCAGTGGCGATGCTCGCGACCACGTCGGCGTTCGCTCAGAGCGCCGATTCGTTGAAGAAGGCGCAGGCCGCCTTCGATACCGCCCAGACCGACTACGTCGCCGGCAAGTTCGACGAGGCTGCCGCCGGGTTCCAGGAGGCCTACGCCGCGCGGGCGTTCCCGCAGTTCCTCTACAACGTGGGCGCGAGCTACCACATGAAGGGGAAGAAGACGTCGGACGTCGCGGCCTACAAGAAGGCCGTCGAGTTCTACAAGCGCTACCTCGCCGAGGAGCCGAACGCGACCGACAAGGCCAAGGTCGAGAAGGCGATCGGCGTGCTCGAGGACGAGATCAAGCGCCTCGAAGGTGCCGGCACCGGCTCGGGTTCGGCCGCCGCACAGACCCCGTCGAAGGAGGTCGAGAACCTCGGCGACGTGAAGGTCCGCGGCCTCGTCGTGATCATCACCGAGCCGCAGAACGCGACGATCTATCTCGATGACAAGAAGAAGGGCCCGTTCGCGACGACGCCGTGGTCCGGCTCGATCGACGGCGAGCACAAGCTGATCATCGAGAAGCCGGGCTACAAGATCGTCGAGTCGACGATCTCGGCCGACCCGACGAAGCTCGTCCAGTTCGTGTCGCGGATGGCCGAAGAGTCGTCGTTCGCGTGGGTCACGATCGCGTCGAACGTGCCGAAGTCGGACGTGTTCATCGACGACAAGAACATCGGCGCCGTCGGCAGCACGCCGTGGACCCAGCAGCTCAAGCCGGGCAAGCACACGTTCTGGATCACGAAAGAGGGCTACGACGAGTTCACGACGACCGTCGACATCGTCCCCGGCGATACCAAGGAGATCAAAGGCACGATCAAGGGCACGCCGGTCGGCAAGATCGCGGTGACCGGGTTCGGGATCGAGGATTCGCAGATCTTCGTCGACGGCAAGGTGCTGTGCGAGCGCGGTCCGTGCCTGCGCAGCGTGCCGCAGGGCGATCACGTCGTGCTCGTCACCCGCGAGGGTTACAAGTCGTACGAGCGCCGGATCACGATCGAGGCCCGCGCGGAGACCCAGGTGAAGGTCACGCTCGCGCCCAAGCCGAGCCGGAGCGACGCGGTCGTCGCGTACGTCGTCGGCGCGCTGTTCGGTGGCGCCGGGATCTACCTCGGCCTCCAGGCGAGCTCGATCCACGACGATCTCGACAAGGAGATCAAGGCCGCCGCACCGCCGCCGGCATCGAACGACTCTCGGTTCCTGAAGGGCAAGATCTACGCGATCTCCGCCGACGCCGCGTTCGCGATCTCGGCGATCACGCTCGGCACGGCGGTCTACTACACGCTCCGCGACAAGGGCCCGCCGTCGACGGCGTTGATCGACGCGAAGTCGGTCACGCTCGTCCCGGAGATCAACTCCAACTATGCGGGCCTCGGCATGGAGGTGCACTGGTGAAGACGCTCATCCTCATCGCGGCCACCACGACCGGCTGCGCCTGGACCACGTTCGACGATCTGGCCGACACGACCCCGGCGCGCGCCGAGGAGAAGCCCGACGGCGTGAAGGCGTCCGACTACGGTGTCGCGATCGTCGGTGCGACCGGCAGCGAGTCGAGCGGCGGCACGGTCGGCGTGCTGTCGGCCGGCCCCGGCAACTTCTCGACGATCAAGCTCGGGGCGACGAGCCTCGACCTCGGCAACAGCGAGTCGCTCGGCCAGCACACGATCGATTCGCTCAGCAGCAACGCGACGCTGCTGTTCGACGGCGCCGGCAAGATCGCCCTGATCGACAACAGCAACTCGAACACGGTGATCGTCGTCACCGGCGATGCCACCGGGCTCAAGGTCGACACCCAGATTCCGACGGCGGCACACCCGATCGCGACGACGTATGTCAACGACAAGGTCATCGTCGCGACGGACGCACCGAGCGGGTCGCCGAACGTGTACGCCGTCACCGGCGGCAACGGCGTCGTCAGCTGCCGGTTGCTCGACAACACGGCCATGCCGCTGGCCGCGGCCGCGGTCGCGATCGACGGCACCAAGCTGTGGGCCTATACCAAGGCGGGCGCGTTCTTCGGCTACACGCTCTCGGCGCTCGACACGCCGGCCGGCTGCGGCGGCAACGACATGAACGGCAACCCCGTCGGCGCGCCGCTCGCCCCGACGACGATGGTCGTGACCGCGGGTGCGGCGCCCAACGGCGGCCACATCGGCATCGCGTCCGGCAAGTTCGCGGTGCTCGCGTCGTACGACATCCCGTCGACGTCGACCGGCGCGATCCAGGTCGTGTCGATCACGACCGATCCGACGGCGGTCGGCACGGCCATTCCCGCCGCCGGCCTGCGCAGCGCCGCGTTCGATCTGTTGCCGACCGAGGGCATCCTCGTGCTCGGCTATCCGAACCGGCAGATCGGTTCGACGCCGGGCGCCGGTGGGGTCGACCTCCACACGCTCGCGCTCGACACCGGGGTGCTGAGCTCGCCCGCCGAGGTGCTCAGCATCCCGGGCGCCGACAGCAACAGCCTGTTCGGCCGGTCGGTGACGACGACGAAGTACAACGGCGGCGTGATCGTCGTCGCGGCCGCGAGCAACGTCGTCTACAGCTACTATCAGACTACGTTGTACGAGAAACGGTAGCGTGTCGTTTCAGTGCCCGGCATGCCAGCGGACGTTCGACGAGCCGGGCTTCTGTCCGTACGACGGTAAACAACTCGCAGAGCTCGCGGTCGCGCAGAAGCCGACCGTGCTCTCCGAGGTGATGCAGGCGCAGCTCGCACCGCATCCCACGAATCCGAGCGACCTCGACGACCGCGACACGCTCACGGTCGGAAGCCCCACCGAGATCGACGGCGACAACACCGGCAAGATCCGCGCGCTCTCGGCGCAGCGCTCGCACTCGAGCGTGGTCCAGACCATGCGGCGGGAGCCGGCGTCGAACGAGTACGACCGGCTCGTCGGCGAAACGCTCGACGGCCGCTACTTCGTCCAGCGCAAGATCGGCGAGGGCGGCATGGGCGTGGTGTTCGCCGCGCGCCACGCCGTGATCGAGCGGCCGCTCGCGATCAAGGTGCTGAAGCGCGAGGTCATGCGCGACACCGCGACGATCAAGCGGTTCGTCCAGGAGGCGAAGGCCGCGTCGCGGATCGGCCACCCGAACATCGTCGACGTCACCGACTTCGGTACGACGCCCGACGGCATGACGTACTCGGTGATGGAGTACGTCGACGGCATCACGCTGTCGAAGGCGATCAAGGACGGCGCGCCGATGCAGTCGGTGCGGATGATCAAGATCGCGCAGCAGATCGCCCGCGCGCTCGGCGCCGCTCACGACAAGGGCATCGTCCACCGCGATCTCAAGCCCGAGAACGTGTTCCTCCTCGAACGCGACGAGCGCCACGACTTCGTCAAGATCGTCGACTTCGGGATCGCGAAGGTCCAGCCGCTCGAGGGCAAGCCCGAGGGGCCGCGCCTGACCCGCGCCGGCTCCGTGTTCGGCACGCCCGAGTACATGGCGCCGGAGCAGGCCGCGGGCCGCAACGACACCGACGGGCGCGTCGACATCTACGCGCTCGGCACGATCATGTACGAGATGATGACCGGGCGGACGCCGCACAAGAGCGACAGCACGGTCCGGACGATCGCGATGCAGATGCTCGATCCGATCATGCCGCCGAGCCAGATCCGGCCGGATCTCGACATCGCGAAGCCGCTCGAGCTCGTGATCATGAAGGCGCTCGCGAAGAAGCGCGACGAGCGCTACCAGACGATGGGCGAGCTGGTGGTCGCGCTCGACGAGTGCAACGCGTATCTCAAGAGCAACGTGCGGAGCTCGTTGCCGCCGCTGCCGCCGGGCGCGGATCCACTGATGACCCCGACGCCGCAGGTCGCCGCGCCGACGACGGAACGGCCGGCCAGCTCGACCGCACCGCGCCGCGCCGTGAAGGAGACCCGACCGCTCCACGAGCCCGCGTTCGCGCAGGGTCCGGTGTCGCTCCCTCCGCCGACGTTCGAGGAGTACGAGGAGCAGCCGGTGCGGCGGTGGCCGTACTTCTTGCTCGCGCTGTTGCTCCTCGGCGGCGGCGGCGCGGCGCTGATCTACACGATGCGCGACACGCCGAACCGGGTCGCGGCCGCCGACGACGCCGGTGGCGTGCGTCGCTCCGACGCGCCCCTGATCGTCGAACCGAACGACGGCGGCCCGGCGCTCGACGATGCAGAGGTCGTCGTGATCGTGCCTCCCGTCGATGGCGGCATGCGCGTCGGCCACGACGCCGGCACGGTGCCGGTCGCGCATCCCGCGATGGTGACCGTCGAGGTGATGACCCGGCCCGGCGAGGCGAACCTGTTCGAGAAGCACACGTTCCGCGGCCCGAGCGGCGTGCGGATCACCCAGCCGTGGGGGACCAAGCTCGACCTCGAGTGCCGCGCCCCGCACTACAAGGGCAAGGTCACGATCGTGTTCGACGGTTCGCGCGACAACGCGATGTGCACGGCGACGCGGCTACCGTTCTGCGTCGACGGGCTGAAGAACCCGATCGACGACTGCGAGCCCAAGCCTTAACGCATCGGGCGCGCGAAGTGATCGCCGGGGAACGGATCCGCGGTCTCGCGGGTCATGATCTCGTTCTCGTCGGGCATCGGCTGGATCGCGATGCCGAGTGCCATCAGGCCCGCGGCGTCGTTGTAGCGGAGCTCCGCGATCGCGATCGGCCGGGTCGTCGAGCGCACGAACTGGGTGTAGTTCGCGGCCGAGTAGCGGGTCTCGCCGAACTCGGTGCCGAGCCCGGGGCGATAGGTCGGCGGCGCGGCGTTGTGCGCGGGCGCCTCCATCGGCGGCTCGTACGCGCGATCCGCACTCTCGTCGGCGTCGATCCGCTCCTCGTAGCGCGGCTGTGTGGCCTTGGTCTGGGGAGGAGGCGCGGCCGCGACGCGCCCGCCGCCACCGCTGGACGTCGTGGTCGGCACGCTCGGCGCGTAGCTGTCGCGCGCCGGCTTCTTGTCGGCCTTCGCGACGCCGCCGTGGTAGCCCTTGCGCGGCGCCTCGGTGCGCGAGACCTCGCCGCCCTCGTCGAGATCGTCGGTCCAGTTGTACTGCTGCGGCACGACGATCTGCTGCTCGGGCGCGTGCTCCTCCTCGAACAGCGCGACGGCGATCACGCCGACGTTGCGCGCCTTGCCCTTCTGGCCGGCGTAGGAGCCGTCGACCGAGGAGAACCGGAACGTCGCGACATCCGCCAGCGACGTGCGAAAGCCTTCGATCCGGACGTCGCCATAGGCGGGGACGATGTAGCCGCGCTTGTGGAGATCGCCGTTCTCGCCGTCGACCGCGTCGAGGCCGTCGACCGAGACCACCGCCTCGACGCGATGCCCGGTCGGGTTCGAGATCTTGATCGTGTAGCGCTGGCCCGCGATGCCCTCGACGTAGAACCGATCGCGCGCGGCGTAGGTCGGCAGCGTCTCGCCATCCTCGCGGACGATCTGGACGTCGTACGGTGCGCGGATCTTCGAGGGCGCGACATCGATCGCGATCTGCGGCTGATAGCCGGCCGGGCCGACCAGTTGATTGTCGGCGTAGGCCGAGCCGCAGGCGGTCGCGAACAGGAGGGCAGCGAGAACGTTCCGCATGCTGGGTCAAACGCCCGGAGCGCCCTCGCGATCTAATAGATGTGTATAGTCGCCGCGATGGCCGCAAAGACCGTTCGGAAAGCGCCTGCCAAGGCGTCCAAATCCGTGAAGTCCAAAGCCAAACCGGCATCCAAGGCCAAGCTGCCGGCGGATGTCGTGAAAGCGGATCCGGCGCTGTTCGATCCGCTCACGCCGGGCGAGATCGCCGACGCGCTGCGCACGCTGACCGAGGATCGGCGCGTCGCGTCGATGACGAAGGTCGGCCGTTATCGCGTGATCTGCACCGAGCCGCTCGTCGTCAAGCCGCCGCACCTGATGGCCGGACACCGGCTCGCGCGCGTCGTCGCCTACGACTACGCCTCGAACCGCGCGGTCGATGCGTGCATCGATCTCGACGCCGGCGTCGTCGCGGATCTCCAGCTCGACAAGAGCCAGCCGATGCTGTCGCGCGATGAAGAAGCGCTCGCGGTCTCGATCGCGATGATCGACGAGCGCGTCCGCAGCAAGCTCGCGATGGGCGACATGCCGCAGGCGACGCTCCATTACTGGGGCCGGACGAAGGCCGACATCTCGTACGAACGGCGCTCCGCCGCGGTCACGTTCGGGCGTAGCGACGGCCACGCGTCGCTGATCGCGATCGTCGATCTGATCGATCAACAGGTGATCCAAGTGGTCCCCGCGGAGCAGTGGTGACATGTCGAACGTGATCCAGGAAGCGAACTGGAAGTTCCACTGGCGGCTCACCGAGTCGGCGGGGATCATGGTCTACCTCGCCGACTTCAAGGGACGGCGCGTGCTGTGGGAAGGCTCGCTGCCGTACGTCACGGTCGATCATCAGCGCGAGCTCGACGTCGACGATCAGGTCGAGCCGCACGGCCCGTGGTGGATCCCGCTCGGCACGCGCACGATCGCCGGCCCGGTCCGGGTCCAGTCGTTCCGCGGCGGTGTCGAGCTGTCGGCGAACTTCGTCGCGGGGCCGTACCAGTACCAGCAGCTGTGGCGGTTTCACGACGACGGCCGGATGTGCCCGTGGCTGACGATCCTCGGCCCCGGCGTCCACGACCAGCACACCTATCACCCGCACTTCCGGTTCGACTTCGATCTCGACGGCGCGTCCGACGACGCGTTCGAACGCTACGAGGAAGGCCGCTGGCAGCGCGTCGAGCGCGAGGGCTGGTTCCCGTACTCGGGCGAGGCCGACGACAGCGGCAACGTGTGGCGCCAGATCGATTTCGGCTCGCGCGCATCGATCAACATCCGCCCGCACAGCTGGGACGATGCCGAGGTGTTCGCGATCCGCTACCACGACGGCGAGTGGGCCCCGTTCTCGCCGCGCTCGGCGGCGGGCTCGCAGCCGTTTCCGGCGGGCTACGTCGGCGACGAGACGATCGACGGCGAGGATGTCTCGCTGTGGTACGTCGCGCACGTCCACTTCGACCAGTCGTTCCCGTACACGGCCGGGCCGTGGATCCGCGTCGAAGGCCTCAGCTGACCCTGAACGTGGCCGATCCACGTGGCCGTGGCCGCCCCCGCGAACGTGACCGCAAACGGTAGATCGATCGGCTACGTGGTTCTTGACGCCGGAGGCGCGGTCATCTCGACGGATCGCGCGGAACCGGATCGGCGATCGAGCCACGATCGCGTTCGCGGCCACGTTCTCGGGCGCGACCACGGCCACGGGGCCGACCGCGATCACGGGTTCAGGCTTCGACGCCGTGACACTTCTTGTACTTCTTGCCACTGCCGCACGGGCACGGCTCGTTGCGACCGACCTTCTCGGCCGCGACGATCGTGCCCTGCTGCTGGCCGGGGCGGCGGCCGCTGACCGCGGCGTCGAACGCCTCGATCACGACCTCGGTCGGCTTGATGATCGTCGACGCCGTCTCGGCCGTCATCGCGGCTTCCTTGACGTCCTCGGCGAGGAGCTCGGCGAGCTTCGCGTAGATGTGCGGCTGGGTCTCGACGAGCTCGGGCGCGACGCGCTCCTCCGGGCTCTTGTCGGCGAGGCCCTCGAGCTTGGATAGGGCGGTGGTCACGATCTGATCCGCGTCGTTCAGGTTCTGCTGGGTGAGGCGCGGCAGCGTGCCGTCGCCGGTGCGATCGAACATCGCCCAGATCAGCGTCGCGTAGAACACCGCGGCCTCGCCGACCGCGTCGCCATGCTCGGTGCGAACGGCGGCGGCGTGCTGGAGCAGGAAGGGCTGCTCCTTCTGGAGGCGCTGCGCGAGCTTGTTCATCGCCTTCTTGTCGCCCTTCTGATCGAGGCGCGTGAACGCGGCGATGGTCTTCTCGACGTGATCGGACGTGACGACGTGGCTCATGAAGCGCGCAGTCTACCTAACCGCGTCGCAGAGATCACCGGCCGCGCTCAGGAAGCGGGCGCCGGCGCCGGCGCGCCGGCCGGATCCGTGGCGGGCACCGTCGGTGCGGGCGGGGCCGCGGGCGAGGCTGCCGGCGCGGGTGCCGCCATCGTCTTGGCCTCCGGCGGGGCGCGCAGCGTATCGATGCAACCGCCCGCGGAGGGACACGTGCGCGGGAACGGGCTCGCGTCGATCACCGTCAGCGTCGCGCCGGCGTAGGTGCCCGGCAGATGGGTGATCGCCCGATCGCCGCCCTGCGCGGGCAGGTTCGCGACGAGGAACTGCGGATCGACGTTCGGCGCTTGCACCGCGATCAGGACCTCGAGCGCGACGTTCGCCGCCGCGACATCGCGGGCGACCGAGATGATCACGCCGGGATGCTGGGCCGGGCGCTGCTCGACCGGCTTGTTCGCGAGCGGATCGATCACGTTCGTCGTCACGCAGCCGAGCATCTTGCACTTCGGCATGAGGGAGGACTGCCAGCGGCCGATCCGGCTCTCGACGCTCTTGCTCAGGTCGCCGCGCGGCTTGACCCAGAACGTGTCCTTGTCCCAGTTCACGAGCACGCTCGAGGCGTGGAAGAAGCCGAGGCCGAGCGTGCCCTCGAAGTCTTCGTCGTGCCAGCGTTTGTCGCCGTAGGGGATGAACTCGACATCCGCGGTCGTCGTCGAGCCGAGCGAGACCGTCTGTGCCGTGCCGAGCTTGTCGATCGTGCGCGGCGTGCCGATCTCGTCGACGACGCCACCCGCCTGCTTCGTCACCGCGAGCTTGGCCTTGTCCCACGAGCGATCGCGGAGCTGGCTCGCGGTCGCGCCGAAGTCGACGTGCAGCGTGAACGGCACGCCATCGATCTGCGCGGCGATCAGCCGCCGCGGCACGGCGTGGGTGTTGATCGTCACCGACTGCACGGACTGCTCGGTGTACTTCACCGGCGTCCCGCCGAATGCGGCCCCGGCGCTCTCGAACCCCTTCTGGGTCATCAGCGTGATCACGCCGCGATCGCGATCGAACGACCACGCGAGCGAGTCCGCGATGACGTCGCGGCCGAGCACGCCGTCGACCGTGCGGCCGTCGAAGTCGTACGTGTGGTCCCCGATCACCATCGCGGAAGTCCGCTCGAGTGTCAGCGTGCCGACCTCGAGGCCGAGCACCTCGGCGTAGAACCGGATGCGACCGGTGTCGCTCTCGTCGACCTGCTTGCCGTTGTTCTGGCCGACGCGGAGCTTGGCATCCTTCGCGACGCCCTCCGTGACGACCGACTGCGGCGAGTCGGGATCGATCGCGAACACGTAGGGACCTTTGCCGTTGATGAACACCGGCACGAGGAGCTGACCGTCCTCGAGCGGGCCGATCAACGGCGCGGTCCACGAATCACCCGCAGAGAATCCCGTCGGCGCACCGACGGAACACCCCGCGAGCAGGGCTAGTGACGCGTACCGTCGGCTCCGACTTCCCATACCATCCCTGAATACATGAGCTTGGCCAGGTCTCCGGGGCCTTGCTTCGCGATCGCGTCGGTGACCTGTTGCTGCGCGAGCGCGTCGTACGTGGTCTTGTCGTGGCGGTAGAGCACGCCCATCGGCATCGGAAAGTCGGGCTGGACCAGCTGCGAGAGAAGGCTTGCGTACAGCGGCGAGCCCTTCTCGCTATGGACCACGAGCTGCGATGTGTCGCCGTTGACGACGTCGACGATCTCCGGCACGAGGCCGGCGCCGAGCTTGATCCCCTTGGTGCCGTTCGCGAACACGAGCGGCTTTCCCTCGGCGAGGATGATCTGCTTGTTGGCCGGATCGTCCTTCAGGCCTTCCCAGATGCCGTCGTTGAACACCGGGCAGTTCTGGAGCATCTCGATGAACACCGCGCCCTTGTGGCGATAGGCCTCCTCGAGGATCTTGCCCATGCCCTTCGCGTCGGTATCGGCCGCGCGCGCGACGAACGTGGCGCCTGCACCGAGCGCGAGCGCGATCGGGTTGAGCGGGTGATCGATCGAGCCGGTCGGCGTCGACGGCGCGCGCGTGCCGACCGCGGAGGTCGGCGAGTACTGGCCCTTGGTGAGCCCGTAGATCTGGTTGTTGAACAGGATGATCTTGAGGTCCATGTTGCGCCGGAGCACGTGGACCATGTGGTTGCCGCCGATCGACAGGCCGTCGCCGTCGCCGGTGATCACCCAGACGTCGAGATCGGGGCGCGTGATCTTGAGACCCGACGCGACCGTCGGCGCGCGGCCGTGGATCGTGTGGAACCCGTACGTGTTCATGTAGTACGGGAACCGGCTCGAGCAGCCGATGCCGGAGACGAACACGGTGTTCTCGCGCTTGATGCCGAGCTGCGCGAGCGTGCGCTGGACGGTCGCCAGGATCGCGTAGTCACCACAACCGGGGCACCAGCGGACGTCCTGATCGGACTCGAGGTCCTTCTTCGAAAGCTTGAGCTTGACTGCTTCGGACATTTAGAACGCCTCTGCCTGGCGGACTGCCGCGTTGGTCTCGGCGACGGTACCACCGAGAAGATTTTCGATCGCCGCGATTACCTCGCGGACCTTGAACGGCTGGCCCTGGATCTTGTTGAGCCCGATGCAATCGATCAAGAACTCCGCGCGCAGCACGGTACGAAGTTGCCCCATGTTGAGCTCGGCGACGAGGACGTGCTTGAAGTTACGGATGACCTTCGCGAGGCCGGGCTCGAGCGGCGACAGCCAGCGCAGGTGTGCGTGGCTGACCTTCTTGCCCTGCGTCACGAGCGCCTGCTGCGCCTGACGCAGCGAGCCGTAGGTCCCGCCCCAGCCGATCACCAGCACGTCGCCGTTGTCGGGACCTGCGAGATCGAGCTCGCCGATGTCCTGCGCCACGCGCGCGACCTTGTCGGCGCGCACGTGGGTCTGCTTCTCGTGGTTCTCCGGCGCGTACGAGATGTTGCCGGTGAGCGCATCCTTCTCGATGCCACCGATCCGGTGCTCGAGGCCCGGCGTGCCGGGGATGACCCAGTCGCGTGCGAGCGTCTTCGGGTCGCGCTGGTAGACGAAGTAGTTGTTCGGATCGGTGCGATGGTGGACGTCGAACCGCGGCAGCGTCGTGAGGTTCGGCAGCGGCCACGGCTCCGACCCGTTCGCGATGTAGCCGTCGGACAGCAGCATCACCGGGACCATGTAGCGGGTCGCGATCTTCACGGCCTCGACCGCGCAGTAGAACGTGTCGCCGGGGGACTTCGCCGCGATCACCGGGATCGGGCTCTCGCCGTTGCGGCCGTAGATCGCCTGGTACAGGTCGCTCTGTTCGGTCTTCGTCGGCAGGCCCGTCGACGGACCGCCGCGCTGGACGTTGATGATCACGAGCGGCAGCTCGGTCATCACGCCGAGACCGATCGCTTCACCCTTGAGCGCGATGCCCGGGCCACTCGATGCGGTCACCGCGACCGCACCGCCGTAGGCGCCGCCGATCGCAGCGCCGATCGCGGCGATCTCGTCCTCGGCCTGGAACGTCACGACGCCGAAGTTCTTGTACTTCGCGAGCGAGTGCAGGATCGACGACGCCGGGGTGATCGGATAGCCCGAGTAGAACAGCTTCTTGCCCGCGAGCTCTGCACCGACAACGAGGCCGAGCGCGATCGCCTCGTTGCCGGTGATGTTGCGGTACATGCCGGGCGCGAACGTCGCCGGCGGGACCTTGTAGACGGTCTGGAACACCTCGGCGGTCTCGCCGTAGTGGTAACCGGCCTTGAACACCTTGACGTTCGCGTCGCCGAAGCCCTGCTTCTTCGCGAACTGCTGGTGGATGCGCCGGATCTCTTGCTCCGGCTCCTGGCCGTACATCCAGAACACGAGGCCGAGCGCGAAGAAGTTCTTCGCGCGACCCTTCTCCTTCGTCGACAGGTCGGTGTCGTCGAGTGCGGTCAGCGTGAGGTGGCCGATGTCGACCGCGTGGACCTTCCACTTGTCGAGCGAGCCGTCCTCGAGCGGATTCGTCGCGTAGCCGGCCTTCTTGAGGTTCGCCTCGATGAACGCGCCGGTGTTGACGATCAGCGTCCCGCCGTCGATCAGATCCTTGAGGTTCGTCTTCAGCGCCGCCGGGTTCATGCACACGAGCACGTCGGGTGCATCGCCGGGCGTATAGATCTCCGACGACGAGAAGTGGAGCTGGAACCCCGACACACCGAACAAGCTGCCGGCAGGCGCGCGGATCTCGGCGGGGAAGTCGGGGAACGTGGAGATGTCGTTGCCAGCTTCGGCGGCCGCTTTCGCGAACTCGCTACCGGTGAGCTGCATACCGTCACCGGAATCGCCCGCAAAGCGAATGACGACCCGGTCCAGTTGCTTCGTTTCCATCGAGCTACCTCTACTCGGTCGCCACACGAGCGACCGTGCGGCGGACCTTACACCCGCATCCGATCAAACCCAAGGTGATCGATCGCGCTGGTTCGGTCCTCACTGTCCAACGGTTTCGAGGCCTTATCTTGTCCCATTCATCGCGCTAGGCTTCGTCGGTGCCTCGCCTAGCCGCCGTCTGCCTCCTCGTCGCATGCGGCAACGCACCGGCGACCTCGACCACGCCGAAGGGCCCGTCGCCCATCACGACCGACCGGTTCGCGACGAGCCCGCCGCTCGTAACGCCGGGCGAGCACATGTCGTATCGGCTCCAGCTCCAGGGCATGCAGCTCGCGACCTACGATCTCGCGATCGGCGAGATCACTGCGATCGGCGGCAAGAAGGCGATCGTCGTGCAGAGCCACGCGAAGGCGACCGGGCTCGCGCAGGTCGTCGCGAAGGTCGACGACTATTTCACCTCGTGGATCGACGTCGAGTCCGGACGGCCGCTGCGCTGGTCGACCGACGAGTACGCGACGAAGGGCTCGGACAAGGAGCGGACCGACGCGCGATTCTTCGAGCGCGCCGGCGACACCGTGCCGATCGACTTTCACCTCAACGATCAACCGCCGGTGCCCGAGCCCCAGAAGGTCTCGCTCCCCGACGTGTGGGACTACAACTCGTTCCTCGTCGCGCTGCGCACGTGGGATGCCCCCGACGGCTCGACGCTGACGGCAGAGGTCATGCGCAGCCGCTACATGTGGCACGTGGAGATGAAGGTCCACGGCAGGACCAAGCTCGTCACCGCGCTCGGCGAGTTCCCGGCGATCCAGCTCGATGGTCACACCTACAAGGTCGATCGCAAGAACCAGAAGGCCGCCGACTCCGAGCCGCGCGACTTCTCGATCTGGATCAGCGACGACGACGGCCGGGTGCCGCTGCAGAACGTCGCGAAGACCGACTACGGCGACATCAAGCTCGAGATCACCGACTACGCGCCCGGCACTGGCGCTCGTCTGCGCCAGTAAAGTTCGCGGTCGCGGTCGCGGCCGCGTCGATGTCGCTTCGTCCCAGATCCCAGATCAACGACTATGTAGTCGGTATTTTCGATCTGGGCCCCTACGCAGAGCGCGCCGGTCGATCGGAACGGTTTGCACCGAGGGATCGTGTCCGCATTCCGGACATTCGATCATCCATCGACGGACTCGATCAGCTCGGCTTCGGATCCTTCTTCGAGCGGAACTGCTTCTCGCCCTTGCCCATGACTTCCTTGTCGTAATACTCGGCCGCGGGGACGCCCGACTGCTCGACGAGCTTGAGCTTCTCGTCGATCATCTGCTTGAACGCGGCCTCGGGCAGCGCGCCACCGACGTGCGTGCCGTTCACGAACAGGGTCGGCGTCGAGTTGACGTGGAACTTGTCGAGCTCCTTGCGGTCGGTCTCGAGGAAGTTCTTGCACTCGTCCGACTTCATGTCGGTCTTGAGCTTGTCGGTGTCGAGGCCGACGTCCTTCGCGATCGCGATGATGTTGTCCTCGCCGAGCTTCGACGGGTCGCGCGCCGCGGCGTACGGATCGAAGCCCTTCTCCCACACCGCTTTGTTGAACGCGGGGTACTTGCCCTGCTTCGCGGCGGCGCAGCTCGCGAGGTGCGCGGCGGTCGCGACCTGCGGGTGGACGACCATGTTCTTGTACACGACGCGGACCTTGCCGTTGTAGCTCTTGACGAGGCTCTCGAGCGTGGTCGAGACCTGGCGGCAGTACGGGCACGCGAAGTCGAACGCCTCGACGATCGTGACCGGCGCACCTGCCGGGCCCTCGATCAGCCCCGCCTTGAGGTCCTGGGCGACGTCGACCGCGAAGATCGCGTCGGGCGCGGGCTCCTCACGCTCCTGCTGCTCCTGCTGCTGCTTCTGCTGGCCGTAGACCTTCTCCAGGAAGTCGAGCGCCTCGGCGTGCTTCGCGGCATCCGCCTCGAGCTTCTTCACGCGCGCTTCGAGATCGCCACTCGCGCCGCTACCTTTACTGCTGTCGAGCTTCGAATCATTCTGGCAGGCCGCGACCAAGCTGGCGGCCAGGAACAGGGAGGAGAGGGTCTTCATCGCGGGCATCCTGCCGCGTCAAACCAGGCGAAGCAAGCCGGCATTCCACGCCCGAAACACTCATTCCTTCCTCGCCCCACGGGGTCGCGGGAAGGTTTGTTCTACGATGTAGCGGCATGAGGCAGCGCTGGCCACTCCTGCTCGGGTTGTGGATATTCGCCTCGCCGGTGGCGCGCGCCGACGACACCGCCGACCTCGTCGCGAAGGGTCAGGACCTCGCGAAGCAGGGCGCGTGGAGCCAGGCGATCATCGCGTTTAAACAGGCGGATGCCGTGCAGCCGCGTGCGCAACACGCGTGCTTCATCGGGCTCGCGTATCTCCGGCGCGAGCTGTGGGCGCAGGCCGAGCTGTACTTCGCGCGCTGCCACGCGCGCGCGACCGCGGGCGATCCGGTTCCCGAGTGGACCGCCGAGGCGGAGAGCCAGCTCGCGACGAAGCTCGGCGAGGAGAACGTGGCTGCGGTCACGATCGACGTGACGCCCGCCGACCTCGTGCCGACGATCGCGATCACCGGCTTTCTCCCCGACGAGACGCTCGGCCGCGGCACCGTCCATCTCGCCCCGGGCCACTACGCGATCTCGATCGACGCACCCGGCTATCCACGTGCGACGCGCGAGCTCGACGTCAAGGACAAGACGCCGCAGGTCATCCGCGTCGCGCTCGTAAAGCCGGTCGTGACACCGCCGCTGCCGCCGCCGTCGCGGGCACCGTATTACCTGATCGGCGGCGGGCTCGTCGCCGGCATCGCCGGGACCGTGCTCGACATCGCGGTGCTGCAGGGAGTTCGCAACGACCTCCGCCATAGCGTCGCCGCGTACGACGCGAATTCGACGAAGTTCGAGGTCGTGCGCGGCGCGACCGTCACGCTCTGGGTCGGCGGGGCCGTCGTCGCTGGCCTCGGTACATACCTGGCGCTGCGCGCGCACTCCGATGTCGCGGTCTCGGCGCGCGTCGATCGCGACGGCGGCGCCGTGCTGATCGGGTGGTCGCGATGATGAGGTGGTGGCTCGTGCTCTCCGTCGCCGCCGGATGCGTCGCGAAGCCGCCTCGCCCGGCGTGGACCAAGATCGCAGGCGCGGATCAACCCGGCGAGCTCACCGGGGTGCGGTTGACGTGGGATCCCGATCGCGGCGAGGTCGTCCTGTTCGGCGGCGACGGTCCCGCCGACCTGAGCGACGCGATGTGGAGCTTCGACGGGACCCGATGGGCGCCACTATGCAACCCGTGCAACGTGCGGCGCGAGCGCCCCGGGTTCGTGTGGGATGGCTCGCAGCTCGTGATCTTCGGCGGCGGCGATGACGCCGGGCACTACACGAACACGGTGTTCGATTACAGCGATACCTGGACCCTGCGCGACACCAGCGGGCCGCAGCCGGCGGAACAGACGTTCTCCCAGATCGTGCCGTATCACGGCGCGCTGTGGGCGGTCGGCGGCTACGCGAGCGGCCCGCTCTCGGGCGTGAGCTCGCTGGCCGGGAAGGTGTGGAACACCGAAGCGAACGCCGGGGACTCGCTCGCGTCGATCGGGATGGGCGTGACCGTCGATACCGATCACGATCGGATCCTCGCGCTCGTCGACGCGGCCGGGAATAGCGCGGAGGACGGCGTGCGGATGTACACGGCGAGCACCGGGGAGTGGTCCGTCGTCTGCGAGCCGTGCACCGGCCGAGACCGCACCGGAGGTTCGCTCGTGCACGTCCCCGACCATGATCTGACGCTCCTGATCGGCGGCAGGAGCCTCGACAACACGTACCCCCGGGGGACCTGGGTGCTCGAGGGCGATCGCTTCGCCCGCTACGACGACGACGATCACATGTTGCCGCCGCGCCGCGAGGTCGGCGTGGCGTATGATCCCGACCGCGATGTCGTCGTGGTGTACGGTGGCGCTTCGGATGACTGTCCCTTCTGTGGCGAGACCTGGGAACTAGCGCTGTGATCCGGACGTACCTCGTGCTCGCACTGCTCGTCGCGTGCGGATCGGATCCCGCGAAGCCCGACGCGCCGAGTCCCGACGCGCCTCCCGACACCCCGCCCTCGCAGTGCCAGGCCCAGGGCGCGGTCGGCAACTTCTATCGAAGGACGCCGAACCCGCGGATGATCGCCGGGACGCACGCGTATACGGACGGCACCGTCGACATCGCGATCACCGATCCGGATCTAGCCTGGGATGGCGCGGCCTGGCAGCTCTACTATCACGGGCCGAACTCGGTCGATTATCAGAGCCCGATCACGCCGATGATCCGGCACGCGTCGAGCCCGGACCTCGCGGCGTGGACGATCGACGACGCGCCGGCGCTGACCGCACCGGCGGATGTCGGCGCGTGGGATCACATGACCACCGAGACGCCGACCGTCGCGTACAACCCCGACGCACCCGCGGATCGCCGCTACCTCATGCTGTACAGCGGCGCGAACGCGACGTTCCCCGGCTACGCGTTTCCCGGCTACGCGATCGGCGCCGCGTTCTCGGCCGACGGCAAGACGTTCACCGCGGTCGCCGGTCAGGTCCTGACCGCGGGCGACGCGTTCCCAGGCAAGATGGGTGTCGTCGCCGATCCAGAGCTCGCGTATGTGTCCGGCACGTACCACCTGTGGTTCTCGAGCTTCGCGTGCACCGGCACGAGCTGCGCGACGGTCTCGGACTACGGCATCTCGCACGCGACCTCGACGGATGGCATTCACTGGTCCGTCCTCGAGGCACCGGTGCGCTCGCTCCTGCGGTCGGGGGCGGATCACACGAGCGGCGGCGGTCAGCCGAGCGTGATCTACGACGACGTCCACTGCCGCTGGGAGATGTGGCTGCGCTCGGACACGGATGGGGAATCTTCGGGCCAGCCGGTCCTGTTCAACAACATGGTCGGCGTCTGGCACGCGACCTCGACCAACGCGATGACCTGGACGATCAACTACAACTCGGCGCGCGACCTCGCGTGGAACGCCGCGGCACCCGATCCGGGCGAGCACCTCGGGCTCCTCACCGGAGCGGACGTCGCGATCAAGAACGGTGGCAGGTACATGGTGTTCAGTGGCTTCGACGATCAAGCCGTCCCGGCGGGCTTCGCGCTACCCGATCATTCGCAACAGGGTTTCGAACCCGGTGTCATCACGCTGAACGTCGCGACTCGCGACGCGCTCTAGTACGCTCGCGCCCATGGTGGTCCGGAACATCGGAGCAGCGCTCCTCGTGCTCGCGCTGGCGCAATCCGCTCGCGCCGACGATGCCGCCGCGTACACGCCGCCGGACTTCATGGCGAAGCTGCCGCCGCTGCCGCCGCAAGTCGAGGCAGGTAACGTCTGGCGGCTCTCGCTCGGCGAGGCGATCCAGGTCGCGCTCCACCAGAACCTCGGCATCGTGATCGAGCGCCATCAGGTCGAGGTCGCGAGGAAGACGGTCACCGTCGCGAAAGGCCCGTTCGAGCCGCTCGTCACCGCGGGCTACGATCACAACCGCGCCGATCGACCGCCGATCGACACGACCGAAGGGCCGCCCGGATCCACGGTGGCGAACGTCAACGACGACTGGCGGCTCACGCTGTCGGATCGCCTCGAGACCGGCACCCTGCTCTCGCTCGACTTCTCGAACGGGCGCGCGCGATCGTCGTCGAACGCGGCCAACTATCCGCTCCAGTACGGCGCGACGGTGACCGCGACGGTGACCCAGCCGCTGTTGCGCGGAATGTCGACCGACCTCGAGATTCCGCGGATCGACATCCTCCGCGCGAAGATCGGGTCGGAGCGCGAGAAGGCGCAGCTCGCGGTGACCGCGGCCGATGTCGTCCTCCGCACCGAGAGCTCGTACTGGGACGTGGTCCAGGCGCTGTACAGCTACGATCTCCAGCTTCGCTCGCAGAAGCGCGCCGAGGATCAGATGGCGCTGACCCGCCGCCAGATCGACGCCGGCCTGATGCCACCGTCGGATCTGATCGCGGCCGAGAGTACGCTCGCGCAGCGCAAGCTCCAGGTGCTCCAGGCCGAGGCCGCGATCGATCAGGCCTACGACCTCCTCCGCGCCGTGCTCAACCTGCCGCGCGATCAATGGTCGCGACCGATCCTCCCGGTCGAGCCGCCGCAGTTCATCGACGCATCCAGCTCCGCCGACCAGGCGCTGGAGGTCGCGATCAAGCACCGTCCCGAGCTCGCGCAGCTCGACCTCGATCTGAAGACCGCGCTGCTCTCGGTCCGTCAGGCGGAGAACAACGAGCTGCCGCAGCTCGATCTCGGCGTGTCGGGTCAGCTGTTCGGCCAGGACACCTCGTACGGCTCCGCGCTCGGCGGGATTCGCGACGCGGACACCCACGCCTACAGCGTGACGCTCAACCTGTCGTGGACGCCGCTCAACCTCGCGACCCGCGCTCAGGCCGAGATCGAGCGCACGCATCATCAGATGGCGATCGTGCGGCGCGACCAGGCGGTGCAGGACATCTGGTTCGCGGTGCGCGACGCGGTCCGCAACCAGGCGAGCGCGGCGCGCCAGGTGCTCGCGGCGTCGAAGTTCCGCCAGCTCTCGACGCAGAGCCTCGAGGTCGAGCAACGGAAGTTCCTGTCGAACCAGTCGTCGAACTTCGTCCTCGGCCAGCACCAGGACGAGCTCGCCGCGGCGCAGCTCTCCGAGCTCACCGCCGTGCTGGTCCACAAGAAGGCGACCGCCGCATTGTTGAAGGCGACCGGCACGTTGCTCGACCAGCGGCACATTGCCCTCGACGTCACTCCGCCGGCTCGATAAGCTCCGGAACGATGAGAGGTCTGTTGCTCGCGCTCGCGGGCGTGTGGGGTTGCGCGCAGGCCGGCGCGCAGGCGCCTCACACCGGCGACGACGACGATCAACAGCAACCCGACGGTGGCGGCAGCGATACGACGCACACGTGCCCGATGTCGTGCGACGACACCGACGTGTGCACGACCGACGTGTGTGACAACGGCACCTGCACGCACATGCCGGTGTCGTGCGACGACGCCGACGCGTGCACGACCGACACGTGCGACATGGTCACGGGCTGCGCGCACACGAACAACAACCACGGCATGCAGGTGTTCGCGGCGAACGGCACGATCCAGATGTTCACCGTGCCGGCGTGCGTGGCCTCGGTCCACATCGTCGCGGCCGGTGCGCAGGGTGGTGGCGCAGTCGGCGTCGTCGGCGGCATGGGCGCGACGATGGATGGCGACTTCGCCGTCGCGGTCGGCCAGGCGATCACGGTGCTCCCGGGAGGTCAGGGCGTCGACGGCGCGGCCGGCACGAATTACGGCCAGCGCGGTGGGACCGGCGGCGGCGGCACGTTCGTCGTGCGCGACACGACGATCCTCGTGATCGCGGGCGGCGGCGGTGGCGCGTGCGGTCCGACGTCGGGCACCGGCACGACGATCGGTGTGAACGGCGGCCCGGGTCAGGTCACGACGAACGGCCAGAGCGGCGCGGGCAGCACGACCGGCGGTGCGGGCGGCACGAACGGCGGCGGCGGCGTGACGTATCCGAACCCGCTCGGCTACCAGGGCGGCACCGGCGGCGGTGGCTACTCCGGCGACGGCATCAACAACTCGACCGGCGCTACGATGTACGGCACCGCGAACACGCCCGGACTGTCGTTCGTCGACGGCGCGGCCGGCGGCATCGGCGGCTCGATGAGCGGGCGCAACGGCGGCTTCGGCGGCGGCGGCAGCGCGGGCTTCACCGGCGGCGGCGGCGGTGGTTACTCGGGCGGCGGCGCCGGTTCGTACGCGGGCACCACGTACTCGGGCGGCGGCGGCGGCTCGATCAACAACGGTACGAACCAGAACAACGTCACCGGCAACCACGCCGGGCCCGGCGCCGTCACGATCACCTGGTAACCAGTCACTCCGCGTGGAGTGCCTGGATCGGATCGAGCTTCGCGGCGCGCATCGCGGGGTAGAGGCCCGACGCGACTCCGACGACGATCGACACGCCCATCGAGAGCGCGATCGACCAGGTCGTGACGACCGTCGGCCAGTCGGCGTAGACCGCGACGCCGCGGCCGAGCGCGACACCGAGCGCGACGCCGAGCAGGCCGCCGAGCAGCGCGAGCGAGAACGCGGTGACGAGGAACTGGAAGCGAATGTCGGCGCGCCGTGCACCGACCGCACGCCGTACCCCGATCTCGCGGGTCTGCTCGAGGACCGAAGCGAGCATGATGTTCATGATCCCGATGCCGCCGACGAGCAGCGAGATACCGGCGATCAGGCCCATCACGAGGTTGAACAGCTGCTGGGTCTGCTTGGAATGCTCGAGCAACGCCTCGGGGACGACGATGTCGTAGTCGCGCACGCCGCCGTGCAGGCGATCGAGCAGCGTGCCGATCACCGCGCCGGTCTCGCCGGCCGGCGCCTTCTCGTCGAGGCGAACCACGATCTCCGAAAGCGGCGACTTCATCGCATCGTGCTCGAGCTTGCGCAGCGCGGTCGTGGCCGGGATGTAGATCTCGTGCTCGCTCGACGACACCGACACGCCCTGGACCTGCGAGACGGGATTCGCCTCGGGCGCGAGCACGCCGATCACCTCGAACCAGACGTCGTTGATCTTGACGTCCTTGCCCAGCGCCGCGTCCGCGCCGAACAGATCGCGACGAACGCCCGCGCCGATCACGGCCACCTGCGCGTGCGACTTCAGATCCACCGCGTCGAAGAACCGCCCCTCGACGAGCGCGAACGCGATGACGTCGCGGTGGCGGTGCCCCACGCCGTAGACCTGCGCGGTGGTCTTCGCGCCGGCCGCGAGCACCTTGTACGGATCGATCTCGACGCGCGGCGTGGCGAACGAGACGCCCGGTACCGCCTCCTCGATCGCCTCGATGTCGCGCTGCGACAGACCGATCGACTTCTTGCGCAGCTCCTGGAGCTCGTCCGGCTTGTAGGTCTTCGCGCGCAGCACGACGTTGCGCGTGCCGAGCTTGTCGATCAACGCGAGCGCCTGCTTCTCCGCGCCGGCGCCGATCGACAGCATCGCGATCACCGCGCCGACGCCGAACATCATGCCGAGCATCGTCAGGGTCGTGCGCAGCTTGTGCTCGCCGAGCGAGCCCAATGCGGTCGCGAACGCGTCGAGGATCCGCCTCACTTTCCCGACCCCGATCCCGAGCCGCTGCCGAGTGCGTCGAGCGCGCGGGTCGGATCGCGCAGCGCGATCGTGTCGCCGGCGGAGAGGCCCTTCTTGATCACGACGCGGCCCGCGCTCGCGACGCCGAGCTCGACCGGGATCGCGTCGAACCCGGTCGCGGTCTGCCGGTAGATGATCGGCTTGCCGTCCTTCTCGAACACGGCCTGGCGCGGCACGACGAGCGCGTCCTCCTGATCGAGCACGAGCGTCGAGCGGACCCGCTGGCCCGGCTTCATGATCTTCGTATCGGTCTTGTCGAGCGCGATGGTCACGCCGAAGTAGTTGACCGGCGAGCCTTGATCGCGCGGCTGCGCGAGCTTGTCGACGACCCGGATCTTGCCGTGCCACGTGAGCTCGGGCCGGGCCTCGACGATCACGTCGGCGGGCTGCTTGTCGACGAGCCCGGAGCCATCGACCTCGAGCACGTAGACCTCGGCCTCCATCGCGTCGAGGATCGGGATCTCGGCGAGGCCTTGACCCGGAAACATCGAATCGCCGAGCTTCGGCAGGGCGCCGTTCCAGTTGCGCTGGAGCACGAGCACGCCGTCGTGGGGAGCCGCGACCTCCATGCTGCTCAGCGTCTGGGTCGCGTGATCGATCGCGAGCTTCGCCTTCTTGCGCTCGACGTCGATCACCGCGGCGGTCGAGCTCGAGCGCCGGCCCTCGATCGACTTGGCCTGGGTCGCGTGATCCTGCTTCGCGCCGGCGAGCGTCTGGTCGATCTCGGACTCGACGATCTGGTTGCGCGAGAAGATCTCCGGATCCTTCGGCGCGAACCGCTTCTGCTGGTCGAGCTCGTCGGCCGCGGTCTGCGCGTCGGTCTCGCGGCCGGAGACCGTGGTCCTCGCCTTGATCCGCGCGCTCGCGAGCTTCGCATCGGCCGACGCGAGGTCCGACTGGCCATCGCGCAGCTGCTTCTCGGGCTCGCTCGGATCGAACTTCGCGACGACCTCGCCCTTCTTGACGTAGACGCCGTCGGGCGCGAGCCACGCGATCTTCATCGGCCCGAAGGCACCGGCCGAGCGCGGCGTCGCGATCTTCGTCGCCACGACCGCGCGGAGGTTGCCCTCGGCGGTGACCCGGCGGACGAACTTTTCCTTCTTCACGACGTAGGTCGCGGCCTGATCGCCGCCCCCGTCCTTCTCGAACACGAGCGCGTACGCGGCGAACCCGAGCCCGCCGACGATCGCGAGCGTGACGACGAGCTTGAGGAGCGCCTTCACTTCGCCACCGTCGGGTCTACCCTCGACACCCGATCGCCCGGCGCGAGTCCGGACACGACCTCGATCGCGGTGGCCGAGCGCTTGCCGAGCACGAGCTTCACCTTCTCGAAGCCCGCCCCCTGCTTGCGATACGCGACCGGTCCGTCGGCGGTGACGAACACCGCCTCGACCGGAACCTGGATCACCTGCGGCAGCTTCTCGCTCTCGACCTGGCCGCGGAACCGCATGCCCGGGCGCAGCGGCACCGCCGTCTTGTCGAGCGCGAGCACGAGCTTCGCGACCCGGCTCGGATCGATGTTCGACTTCGCGCCGACCGACTTCTCGATCTGCTCGACGGAACCGGACAGCACGACGTCGGGCAGCGCGTCGAGCCGGAGCGTCACGTGTTGCTTCGCGGCGACCTTCGCGACATCGACCTCGTCGACGATGCCCTTGCCCTGCATCTTGGCCAGCCCGACCACCTGCAGCACGACCTGCCCGCGCCAGGCCGAATCGCCGACCTTCATCTTGTTGCCCTGCCAGTCCGTCGGGATCACGATCGTGCCGTCGCGCGGTGACATCACCTGCATGCCGGGGAGACTCGCGCGCAACACCTCGGCGCGATGCTTCGCGTAGCTCGCCTTCTCGGTCAGCTGCGCGATCTCCTGCTCGTCGGAGCGCTTGGTCTGGTCGGCGTGGAACTTCGCGCCCGCCAGCACGAGCTTCTGGTTTTCCTCGTCGAGCTTCTCGCTCTGGAGGTCGACCACGGCGACGAGATCCGGGGAGCCCTCGGCCTTGAGCGCTGCCTTCTTCAGCGTCGATTCCGCCTCGGCGACCTTCAGCGCGTCGTCGCGGCGGGCGAGCGCGGCGTCGTCGCGCTTCTGTTCGAGCTTCTTCTGCGCGGCGTCGGCTTCGTTCTGCATGGTCTCGAGCTCGCGCATGACCTCGGACGGATCGAACGCGGCGATCGGTTCGCCCTGCTTGACGTCGTCGCCCTCGCCCGCGATCTGCGCGATCTTGAGGCTCCAGATCTGGCCGACGCTCGGCGGGTGGATGTCGGTCGAGTCGACCGCCGCGAGCTCGCCGGAGACCTCGACGCCGATCACGAGGTCGTCGCGCTTGACGTCGACGAACTGGAGCTCGCCGGTCCGCTTGCCGCACGCGGCGAGCGCCAGCAGGAGCACCAGCCGCTTCACGACCCACCGCCGAGCACGACGCGGTCGCCTTCTTTGAGGCCGCTCTCGACGACGCAGCGCTGCGCGTCGCACGCGCCGAGCTTCACCGTCTTGGCGAGCTCCGCATCGCGCGGCACGAGCAACGCCGCCTTGACGCCGGCGTGGAGCAACACGATCTTCACCGACATCCCGGGCCGCATCCGCGCCGCGTCGGTCTTGGCGAGCGACAACCGGACCGCGAACGCGCGGCGCAGCGATTGCTCGCTCTTGGGCCGCGCGACCGGCGTGATGTCGAGGATCTTGCAGCCGATCGGATCGGCCGGATACGCGTCGAGCGTGCACTGCCCCGTCATCCCGACCGCGACCCGGCCATCGTCGACGTCCGACAGCTCGCTGCGAACCTCCATCGGCAGGGTGATGTCGGGCATCGACACGATCGTCCAGCCCGGCTGGACCTGGTCGTTCTCGTGAAACTTGCGACCCTCCCACGGGTGATCGCCGACGACGACCACGCCGTCCTTCGGCGCGGTCATGACGAGATCCTTGAGCGTCTTCTCGGCCGTCTCGATCGCGCGCTTCGCCTTGTCGAGCTCGATCTGCTTGACCTCGAGATCGAGCTTGGACTCCTGGGTCTGCGCGATGTATTCGGCCTCGGCTTTCACGACCTCGGCTTGCATCTGCTTGCGCGCGAGCTGGCGCTCCTGAAACTCGCGCTTCGACACGAGGTCCTCGGGCACGTCGGCGCGGACGACGGCCTTCTGGAGCGCGACGCGGTGCTGGTCGAGCGCGTTCTTCTTGGTCTCGGTCTCGATCGCGGACAGGTCGCGCGCACTGCGAAACGCCATCTCGGCCTCGATCAGCTGGAGCTTCTTCTGCTCCAGCGTCGACGTCACCGTCGTGTTGTCGAACTCGAGGACGCGGTCGCCGGTCTTGACCTCGGCGCCGTCCTTCGCGAGCCAGCGGATCGCGATCATCCAGTTTTCGGTCCGCGGCGACACCAGGTCGGCCGACGACGGCGCCCGCAGATCGCCGGTGAGCACGACGCGGTCGTTCAGATCACCGCGCGTCACCACGCCCGTGCGCGTCGCGTCGTGCGAGACCTGCTTCTCCGCTGCCCCGTGGCACGCGGCGAGTAACAGCAACCATCGCTTCACGCCGCCCCCTTGCTTCCAGCGTACGCCACCTCGCTGCCCTTGCCATCCGAGACGATCTTGCCGTCGAACACCCGGATCGCCCGCGGGCAGCGCGCGGCGATCTCGGGCTCGTGGGTGACGATGATGATCGTGTTGCCCTCGGCGTGGAGGACCCGGAACAACCCCATGATGTCCTCGGTCGTCGAGGAGTCGAGGTTGCCGGTCGGCTCGTCGCACAGCAACAGCGACGGCTCGGTCACGAGCGCGCGCGCGATCGCGACGCGCTGGCGCTGACCGCCGGAGAGTTGATACGGCTTGTGGCCCATCCGGTTCGCGAGGCTGACGCGCTCGAGTGCCTTCTTCGCCTTCACGTCGCGTTCGCGCGCCGGAATGCCCCGGTACTGGAGCGGTAGCCCGACGTTCTTCACCGCCGACGAGCGATGGAGTAGCTGGAAGCTCTGGAACACGAATCCGATCTGGCGATTGCGAACGCGCGCGCGATCGTCGTCGGACAGATCCTGAACATTCGTGCCGTCGAGCCGGTACTCGCCAGCCGACGGCGTGTCGAGGCAGCCGAGGATGTTGAGCAGCGTCGACTTGCCGCTGCCCGACGAGCCGACGATCGCGACCATCTCGCCGCGGTTGATCGAGAACGACACGCCGTCGAGCGCGGCGATCCGTTCGTCACCCATGACGTAGTAGCGGGCGATGTCGACGAGCTCGATCAGGGCGGGCATCGCGTGCTCGGAGCGTACACCGGTCGAGACACCCGATATTCCCGCGAGTTGCGGATGATCGAGTCTGATCTTCGAGCCCGAGCCCGAGCCCGAGCCCGAGCCCGATTTCGACGCAGAATTGCGTCTCGGCGTCGACCGATCGTCGAACGAGTCCGTGCGCTCCCGACGGTTTGAAGACCTACCGATTTGCCGTCGGCACAGATGCCGGGGGAAGCCGCTGTGTCGAGCGCGATGGCGGTCGGGCTCGGGCTCGGGTGTCAGAGCCCGGTACGCCGGAGGTCCGCGATATCGACGTTGCGATCGACGAGCGAGCGCTCGAAGCGCTCCGCGCCGAGGTTCCGCCACGTCTGGTACTCGTGCTCGCTGATCGGGAACACCTGCGCGAGCGTGATCGGCGGCGGGCCGATATCGAGCGGCAGGTGAAGGTTCCACGCCCGCGGGAGATGGACGTAGACGTGCGGGAGCCGCTGCGACAGGTCGCCGGCGTCGAGGGACGCCACGACGTCGCGCACCATCGTCCCCGGCTCGGGGAAGAACTCGGTCGAGGTCAGGTGGAACCCGAGGTTCGCGAGGATCTGGCCGCAGACCTCGGTGTCGACGGTCGAGGCGAGCACGAGCTCGACGCGCGGCCGGCCTTCGGGCCAGTCCTTGTTCGAGACGCCGATCGTGACGAACGTCCACTGGCCGAACACCGGCAGGTTCGCGATCCGGCCGACCTCGATCGCGCGGGTCGAGTCCATCGCGTGGCGATACGTGCGGCCCGAGAACGGGCCGAACGCGTTGCGCAACAGATCCGCGGCGCGGGTCGAGACCTGGAGAAAGTGCGCGAGCTGCGGCACGCCCTGCGCCATCGTGATCCACGTGGGTTGGAGCGCGAGGGTGCGGCGCAGGTAGTTCTGCGCGACGACCTTGTTCCCGATCTCGGCATGCGCGAGTGCGCCACCCCACAGTGCGGTCGCACTATCCGGACGCAGGCCGATCGCCTGGTCGAACGCGCGCGCGGCCTCGTGCGGCTTGCCCAGACACAGCAGGGAATGGCCGAGCCCCTTCCACGCGACCGCGTGCGGCGGGAACGCCACGACCGCACGCTGGAATCTCTGCGCGGCGGAATCGAACTGCTCCGCACGGAAGAGCTCGTGACCTTCACTCACCAGCGCGTCTGCGGCAGCCTGGCTCACATCAACGAAGTACCACGTCTGCTATGCTGTGAGCAGATGAGCGCTGCAGTCGGAGCGGATGTCGAAGCGTTGTGCTCCAAGTGCGGTGATGTTTGGCATGTGGTGGTCGCGAAGGTCGGCGACTCGATCGTCAAGGTGCACTGCAAGGAGTGCAACAAGGAGCATCGCTACAAGTCCCCGCACGGCGCGCCGAAATCGGTGCGCCAGCCCTCGCTGACCAACCCGAAACCGGAGCGGGCGAAGGCGCCCCCAAACGGCCGCGTTGTCGAGCGGTTCGAGAAGCCCGCGGTCGCCGCGGACCTCGGCAAGCCGTCGCGGACCTACCGCGCGTCCGAGAGCTTCGCCGTCGGCGAGCGGGTCGACCACCCGAACTTCGGTCAGGGCGTGGTCGAGGTCAGCGAGTCCGGCAAGGCCACCGTGTTCTTCGCGACCGGGCGTCGCGTGCTGGTCCAGGCCAAGGTCGCGGCGAAGAGCGGCCTCGAGCGGCCCAAGCCGTTCGATCACTCGAACACCGCCGGTGGTAAGCCGGTCAATCAGTCGTGACCGGGCCCGAACCGACGTCGACCAAGAAGTCGCGGCTCGGCTGGCTCGGCCCGGTGATCGTCGCGGTCGGTGCCGCGGTCGCCGGGCTCGGTGCCTGGTACGTGGTCCACGCCCGGCCGCGCGCCGGTGCCGTGATCGACACGATCCAGATCGATCCGGATTCGCAGTTCGTGCTCCGCGCGGAGGACGGCGGCGATCGCTCGTTCCTCGAGCTCCAGCGCAAGCACGAGACCGTGTGGCAGGCGATGATCCCGCACTACGCCGGCGAGAAGGGCCGGCCCGCGATCGCCTGGAGCGACGTCGCGGTCACGGTCCGGGTCGAGCGCAGCGGCAAGGCCGAGGTGTTCGCGCTCTCGATGCACGACTCGGCGAAGCTCGGCGGGTTCCGCCTGGCGCCCGAGCGCGAGCCGATCAAGACCCAGAAGACCGGGCCGATCACGCTGACCGATCACATCCGGTCGTACGAGCTGGTCGGCGGCGACAACTGGCACGAGCTGGTCGCGGTCGAGCTCCGCTCCGGCAAGGCGCTGTGGAAGGCGGACCTCGGCCACTGGGAGGTCCAGGACGCGGGAGTGACGATGCCCTACGTCTGGGTCATCCAGGCGAATCAGAAGCGCTACTACAACGCGTTGACCGGCAACGAAGACCGTTCGCTTAACTAAGCGATAACCGCTCCCTTTCAACCCGGACGGCCTGTCACGCGGCTGTCACCGGAGCGCTATACTTTGGAGCGATGGCCGCCGAGCGACACACCGAGCGACACAGTGGACAGCACGAGGTGATTCCCACCGTGCCCCGCTTCGAGGTCGTCGCCGAGGAGGCGGCACCGCGACCGTCGCTGCGCCAGATCGACGTGACCGGGCGTACGCCGTCTGCACCGGGTATCGGCGACATCGTGCCGACCGCGCTCGACGCGCCCGAGCTCTACCTCAACCGCGAGCTCACGTACCTCAACTTCTGCTGGCGCGTGATGCACGAGGCGGAGGACGATCGCGTGCCGCTGCTCGAGCGGATGAAGTTCCTCGCGATCGTCAGCTCGAACGTCGACGAGTTCTTTCAGAAGCGCATCGGTGGCCTCAAGCAGCAGGTCGGCGCCCAGCTCCACTCGACGACGCCGGACGGCCGCACCCCGCAGCAACAGATCGCCGACGGGCTCGAGGTGATCACCCGCCTCGAGGCGAAGAAGATCCAGATCCTCGAGAAGGTCCTCGCCGAGCTGAAGGCGACCGGGGTGTGGGTCGCGCCGTTCAAGGAGCTCGACGCGCAGGAGCGCGCGTGGATCCGCGAGTACTACCTCCGCAACATCTTCCCGCTCGTCACGCCGCAGGCGATGGACCCGGCGCACCCGTTCCCGTTCGTCTCGAACATGTCGCTGAACCTGCTCGTCTCGTTGCGCTACGAGAACGACAGCGAGTCACTGCTCGCGCGCGTGAAGGTGCCGATCGGCCCCGGCATGTCGCGGTTCGTGCGGCTCGGGACGTCGCGGACGTTCGTCGATCTCGCCGACGTGATGGCGAACAACCTCGATCTGTTGTTCCCCGGCATGGAGATCGAGGCGTGCTCGATGTTCCGGGTCACGCGCAACGCGATCACCGAGCGCGACGAGGAAGAGGCCGACGACCTCCTCGAGATGATCGAGATCGAGCTGCGCAACCGAAAGTTCGCGCCGGTCGTCCGCCTCCAGGTCGATCGCAACATGCAGCCGGTGCTGCGCGGCAGGCTCGCCGCGGAGCTCGGGCTCGACGAGATGATGGACGTGTTCGAGGCCGAGGGCATGCTCGGCCAGCGCGACCTGATGGAGATCGCGCTGCTCGACATCCCCGAGCTCCGCGACACGCCGCACGCGCCCGCGCAGCCGGTCGACTTCCTGACCGAGGGCAACATCTTCCACGCGATCCGCGACGTGAAGCACATGCTCGTGCATCACCCGTACGAGTCGTTCCAGGAGTCGGTCGAGCGGTTCCTGAAGGAAGCGGCCGACGATCCGAAGGTCCGCGCCATCAAGACCACGCTGTACCGGACGTCGAAGGACTCCGAGGTGATCAAGCACCTCGTCCGCGCCGCGCGCAACGGCAAGCAGGTCGCGGTCGTGCTCGAGCTCAAGGCGCGGTTCGACGAGGAAGCGAACATCAAGTGGGCGACGCGCATGGAGCGCGCCGGCATCCACGTCACGTACGGCGTCGTCGGGTTGAAGACCCACACGAAGATCACGCTCGTCGTGCGCAACGACTACGACGGCCTCCGTCGCTACGCGCACCTCGCGACCGGCAACTACCACGCAGGCACCGCGCGCCTCTACACCGACCTCGGGCTGTTCACGTGCGACGACGCGATCGGGCGCGACCTCACGGAGCTGTTCAACTACCTGACGACCGGCTACAAGCCGCGCCGCAAGTACCAGAAGCTGCTCGTCGCGCCGAAGCAGCTCAAGCAATCGCTGCTCGAGAAGATCGAGCGCGAGATCGCGAACGTCGGCGCCGGCGAGCGCGGCCACATCCAGTGGAAGCTCAACGCGCTCGAGGATGTCGACATCGTGCGCGCGCTGTACCGCGCGTCGCAGCGCGGCGTGACGATCGATCTGATCGTGCGCGATACCTGCCGGCTACGGCCCGGGCTCGACGGCGTGTCGGCGTCGGTCAAGGTCGTCAGCATCATCGGCCGGTTCCTCGAGCACGGTCGGATCTACTACTTCCACAACGCCGGCAAGAGCGAGTACTACATCGGCTCGGCGGATGCGATGCAGCGCAACCTCGAGAAGCGCGTCGAGGTGCTGTGCCCGATCGAAGATCCGCGGCTGCAGACCGAGCTACGGTTCATCCTCGACACCGAGCTCTCCGATCAGCGCGGCGCGTGGGACATGCAGCCGGACGGCAGCTACGTCCAGCGCACCGGCACCGGCGCGAAGCACAGCCAGGTCCAGCTGATCGAGCGGACCGATCGCCGGTTGAAGGAAGCGACGCGGTTGCGGCGGCGCAAGATCCAGACGGTCTCGCGCAAGCGTCGTTGAGATCCCACCACCGCGGCGCGGGGTTTCGCCGGGTTCGCGGTCGGACCAGTTGGTGCAACTGGCGCGAGCATGTCGAAGCTGCTCGTCGTTGCCATGATCTGCACGGTCCGCCTCGCGCACGCGGACGAGCTCGACGGCCCGAAGGATCCGCGCGTCGCGCTCGGTCTCTCGGTCGGCGGGACCGCGGCGTCGCTCGCGCTGACGTTCGCTGCGCTCGGCACGGGGCACGGCAAGCTCGCGATCGCGGGCGCGGCGTCGACGATCGTGACGCCGTCGTTCGGCGAGTGGTACGCCGGCAAGCCGGTGACCTTGGGCACGGCCCTGCGGCTCATCGGGGGTGGCGTGTTCCTCGGCGCCGGCGAGAGCACGCTGGAGTGCATGCACATCAGCTTCGATGGTGCGCCGGCATGCGATGGAGGGGCCTTCGTCCTCCCGTTGCTGGCGCTCGGAGGCTTGATCGGCTACGTGGCCGGCACGGCCTACGACATCAAGAACGCGCCGATCACCGCGCGCGAGTACAACGCCGCCCACCGGATCCATGTCGCTCCGACGCCGATGTATCTGCGAACGCCGTCGGGTACCGCGACGATGGGCCTCGGGCTCGCGGGCACGTTCTAGCGCTGTTGCGCATAAAACACCGAACCGAGGCCGGAGACGTAGATCCGCGCGCAATTGTCGGTGAGGAACATGTCGGCCGCGCTCGGTGCGTCGATCAGGTCCCCGAGACGAAACGCGTCGGCGAGGCTCGCGCGATCCGCGTACCGGGCACCCGCCGGCGTGCCCACCACGAGGCGCCGGCCATCGCTCGTCATCCCGAGACCGCCCAGGAGATTGACCACGCCCAGCTGGCTGAACGGCACGCTCGAGATCCGGGTCCAGGTTTGACCGCGACCCTCGTACTCGTCGATCGCATCCATGTTCGTCGCGACGAGGATCCGCTCGACGGTGCCCGCCTGCGCGATCGTGGTGTAGAGGATCATGCCCGGGACGAGGATTCCCGTGGGCTTCGGATCGATCCACATCGCTCCGGACCACGTGTAGAAGTAGATCTGGGTGGCGTCGTGGACGTAGAGCTCCTGACCGTCCGGAGACAACCGTGGGAGGGAAGGTACCGCGGAGGGTGGAACGCCCGGTGCCGGCGCGAGGTGGTCGGCCCCGTCTCCGATCATCACGACGCGCAGGCCGTCGATCAGGCAATCCGCGACCGCGCGCTCGCCCACGTAGGACAGGTAGCTGCAGTCGGTGATCGGCAGCTGGTGGAGGTACGGCGAGAACGGGGGCGTCGAACCGATCTCGGGACAACCGAACGGCCCGTCGATCGGCGCGTCGAAGACCCCCGCCGGTGCAGGCTCGACGGCGGTGTTGCCGAAGATCTGATTGCAGGCGGCGAGCACGAGCAACGCGCTAGCGCTGCTGCGCATAGAACACCTCACCGATGCCGGCCACGTAGAGGCGCGCGCAGTCTTCCGTCATCAGCGCTCCGTTCGGGTCCTGTGGAGCGGTTGGAAATGGCTCCGCGGCGCGAAACGGCGCGTCGATCGAGGGCCGATCCGTGTAGTACACGAGGACCTGGTTGGAGACACCGAAGCCGGCCTGGACCACGCGCAGGCCGTCGAGCGACAGCTTCGCCGGGCCGAGAGGGAGTCCGAGCTCGGCCCCCGTCTCCGACCGGACCAGGTGCCAGTCGGCACCTCGTCCCACCCACTCCTGCATCACGTTCGCTCCGGCTTCACGGACGAGGATGTGATCGCCTTCGGGGCTCGGCGCGATCGTCGAGATCGAGTCGGAGGTGGTCGTGAAGATCGGCGCGATGCCCGAGAACAGCCACGAGTTGTCCGGCTGGCGGAGCGCGAAGCGGACCTCGAGCGAGGTCTGAAAGTCGGTGTGGCGCGCGTACAGGATCTGACCGTCCGACGAGAGTCGGGGCTGATCGTACGCACCCAGTAGCGGTCCCTCCGAGAACGTCGGTACGAGCTGGAGTGGACCACCGAGCGGCCCTTCGTAGACCTGCTTGTTGCCATCGGGATCGTTGCATGCCGCGGTCGCGCGGTCTCCACGGACACTGAAGTCGAGGCACGGCTGGACGAACATGCCGTGGAGCTCGATGTTGAAGACCGGCGGTGGGGCACCCGCTTCGGGACAGCCGAACGGCGCGTCGGTGGACGCGTCGAAGTAGCGCGCATCGACCCCGAGGGGGCGATCGTTGCCCAGGATCGAGTTGCAGCCCGCCAGCAGCGTCACGAACAGGGCGCGCCTCGCCATTCAGACACATCATAACAGCCCGACCGGTGAGGCGCGTGATCTGCCGGAGCACGTTACAGTCTGTCCCATGGCCACCGCAGTCTCTCCCGGCATCGCTTACGGCGGCGGTGGCGGCGGCGGTGGCGGTGGCGGAGGCGGCGGTGGCGGTGGCGGAGGCGGCGGTGGTGGCGGTGGCGGTGCGAAGGCCGCTGCTGAAGATCCGCACAAGGCGATGAAGCCGCAGAAGCCGCCCGACGAGAAGCTCGACCTCAAGGGCTACCTCGGCGTGTTCAAGTACTCGAAGCGCGCGATCGGCCTCGTGTGGACGACGAATCGCGCGCTCACGATCGGCCTCGCGCTCGGGAGCTTGCTCGCCGGTCTGCTCCCGACCGCGGTCGCGTACATCTCGAAGCGGTTGATCGACTCGGTCGTCCATGCGGCGTCGACCGCGACCGCCGCCGACCGCCACACCGCGATGTGGTGGGTCGGAGCGGAGCTCGGCGTCGTGATCGTGGTCGCGCTGATCCAGCGCACGCTCGGGATCTTCCGCTCGCTGATCCGGCAGCAGCTCGGCCAGCGGATCAACGTCGAGATCCTCGAGAAGGCCCTGTCGCTCGAGCTGACCCAGTTCGAGGATTCGGAGCTCTACGACAAGATGACGCGCGCGCGGCGCGAGGCGTCGTCGCGCCCGCTGTCGCTCGTGTCGCAGACGTTCGAGCTCGGCCAGAGCATCATCACGCTGATCGGCCTCGGCGGCCTGCTGTTCGCGTTCTCGCCGCTCGCGCTCGGGATCCTGTTCGTCGCCGCGATCCCGCCGTTCATCTCGGAGCTCAAGTTCTCCGGCGATGCGTTCCGGCTGTCGCGCTGGCGGACGCCCGAGACCCGCGAGCAGATGTACCTGGAGACCGTGCTCGCGCGCGAGGATCACGCGAAGGAGGTCATGCTGTTCGGCCTCGGGCCGCGCTTCCTCGATCGCTACAAGGAGATCTTCGACAAGCTGTACGCCGGCGATCGCAAGATCGCGATCAATCGCGGGATCTGGGCGCTGATCCTCGGCACGCTCGGCAACGTCGCGTTCTACGGGATGTACCTGTGGATCGCGCTGTCGACGATCGACGGTGCGCTCACGCTCGGCGCGATGACGATGTACATCTACGTGTTCCGCCAGGGCCAGAGCGCGTTGTCGAACGCGCTCGGCGATGTCGGTGGGATGTACGAGGACAACCTGTACCTGTCGAACCTCTACGAGTTCCTCGACACGCCGACGATGACGCCGGGTGGCAAGGAGGCGACCGGACCCAACCCCGGCGACGGCGTGCGCTTCGAGGACGTCTCGTTCAGCTATCCGGGCTCGCACGAGATCGCACTCGAGCACGTGGATCTGCATATCCCGCCCGGTTCCAAGCTCGCGATCGTCGGCGAGAACGGTAGTGGCAAGACCACGTTGATCAAGCTCCTGACCCGGCTCTACGAGCCGACCTCGGGCCGGGTCACGCTCGATGGCCGCGACCTCCGCGAGTGGGATCCGGTGACGCTCCACCGCCGGGTCGGCGTGATCTTCCAGGACTTCGTTCGCTACCAGCTCAAGGTCGGCGAGAACATCGGCGCCGGTGACGACCGCGCGTACGACGACCGCGGGCGCTGGGACGACGCCGCCGAGCGCGGGCTCGCGAAGCCGTTCATCTCGGGGTTCCCGTCGCAGTTCGACACCCAGCTCGGCAAGTGGTTCAAGGACGGCCGCGAGCTGTCGCTCGGCCAGTGGCAGAAGATCGCGCTCGCGCGGTCGTTCATGCGCAAGGACGCCGACATCCTCGTGCTCGACGAGCCGACCGCGTCGATGGACGCCGAGGCCGAGGTCAAGATCTTCGAGCGGTTTCGCGAGCTGACCGACGATCGGATCGCGATCGTGATCTCGCACCGGTTCTCGACGGTGCGGATGGCCGATCAGATCATCGTGCTCGACCACGGCAAGATCATCGAGCGCGGCTCGCACGACTCGCTCGTCGCCAAGAACGGTCGCTACGCGACGCTGTTCAACCTGCAGGCGCAGGGCTACCGCTGACCGCGGGACGCAAGCGCGTTGGTGGGGTGACGGCGCTCCCGAGTCTCCGGCGCGAACATCCAGCGAGTTATCACTGGCATCGCGCTCGCACTACCCCGCGGCATGACCAAGCAAGCATTCGCGACCGTCGATCAGGACTCGCTCACCACCGTCACCGGAGGCATGAACCTCGATAACTTCCGGCCGTCCAACAACGTCATCGACCACCGGACCGACGCGGGCCGCGCGAAGAAGAACGTCGACTGGACGCCGACGCCCCACGCTGCACGCGCCGGGTTCTGAGTCACGACGTCACGCGTGCGATACTCTCCGCCGCGATGGCGGAGATCACGCTCGAATACGACCGGCTCGGTTCGCGACTCGTCAAGATCGGCGAGCTCGAGCTCGCCTACGATCGCCTCGGCTCGCGCGTGTGCCGGCTCGGCGCCGAGGAGCTCGACTACGATCGGCTCGGTTCGCGCCTCGCGCGGATCGGCGCGCGCGAGCTCGCCTACGATCGCCTCGGCTCGCGAGCGATCCGCATCGGCGAGTGGGAGCTCGCGTACGACTGGCTCGGCTCGCGGCTCTCGCAGCTGGGCCCGTACGCGGTCACCTACGATCACCTCGGCTCGCGGCCGCGCACGATCGGCGAGCTCCAGCTCGACTACGACCGGCTGGGCTCGCGCCCGCGCCACCTGGTCGCGCCCGGTGACCAGCTGTCGACCGACGACGTTGTCGCGCTGTTCTTCGTCCTCCTTCTCGAGGAGGAGCAAGCGGAGAGTAGCTCGTGATCCGTGTGTGGTGGGTCGTGCTCGCGGCATGCGGCGACCATGGACCGGTGACCGGCGGTTGGTTCCCTGACGGGCCGCGGATCGACGCGCCTACCAAGGCGGTGCACTGCGCGACCACGTTCGGGAGCGCGCTGACCGACGCGTTCGGCCGCCTCGATGGCACCGTGCTGGCCGTGATCCCGCCGGGTTATCAGGGCTGCGCGCAGCCGAACTCGACACACACGGTGGTTCAGGTCATGGTGGCCGGCGCCGCGTACCGGATGGTCGTCAACGTGCTGTCGACGTCCAACCAGCCGCACGTCTTCCTCGGCGAGGTCGACGAGCCGCTCGCCGGGCCCGCGTTCGGCGAGGGCTGGCACCCAGGAACGCAGCTCGACTACGTGACCACGCTCGGCGTCACGAAGGCGCAATTCAGCGAAGCCGACGAAACGACCGCCGCCGCCCGGGTCTACGACATGATCGAGCTCGACCAGCCCATCTCCGTGTTCGCCACCAGCTCCGGCCCGCCGCAGGCCGACAGCGCGCACCTGATCCATCGCAACGCGCCGAACGCCGACGGTGCGATCGTGCTGACTCCCGCGACCTCGCCGCACTACCTCCTCACCGCGTTCGACGACCAGAGCTTCTGATGCAGATCTTCGAGACCAGCAATGTTCCGATCAAGGCGTGGATCGACGGCGTCGGCGTCGAGGATCAGGCGAAGAAGCAGCTGTTCAACACGGCGTCGCTTCCGATCATCTTCCACCACGTCGCGGTGATGCCCGACGTCCACTTCGGCATGGGCGCGACCGTCGGCAGCGTCGTGCCCACGGAGGGCGCGATCATTCCGGCCGCCGTGGGCGTCGACATTGGTTGCGGGATGGTTGCTGTTCAAACGAATTTGCCCGCGGCGCAGCTGCCGGACTCGCTCGCGCGCCTGCGCTCGCAGATCGAGAAGGCGGTGCCACATGGACGGACCGCGAACGGCGGCAAGGGCGACCGTGGCGCGTGGAGCAAGCTGCCGGTGACGACCGACAAGGCGTGGAAGACGCTGGGCAAAGACTTCGAGGCGATCCTCGCGAAGCATCCGAAGATCCGCGGCGGCAACGACGTCAATCACCTCGGCACGCTCGGCACGGGGAATCACTTCGTCGAGGTCTGTCTCGACGAGACCGACCGCGTGTGGTTCATGCTGCACTCGGGGTCGCGCGGCGTCGGCAACCGGATCGGCCAGTACTTCATCGAGCTCGCGAAGACCGACATGAAGCACCACGTGCGCAACCTGCCGGATCAAGACCTCGCGTACCTGCGAGAGGGCACGAGTCACTTCGCCGACTACGTCGAGGCGGTCGGCTGGGCGCAGCGCTACGCGATGACGAACCGCCAGCTGATGATGGACGCGGTGCTCGCGGCGGCGAAGAAGGAGCTGCCGCCGTTCGCGCTCGGCGAGCTCGCGGTCAACTGCCATCACAACTACGTCCAGAAGGAGCACCACTTCGGCCACGACGTGTTCGTGACGCGCAAGGGCGCGGTGCGCGCGGGCGTGGGTGACCTCGGGATCATTCCGGGCTCGATGGGCGCGCGGAGCTTCATCGTGAGCGGCAAGGGCAACCCGGAGTCGTTCTCCTCGTGCAGCCACGGTGCCGGACGGGCGATGTCGCGCGGCGAGGCGAAGCGCCGGTTCACCGTCGAGGATCACGCGAAGGCGACCGAGGGCATCGAGTGCCGCAAGGACGAGGGCGTGATCGACGAGACGCCGATGGCGTACAAGCCGATCGACAAGGTGATGGCGGCGCAGGAGGATCTCGTCGAGATCGTCCACGAGCTGCGCCAGGTCGTGTGCGTGAAGGGATGAGGCTCCCGGTCGACATCGACGGCTCGCGCGGCGAAGGCGGCGGCCAGATCCTCAGGACCTCGCTCGCGCTCGCCATCATCACCAACCGCAAGCTGCGGATGAAGCGGATCCGCGCGGGGCGCAAGCGACCGGGTCTGCAGGCGCAGCACCTCGCATGCGTGAAGGCAGCGGCCCGGCTCTCGAACGGTCGCGCCACCGCACCGGGCGGCGGGGAGCTCGAGCCGGGGATGCAGGAGCTCGCGTTCGTGCCGGGCGGCGAGCTCGCACCGGTGATCGAGATCGACATCGGCACCGCGGGCTCGACGACGCTGTTGATCCAGACCGTGCTCGTGCCGGCGCTCGCGAGCGGCAAGCCGCTGCGGGTCGAGGTGATCGGTGGGACCCACAACCCACTCGCACCGCCGTTCGAGTTCCTCGATCGCGTGTTCGCGCCGCACCTGCGAGCGATGGGCGCAGATCTCACGCTGACGCTCGTCAAGCACGGCTTCCTGCCGAAGGGCGGCGGCAAGATCGTCGTCGAGATCGGGCCCTCGACGTTGAAGCCGATCGAGGTGATGACCGCGGGCGAGGTCGTCGCGCGGCGGGCGACGGCGATCGTCGCCGGGCTGCCGCGCCACATCGCGGAGCGCGAGCTGGCGTGCGCGCAGGAGCGGTTGAAGGATCCCGAGTGCGAGGTTCGCGAGTTCGCGAAGGACGGGCCGCACAACTTGTTCATGGCGGAGGTCGAGCTCGCGAGCGGCGTGCGCGAGCTCGCGACGTCGCACGGCAAGAAGGGCTATCCGGCCGAGGACGTCGCCGACGACGCGCTCGACGCGCTCGAGGACTTCCTCGAGGCGAACGTCCCGGTCGGCGAGCACCTCGCGGATCAGCTGGTGCTCCCGCTCGCGGTTGCCGGCGGCGGCCGGTATCGCTGCGACGAGCTGTCGCTCCACGCGACCACGAACATCGAGACGATCCGCGCGTTCCTCGACGTCCCGATCCGGACGGAGAAGCATGGTGACGGGATCGACGTCATCGTCGGATGAAGCGCTGATCGCGGATATCGTCGCCGAGCCCGACGACGATCGCCCCCGCCTCGTCTACGCCGACTTCTTGCAGCAGCGCGGCGATCCTCGCGGCGAGTTGATCGCCATCCAGTGCGCCCTCGAGCTCGCGCGCGCGGCCGATGAAGATGCGAAGGCGGCGAAGCTCTCGAGCGCATCCCGCAAGCTCCTCGACGCCCACGAGCTGCTGTGGGTCGCGCCCGCGCGCTCGATCCTGCCGCGCGCGATGAGGTTTCGCCGTGGCTTCATCGAGCACGCCGCGCTCGATCATCCGGACGAGCTGGTGAAGGTGATGCCCAGGCTGCGCCGCCACGCACCGCTCCTCCGCGCAGTCGACATCCAGCGCGGGCTCGCCGCGATCGGGGATCCCGCGCTCGCCGCGATCGACGAGGTCGTCGCCCACAAGTTGATCGAGCTCGGCGATGTCCACGCGCTCGCGCTCGCCGCCGAGCACTCGAGCTTGCGCCAGCTGACCAGTGCCGGCACCGGCCTCACCGACGCGACCCTCGTCGCCTTGGTGGAGCTGCCGCTCCGACTCGCGAAGCTCGAGCTCTCGCTCGAACGCCGGCCGACCCGGCGGATGCCGATCCTCGAGCGCCTCGCGGCCGCACCGGCGCGCCAGCACCTGCGCGTGCTGCGGATCCGCAACCCCGCGTCGCTCGACGACGTCGCCGCGATCTTGCCCGCCCTGCCCCGGCTCGAGACGCTCGTCGTGACGAACGGTGCGCCGACCGCGACGAGCGTCCAGGCGCTCGCCGAGGCCGCGCCGCAATTGATCGGCCTCGAGCTCGAGAGCCGCGAGGGGAACGACCCGCATGGCGTGGATCTGCGCTCGCTCGTCGGCGCGATGCCGAAGTTGCGCCACCTCCGGATCGAGAACCTCGGGATCACCGACGCGCAGGCCAGCCGGCTCGCGAGCTCGCGCGTGCTCGAGCAGCTCGTGCGCCTCGACCTCTCCGACAACCAGCTCGGCCGGGGTGCCGTCGCGATCTGCGAGAGCGGGCGCGCGGGCGGGTTGCGCCGATTCAAGGTCTCGGGCAATCCGCTGACGGACGCCGACAAGCAAGCGATCCGCGCGTCGCCTCTCGCGGCGAGCCGCCGGGTCTCGGTGCGATGATCACGTTCCGTTGCTGACGCCCCACACGTAGCCGGCGGCGACGAGCCGCGCGATCACGTCGGCGACCTGCGCGGTGCCGGCGAGCGCGCGCTCGAGCGCCGCCTGCCCGCGCTGGAACTCGGCACGCCCCGCGTCGTCGAATGCGTAGAACTTCACGCGCGCGACACCGGCGAGCCGCGCCGCGAACAGCTGGAGTGCGGTCATCAGCTCGCGGTTGCCGCCGAACGCACCGCAGCCCCAGAACCCGGTGCAGATCTCGACCGGGTCCGCGGACTCGCCGGCCGCCGCGGCGAACCCGGTGTATGCGGTGACGATCACCCGCTCGAGCTGGGCGCGGGTGTAGCGGCCGCTGCCGACCGGCGCGGCGATCGCGATCAGGTTCGAGCGTGCGGGCGGTTGGTGCAGCTTCAGCGCGCTGCGGATCGTCCTCGCGTCGGCGCGCGCGAACTGGTTGCCGTAGAGGCCGAGCGGTCGCGCGAGGCTCGCAGCGGTCTCGAGCGTGCAACGCCGCTCGACGTTCGCGACCAGGATCGGCGTCGGGCCGAGGTCTTCTTCGGTCCATGCGGCGAGGCTCTCGGCCTCGAGCGCCTCGCGGATCGATCCGAGCGCGGGATGCTCGACGCACTGGAGCTCGTCCTGTGCGAGCAGCCCCGAGCCGTACGCGACGAACAGGTTCGGGTCCGCGAAGTTTACGTGCCACACGCACGGGCCGTTCCCGGCGTAGTCGTAGTAGCCGGCCAGCACCTGTTCGGCGGGCCGCGCGGTCGGGACTTCCTCCGGCAACGCGAGCGGGTGCCAGCGACTGACCTGGATCTCGCCGGCCGGCAACGCGCCGTCCATCGCGAGCTCGAACGCGAGCTGCTTGTTGGGGTGCGAGAGCTCCGGCGGGAACTTCTTCGCGAGCTCGGCGGCGGCGTAAGAGCGACGGAAGAAGGGCTTCATCCTTCCATGATAGTGTCGATTATACACCTACGCAACGAGAATCAGCGAAGTGCCGAGATTGCCAGCCAGATCCACGCGACGATGAACGCGAGCCCACCGAACGGCGTGATCGCGCCGAGTACCTTCACGTCGGTGAGCGCGAGGACGTAGAGGCTGCCGGAGAACAGCACGATGCCGGCCTGGAACAACCAACCGGCGACGCGCGCACCCGCGAGGCTGCCCGCCAGCGCGGCGCACAGGACCATCGCGAGCGCGTGATACATCTGGTAGCGCGCGGCGGTCTCGAACACCGCGAGCGCCTTGTCGCTCAGCCGCTCCTTGAGCGCGTGAGCGCCGAAAGCGCCGGCCGCGACTGCGATCGCGCCGGAGATCGCACCGGCCGCGAGCAGCGCCTTGTTCACGCGGCCGCCTGAAACGCGACGGCGTACTTCATCCCGGCTGCGTCCATCGCGGCCTTGATCTTCTCCATCGCATCGGACGAGACCTTCGCGTAGTCGTCGCACGTGGTCCACGGCCTGACCTGGAGCTTGACCGCGGTGTCGGTGATCTCGGCCACGTCGATCGCCGGCGGCGGCGAGCGATGGAACCGCTCCTCGGCCGCGATCACACCGGCGAGGAGGTCGCGCACCTTCGCGAGGTTCTGGCCCTGCGCGACGCTGACGATCAGATCGACCCGGCGGCGTCCGAGCACGGTGAGGTTCTCGATCGGCGCGGCGATGATCTGGCCGTTCGGGATCGTGATCTCGCGGTTGTCGCTCGTGACGAGGACCGTGTGGAACACCTTGATCGCGTCGACCCGGCCCGTGTACTTGCCGATCACGACGACGTCGGTGATCTTGTACGGCCGCAGCACGATCAGCATCACGCCGGCTGCGAAGTTCGACAGCGAGCCCTGCAGCGCGAGCCCAACGGCGAGGCCGGCGGCGCCCAGGACGGCGACCACCGCCGTGGTCTTGATCCCGACGGTGTCGAGCGCCGCGATGATCACGACGCAGAACAGCACCGCGTACGCGACGTCGCCGAGGAACTTGCGCAGCGAGATGTCCATCTTGCTGTGGTCCATCACGCGATCGAGCGCGCGCAGGACCATCCGCGAGATCCACCGGCCGACCAGGAAGATCACGACCGCGAACAGGATCTTGATCCCGATCGGGAGCAGGTAGACGTCGGCCCAGTTGACGACGTCGTCGAGCGTGATCGTCATGCGGGTTCCCACGGCGGCGGGTTGAGCGCCTTCGCCAGATGATCGAGGAACAGGGTCAGCCGCGGCGGCAGGTTGTGACGCGCCGGGTACACCGCGTGGACCTCGGTCACGCGCGTGCGCCATTCGGGCAGCACGCGGACGAGCCGCCCCGCCGCGAGATCATCCGCGACCATGAACTCCGACAGCATCGCGATGCCACCACCCGCGAGCGCGACATCGCGGACCGCGCCGTAGTTGTTGCTCGCGAACCGCGCCGGGCGACCGAACTCGTGGGTCTGGTCGCCGCTGTGCAGCGTCCACGCGTTCATCGCGGTGGTCGGCGTGAACAGCACGTGCTCGAGCGCGTCGAGCTCGTCGATCGATTTCGGGCCGTGCTTCGCGACGTAGTCGGGCGACGCGACGAGCACGAGCACGAGCGTGCACAGCCGCCGCGCGATCAGCGTCGACTCCGGCATCGGCCCGAACCGGACTGCGACGTCGAAGCCGTCCTCGATCAGATCGACGACCTCGTCGGTCGCGTGGAGCTCGATGTTGATGTCGGGGTGCTGCGCGAGGAATGCCGCGACGATGTCGCCGAGCCAGCGGGTCGAGAAGTCGACCGTCGCCGAGATCCGCAGCCGGCCGCGCGGCGTGGCCTGCATGTCCGTGACGAGCTGCTCCGCGGCGAGCACGTCGTGGACGATCCGCTGGCAGCGCTCGTAGTACATCTCGCCGATATCGGTGAGTGCGAGCTTGCGGGTCGTGCGCTGGACGAGCCTCACGCCGAGGCGCTCCTCGAGCTGCGCGAGCTTGCGGCTCACCGTCGACTTGGGCAGACCGAGGGCGTCCGCCGCGCCGGTAAAGCTCTTGGTTTCGGCGACCTTCGTGAAGACGACGATGTCGTTGAGGTCCATGACCGCTATGCTTCGGTTAGGGTGTCCCGATACCACGAGCTGGCCGCGAAGGTCGACGGCTTCTTCGCCAGAGTGACCGCGCGCCACGGCGACGACATGCAGTGCGGATCGGGCTGCTCCGACTGCTGTCACGTCCGTCTGACGGTGACCCACGCCGAGGCCGCCGCGATCCGCGCGCACGTCGCGACGCTGACTCCGGATCAGCGTCGGGAACTAACGGGCGGACCGGTGGATCGATGTGCGGCACTGGATCAGAACGGGCGTTGCCGTATCTATGAGGCGCGTCCTTTTGTATGTCGCACGCACGGGGCACCGATTCGGCTGACCCGGCAGTCGTTGCCGGTGATCGCGTACCCGGCTTTGCCGGGTAAAGCAGCGCCGCCGGATGGCGGCGCGGAGTCGATCGAGTCATGTTTCCGCAACTTCGGACACACCGAGCCCGACCCGGACTGCGTCCTCGACCAGACCACCCTGTCGGCACTCACGCTCGCGGTCGACCGCGCCGAGGGCGGCGACGGGACGCGCGTCGACCTCGCGGAGCTGCTCGCGAGCTGCTAGGGTCCGCGCCCAGATCATGTCGTTTATCGAGCTGGATCATCCGCGTTTCACGAGGGCCGAGCTCGACGTGTTCACCCGGCGCGTCGTCGCGGATTGCTTCGACCACACCTGCAAGATGCACGACACGGGCACGACGAAGCTCGAGGCGTGCTGCCAGTACGGCTGCGACGTCGACCTGTTCGAGAAGGACGCGATCCTCGCGCGCGCCGACCAGATCCGCCCGGTGCTCCGCGCCGAGGTCCAGAACGTCCCGTGGTTCGACGAGAGCGAGCCCGAGCACGATCCGGACGTCCCGTCCGGCACCGTCGTTCGCACTGCGGTCCACGAGGGTGGCTGCTTGTTCCTCGCGCACGACAAGCGCGGCTGCGCGATCCATCGTTCGTCGCTCGAGCAGGGCTGGGACTTCCACGGCGTGAAGCCGTCGATCTGCCGGCTGTTCCCGCTGTCGTACGGCGAGGGTGCGATCCTCGTCTCCGACGACTATCACGACTATTCGTGCGCCTACGTCCCCGATGCGCCGACGCTGTACCGGGTCGCGCGCGATACGATCGGCGCGCTGTTCGGGGCCGAGCTCGTCGTCGCGATGGACGCCGCCGAGGCGAAGGTCGCGGCGCGCTCGTTGCCGCTCGCACGCTAGTCTGCGGCGCCCTGCGTCCACGCCGGGACGTACCGGATCGGTACATGGTCGCAGCTCGACGGCCATGGGCGAGCATCTCGCTCATGACCCTCAGCCGGCGCGACTTCATCCAGCTTGCCACGACCCTCGGCGCGTCGCTGGCGTGGGGCGGAACCGCCTGTCGATCGCGAACGACCTCGACCGAGAAGCGCGATTTCTATCCCGAGGGCGTCGCTTCGGGCGATCCGGACGCGCAGAGCGTGATCCTGTGGACGCGCCGGCCGTTCGATCACGGCGACAAGCACGTGCTGACCCTCGAGGTGGCGGAGGACGAGGCGTTCCACCGCGTGATCGCGCATGCACCCGCGACGGTGTCGGCAGCCTCGGACTGGACGACGCGCGTGCTCGTCGCCGGCCTCGCGCCCTCGCGCGTCTACTGGTACCGGTTCACCGACGAGGACGGGAACGGCAGCCGCATCGGACGCACGATCACCGCGCCCGCGGCCGACGATCCGCGGCCGATCAAGTTCGCGTTCGTCAGCTGCCAGGACGTGAACGAGGGCAAGCTCAACGCCTATCGCCGGATGATCTTCGAGGACGAGCGCGCGCCGCGGGACAACCAGCTCGAGTTCGTCTTGCACCTCGGCGACTTCATCTACGAGGTGCTCGAGTACCCGAACGAGATGATGGTCCGTTACGACCGCGCCATCTACGAGGTCGCCCGGATCCCGGAAGGACACAAGGTCCGCAACTTCCACCTCCCGCTGACGCTCGAAGGCTATCGCGCGATCTACAAGGGCTATCTCCACGACCCCGATCTGCAGGACGCCCGCGCGCGCTGGCCGTTCGTCGCGATCTGGGACAATCACGAATTCTCGTGGATGGGGTGGCAGAGCATCGTCCAGGCCCCCGGGTTCGTGCAGCCCGGTCAGACCGTGAAGGTCGCCGCCAACCAGGCCTGGTTCGAATATCTCCCGGCGCGTGTCACCCCGCCGAGCGGCACGCTCGACGAGTTCGGCCCGCTCGTGGTCAAGAACGTCCCGATCGAGAAGTTCGATGACAACGGCCTCGGCGTCGAGCCGAACAACCTCATCGCGATCAACAGCCTGAAGGTGTATCGGGCGCTGCGCTGGGGCAAGCACCTCGATCTGATCGTCACTGATCAGCACAGCTATCGCGGCCCCGACCCGTTCGGCGATCCGAAGCTCGGCGACCTCGGCGACTGGGACGATTACAACGGCATGTTCCCGGAGAGCCTCATGCAGGTGCTCGACGGGGGACGCACGTTCAACGGGGGCGATCCGCCGGCGGAGCTCCGCTTCAAGGACAAGTCGATCCCGAACGCGCAGAAGGCCGCGCCGCCGCAGACCCTGCTCGGCGCCGATCAGAAGGCGTGGCTCAAGGACCAGCTGAAGCGCGCGACGGCGACGTGGAAGATCTGGGGAAACTCGCAAGGCACCATGGAGTCGCGCGCCGATCCGGAGAACCTGCCGGCCGGCCTGACGAAGCAGCCATGGCCCGCCGGTTCGTTCGCGAACCTCGGCGGCGGCGATTACGGCGGCGCCTGGGTCGAGCGCGGCGAGATCTACGATCTGGTGCGCGACGCGAAGATCACGGGGTTCGCGATCGTCTCGGGCGACCTGCACAGCTTCTGGGCCGGCTACGCATCGGCGCAACTTCCGCCCGGCAAGTTCGGGCCGGTGGGCCTCAGCTTCGTCGGCGGCTCGCTCACGAGCCCGGGCGCGATGGAGGGCATGGAGCACAACCTCAAGAAGGAGCTGCCGCTCCGGGCGCTCTTCCTCGCCGACCGTCCGGGCGGCGGCAGGCCCGCCTGGACGTACAACATGCTGCTGAAGCACGGCGTCCGGTCGTGCCTCGAATATGCCAAGAGCTTCGATCTCGATCGTGCGCGCGCGCTCTCGAACCCCGCGCTCGCACCGCACCTCGAGTTCATCGACATGGGCGGACATGGCTACGCGACGGTGCGGCTCGACGGCGAGGAGATGCGGACCGAGTTCGTCTGCATCCCGCGGCCGATCGCGCGGAGCGAGCGCCCCGACGGCGGGCCGCTGCGCTACCGCGTGGTGCACAGCGCGAAGCTTTGGGCGGCGGGCGAGAAACCGCAGCTGACGCAGAAGGTGATCGAAGGCGATCCGGGCCTGGCGATCTAGCCGCGCGGTTCGGGATCCTCGTTCGGGTGGCCAGATCGCTCGCCGAGCGTTCGGGTGCCCAGATCGTTCGGCGTTCCCGGATCGTTCGGGGTGCCCGGATTATCACGAAGACACAAGGATCTTTTTTGGGCAGACAATCGATCGCGGGTGACGTGCGGCCCGCGATCGATTGTCTCCAAGAATGATCTTGTGCCTTCGTGATAATCCGGGCACCGGAACGATCCGAACGACGTGTCTACGGTTTCGCTTCCGCAACCTTCTTCGCGTAGCCCTTCAATTCGGGCGTGGGATCGGCGGCGGATCGGATCCGCACGATGCTACCGGGCGCCTCGACGACGCCGGCGGCCATCGTCCAGCCGGGCGGCACCTGCGGATCGCTCCAATAATACAGCCACCGCGCATCGCGCGGCGCGAGGTTCACGCAGCCGTGACTGCGCTGCTTGCCGAACTGGTCGTGCCAGTACGCGGTGTGGAGCGCGAGGCCCTTCTCGGGCGAGAAGAACTGGGTCCACGGCACGGTCGCGACCGAGTACGGATCCTCGCCGTTCAGGCCCTTCATGTCGGCCTCGGACTCCTTCATCCACATCCGGTACACGCCGGTCTCGGTCGGCGTCTCCTTGCCGCCCGACGACACCATCGTCGCGTAGATCGCCTGGTCGCCCTCGAACGCGACGAGGATCTGGGCGTCGAGATCGACATCGATCCAGCGCTCGCCCTTGCCGAGCGACGGCGGCGCGTCGGTCGGCTGGAACACGCGGACGTCCGCGACCGCCATCCACTCGTCGGTGCCGATCCGGTAGGCGCTCGGCTTGCCCTTCGGATCGGTCGCGACCTCGAGGATCGGAACGAGCGTGCGCGCGGTGATCTGGCGGACCGCACCCGCGCCCGTCGACTTCGCGGTGACCCACGCGGTCGTCATGCCGCCGCGCGGCCACGCGAACG